>PVMK01153377.1_pt1 | contig 18843 bp, 19 predicted proteins | sample 1853481 | NCBI WGS metagenome assembly PVMK01 (sample SAMN08533507, study PRJNA380276) | Marine sediment metagenome, whole genome shotgun sequencing project. | reverse complement strand
GTGATAGACCCTGGAAATACGTGAAGCCGGGATTTCCAGTTCTATTTTTTTAATCCGGCTGCGGTAAAAAAGCCGATCGGAAAGCAGCAGCAAAAAACCACTGCTTCTGCGCGGTGAGCCCGGTTCGGTGGCCCGCCCGAAATAGTTGATCCCAAAACTCATCGCCAGAATTTTTTGGCTGCCGAAACGCTCTTCGATCCATCTGCGATCACGCCAACGCACCCAGGCAATGTAGGCGATGATTCCGAAGAATACGAGAGCAATGAGGATCCACTGCTGGTTTTTATAAAATTCAACCATTGTTTAATATGATTCTGACAGCTTTTCATCGCGGCTGGAAGCCGCTCCCACCGTGTTGATTTTCCTTGTGGGAGTGGCTTTCAGCCACGATGTGCTGACTTCACTAATATAGGGAACTCTTTTAACTCTACTTGAATTCCGATAGCGCAATCACCAACTTTTTCAGTGCCAGATTGTGCTTGTAGCCGCTGGCGCTTCCCATGGCAGTGAGTATGGAGGCCGCTATTTCTTCATCGCTTTTGCCCTTTTTTCTCAGTTTCCGTATTTGATCGGCATTGAGATCCACCAGCTGGCGGAAACCTTCACGGTCGCGTGAAAAGAAGACAAAAAACCCTAAAATGAACACCAGTATTGATGAAACTACGGCAACGTAGACATCGTGGCGTGGATCGGGAAGATACGGCCTTAACAGGCTGTCAGGATTGCCCGCATTGAGCAGGGTATACATGGCAACCAGCCCGATGACGATCATCAGGCCGTAAATTATGTACAGTAGCGGTTTCGGCACTGATTTGGTACCTGTATAAAACCCAACCCGGATAAACCGGAAAGAATAGCCACAAAGGCACCAAGACACAAAAATAAATGTTTATTATAATTAAACTTCGTGTCTTGGCGTCTTGGTGGCAAAAATATTTTGTAAGATAAATCCTTGGCAAACATGATTTATGCCATAGCCGGATTGAATAAAAGACAGAGCGACCTGTCGGGTCGTAGCCGAAGGCGAAGCCTGAAGCGATACCATAAATCTTCAATATTCATTCGAAAATATTCAATCATTTGAAGATGGGAAATAGCCGTTGCGGCTATTCCCCATTTCATCAGTTGTTGCTATTCCTTAGACCGGCCGCATTTCGCCTTCCTTCATCGCAGCCCAGGCGGCTTCCGCTTCCTCCCAGGCTTCCTCGGAGGCGTCCTTCTCCCAGACTTCCAGCCCCCGCTCGGCACGGGTGGCGCCCGGCAGCAAATTGTCAAGGATAATTGCAATGATGGCGGTCACCGCCATGCCGGTGCTCAAGATGGATTGAATGATGCTGCCGATGACATTCAACACACCCCCTTGAGCTCCCCAGGAGATTGCACCACTGACGATTTGTCCGGTGGCCACATCGACATGGGCGGTAAACCAGAAAGGCACGCTCAACCCGGCAAAAAAGGAGAGGCCGATGATAAACAGATTGCGGGAGTTGTTCAAATTGACGATCTGAAGGTTGGACAATCCCACCGAGGCAATCATACCAAAGAGACCCACGAACATGGCGCCGATCACCGGCATGGGCAGGGTCGCCAAAACAGCGCCGAATTTACCCACGATCGGGATAACCAGCATGATGGCCGCACCGCAACGAACCACCCGGCGGCTGGCCACCTTTGTCAAACCAATGGAGCCGATATTTTCCGAGTAAGTCGTCGTTCCGTTACAGGTCTGAAGGATACCGGCTATCAGACAGCCGAGCCCTTCCGCACCCAGGCCCCGGGAGATCATGCGGCCGGTGGGAACCGGGGCCTCTGAAATACGCGCGCAGGCGTAATAATCGCCGATGGACTCGATCATGGAGGCCATATACCCTGCCAGCATGCCAAACACGCCGGCCCACAGGGTCGCACTGCCCAGGTCGGGAAAACCCCACTTGAAGGGCATCATGGGCATAAAACTGATCCAGGGGGCCGCGCCGACGATGCCGAGTTTACCGGCCAGGTTGGCTGCATTGCCATCCGGAATAAGACCGAGGACGGTGCCTATCAGGGCTGCTATCCACCCGGTGGCAATGGCCAGTAGGACCGGGAAAAGCATAAAGACACGGGATTTGATGGAAAATACCTGGGAATATAGAATCAAGGCCACCAGGGTGATCAGGGAAATGATCCAGTTTGTGGCCATCCAGGGGGCACCGATGCCGAAAAGTGCCAGACCGATCATGGCGATGGTGGGGCCGATGACGATGGGGCTGATGATTTTGCGCACATGTCCCATGATGCCGGTGTAACCGAGAACGATTTCAACCACTGAGGCGATCATGATGGCTCCGGCAACTTCCTGAATCTGGATTTGCCACAGGGGTTCCGGTCCGGTTAGTTTTTTGGCCGCCACCATCCCGAGAATGGCAAAGGTGGGGCCTAAAAATGAGAACGTTCCGCCCTGAATCACCGGCAGTTTGTTTCCCAGGGGGGACTGCTGAATGAGGGTACACAGACCCGAGGTGAAAAAGATGGTTGAAATCATCAATGCCAGCTGATCCGGGGGCAGTCCCATGGCTCCGCCGACAATGAATGGAATAAGCACGGTGGCGCCGAACATGGTCAGATACTGCTGGATGCCGAGCAACACCGCCAGCGGCCACTTGGGCTTACTGCCAATAGGGTAAACAATCCAATGCTGCTTTTCCTGTGTCTGTTCTTCGCTCATAAATCTTATCTCCTCCTTGTGGTTATCCCCGTGAGGGGTATTGAATATTGACGATTGAAGATTTGTAGTATCGCTGCGCTCTGTTTTTTTAATTTCTAAAAATAGATAGAATTCCTTCATTCGTCATTCGCTTTTTTTATCCTCGTGATAGATGCCGTAAGGCCAAAGTTTCTTTTTCGATCAAACTGGCCGCTTTTCAGGCCAGCAGCGGCGCTGACACCTGACACCCGACACCTGAAACCTTCAGTTTCTAACAACATGTTGTCAGAACAAACCCGCCAAGCGCCTACCCCCTCGAAACTATCCGGCTCAAATCAGCATACATGTCGGGCCGCAAATCCCGGAAAAACTGCCAGCCGTCCCGGACCTCCCGGATTTCGTCCAGATCGAGGTCGGCCATTACAATTTCATCCTTGTCCTCGCTTCCCTTGACAATTATTTCCCCCCGGGGATCCACGAAATAGCTTGAGCCGTAAAATCGGCCGAATTCCCAGGGCTTTTCCAGCCCGACGCGGTTGTTGGCACCAATAAAAACACCGTTGGCCACCGCCTGGGCCGGCTGCTCAAGCTGCCACAGGTACTGGGATTTACCGGCTGTGGTGGCCGAAGGGTTAAACAAAATATCAGCGCCTTTCAAGGCCAGGGCTCGGGCGCACTCAGGGAAGTGGCGGTCATAACAGATATAGATACCTATTTTGGCATAGGCGGTTTCAAACACCGGAAATCCCATATTGCCGGGTTTGAAATAAAATTTTTCCCAGAACCCCGGCCAGGTGTGGGGGATATGAATCTTTCTGAACTTTCCCAGATAGGTCCCATCCGCATCCACGACGGCTGCCGTGTTATAGTAGACGCCGGCGATTTCCATTTCATAAACGGGAATAACCATCACCATCCGGTATTTTTTGGCGTACTCAGCCAGTCGTTCGACGGTCGGTCCCGGGACTTTTTCAGCAGTACCGTACCATTTAATGTCCTGTTCGGCACAAAAATACGGGCCGTAAAAAATTTCCTGGAGGCAGAGAATTTGGACTCCTTTCTCCCCGGCTTCTTCAATGAGCGGTATATGTTTCTGGATCATGGCCTCTTTGATTTCGGCAGGCGTGCCGTCATGTTTGGCATTGGAGGCCTGAATAAGGGCACATTTAACGATTCTGGACATAAATCCTCCTTCCGTTTTTTTATTTTAAAAGTCATCTCTCAAGTTTCACAATTTAGCTTTCTCGTAAAAGCTCAGCCAACCAGAACGTGGAGATCACAGATTGTCTACTAAAAAACAACTTTTCGGGCTTGGTTCTAACATCGGCCACGGTTTATTCGTAGGTTGGGTTGAGCATCCCGATATCTTTTGTTGGGTTTCGTTCCTCTACCCAACCTACTTACCAGCCATTTTTTGTGCTCTCAGCGAAACCCAACAAAATGGCCGAAGATAGAACCATCCCCAACGTTTCTTATAATTTTCTTTTTAATTGTAATAATACTTTCTCAGCGTTCTCTGCGAACTCTGCGGTGAACTATTACGCTCTCTCTTATATTGTCATGGGAAATGGTCGTCAAGTTTTTTATGAAATCATCAAGTTCTCTGAATGCCTTTTATCGATTTTAAGGTTAATATTTGACAATTGCACCTGAAAAACCTAAACTCAGATTTTCATATTCCATATATTAGGCCCTTATCGGGTTTTACCTGACAACATGTTGTAAGAAACTGACGGTTTCAGGTTTCAGTGTTCAGGTTTCAGGATTTAGCACCGCAACTCCCTGACACCCGACACCTATAATTTGCTACATTAAATTATCAGCGTGCTTATTGCCCCGCAGGGGCCACTTTTCCCGAGCGTAGTCTCGGAAAAAGCTTAGTACCTATTTATTGAAATCACATCATGTTTGCACATTATTTATGCCATAGCCAGATTGAATATTTAAGCAATTCTATCGATTTAAATAGAAAAGACAGAGCGAAGCGATACCACAAATCTTCAATATTCAATCGTCAATATTCAATTCCGGCTTGTCCGGGTTGGGAGGAATAATTGTGAGTACTGCCGATAAATTTAAGGAAATGAGCAGAGGGCTTGATCTGGCCCAGGCGATTGCCGAAGCCGATCGCTGCCTGCTCTGCCATGACGCCCCTTGCTCAGAGGGGTGCCCGGCGGATACCAGACCGGCTGAATTTATTCGAAAAGCTTCGCTTTAAAAACATTACCGGTGCCATTCGCACCATCAAAGAAAACAACATCCTGGGCGGAGCGTGTGCCGTACTCTGCCCAACGGCTCGGCTGTGCGAGGAAAAGTGCAGTGCGATGTTCAAGTCGCAAAATCGACCCGAGGGTGCCGACAGCCCCATCCGGATCGGTAAAATCCAACGATTTTTAATTGAGCATTCCTGGGAAAGAAATTTAAAGGTCTTTGATAAACCGGCAGCACGCGCTGAAAAAATTGCCGTGGTGGGATCCGGACCGGCTGGTTTGAGTTGTGCCGCCGAACTGGCCAAAGACGGGTATCAGGTGACGGTTTTTGAAGCCAGACCTGAACCCGGCGGGGTGCTCCGCTATGGCGTTGTGTCCTACAGGTTTGATCTCAACTTTTTAGAAAATGAAATGAAAGATATCAAAGCTTTGGGAATAAACTTCCAATGCAATACTGCCGTCACGGGTAAACAGGGCGCGGAAAAACTTCTGCAGGACGGTTTCGATGCGGTATTTCTGGCTCCCGGTCTCTGGGAGGCCGCCAGCATTAGACCGCCGGGAAAGGATATCGCCAACCTATACTCATCGGTGGAGTATTTGTCCGCGCTGCGTGATGGTCGCCTGGGGGAAATGGAAAATAAAATTCAAGGCAAGTCCGTGGCAGTTATCGGCGGCGGGTCGGTGGCCATGGATTGTATTGAGTCTGCCGTAAGGCTTGATGCTCAAGATGTATACCTGATATACCGGCGCTCTTACTCCCAGATGCCGGCCGAAGCCGACGAGCGCATCGAAGCCCTGGAAGGCGGGGTGCATTTCCTGCTGCTGAACCAGCCGCTGGACTATGTAACGGATGATCAAAATCGGCTCACAGGCCTAAAACTGGTCCGTACCCGTTTGGGGGAACCCGACGAGTCGGGCCGCAGACGGCCTGAACTGATCGAGGATTCCGAATGGATCATGGATGTGGATGTGGTGATCGAAGCCATCGGCAACATTGCCACCCCGGATTCGCCCCAATGGTATCCCAATGTTGAGATTGATGACCAAAAACTCATCAAAGCGGATGCGGAAACCGGGAAAACCTCGGTTGACGGGATTTTTGCCGGTGGTGATATTGTGCGTGGCCCGGCTCTCGTGGTGCAGGCTGTTCAGGACGGTAAATTAGCTGCCCGGGCCATCAAGGAATATCTAAAAGAATAGGTTCAGGGTTCAAGGGTTCAGGGGTTCAGAGGTTACTTCTAAACCAACCTTGAACCTTTGAACCCTGAACCTTTGAACCTATCAGATATAACCCTGAACCCAGAACCTTGAACTTCTGAACTTTATTATAAGGAGGCGTTATCGTGGCCAATAATATCGATTTATCCATAGATTTTTGTGGTGTGAAATTTAAAAATCCGTTTCTGCTCTCATCCTCTCCGGTTTCCAACAGTGCCGAGATGGTCGCCCAATCATTTGATGCCGGATGGAGCGGGGTAGTCTTTAAAACGTTAAATTCCGATCGTTTGCCGATCATCCATCCCTCTCCCCGGATGCATTGTATAAATTACGGCAGCAAACGGGAAATGGCGGTGCAGAATGTTGAGATGATTTCCGATCGCCCCTTAAAAGATAATCTCGCGGAATTTCTCTACCTGGAAAAAAATTATCCGGATCATCCCATCATCGCCAGCATCATGGGTTTTTTTCTGGATGAATGGGTCTATCTGGCCAAAGCGGCCGAGGACAACGGGGCCGATATGCTGGAGCTCAACTTTTCCTGCCCCCATATGTGTATCGAGGGGGCCGGCCATAAGGTGGGTCAGGCTTTCGAGCTGCTGGAGGGTTTTACCGAAGCGATCAAAAAGGCGGTGTCCATTCCGGTGATGGCCAAAATGACACCGAACATTACCGACATGAATGAACCGGCTATGTATGCTAAAAACGGTGGGGCCGATGCCATCTCAGCCATTAATACGGTCAGGGGCATTTCCGGAATCGGACTGGAAGATTTTGTTCCCAGACCCAATGTGTTCGGCAAGGGAGCTATCAGCGGAACTTCCGGTCCGGCCGTCAAGCCCATCGGGTTAAATTTCATCGCCTCCATGGCCCAGAACCAAAACCTGGGTCTGCCCCTGTCCGGAATCGGAGGTATCGAGACCTGGCTTGACGCCCTGGAATACATTGCCCTGGGCGCATCCACCATTCAGGTGACCACGGGAGTCATGCACTACGGATACCGTATCGTTGAGGATATGATCGAAGGTCTCACCGATTTTATGGCCGAACGGAGAATTGGCAAAGTCTCGGATCTGGTGGGTAAAGCACTGCCGAACCTTTACGAAACCGAGGCATTCGACCTTGGACGCCAGGGAATTGCCCAATACGACATGGATCTTTGCATCGGTTGCGGCCAGTGTTACATCGTATGCAAGGACGCCGCCGGTCAGGCAATTGAATGGGATGCTGAAACCCGCCGGCCGAATTTGATTGAGGACAAATGTTTGAGCTGCATGCTGTGTGAATTTGTATGCCCGGTTCCCGAACTGATTTCCTTCAAGGAGATGACCGGGGATTGGAATCGTCGGGAGACTGCCGTGATGGACAGCAGTTTGGAAAAGAATGTAAAAGTTGAGCCATTTACAAAGGAGGGTCCAAATGAGTGTGTTATTTAAAGGCGGAACCGTCGTTAACGCAACCGGCCGTTATCTGGCCGATGTATTTGCCGATGGGAACAAAATCAAGGCCATCGGTACCGATCTGGACAATCCGGCCGATGAAGTCGTCGATGCCAAGGGGAAATACATTCTTCCAGGGGCGATTGATCCCCACACCCATATTTCCATGCCTTTTATGGGGACCTACTCTCAGGATGACTATGAGACCGGCACCATCGCAGCAGCCTGTGGCGGTGTCACCTGCGTGGTGGATTTTGATCTGCAGCAAAAGGGGGAAACCCTGCATGAAGCCCTGGAACGTAAAAAAGCCCTGGCGGATGGCAAAGTCTGTGTAGATTATTCCCTGCATCCGGCGATCATGGATCCCAGACCGGATGTGATTGATGAAGTCAAAAAGGCCTGCCGGGACTACGGTACGCCAAGCTTTAAAATTTTTATGGTCTATGACTTCCGAGTGAATGATGCCACCATGATCAAGTTGCTGGAAGAAACCAAAAAGTACGGTGGCCTGGTTCAGGTCCATGCGGAAAATTTTTACATTATCCAACATATGAATGAGGTCCTTGCCAAAGAAGGAAAACTGGAACCTTATTATCATGCCGTCAGCCGTCCGAACATCGCCGAAGAAGAAGCCATCGGCAGGGCCGCCAAAATGGTGGAGTTGACCGGATCGCGCATTTACATCGTGCATCTGTCATCCAAAGAGGGACTATGGAAGGTCAAAGAAGCCCGGGATCGCGGTGTGGATGTCTATGCCGAAACCTGCCCCCAGTATTTGCTACTGGACGATGAGCGCTACAAGGAACCGGATTTTAACGGCGCCAAATACGTCATGTCGCCGCCATTAAGAACCAAAGAAAGCAACGATGCCCTCTGGGAAGGATTGCGAGGCGGCGATATTCAAGTGGTGGCCACCGACCACTGCCCCTTTGATTTTAAGGGTAAAAAGGATATGTTCGGCAAAGGACGACTACAAAAAAATTCCCAACGGTGCTCCCGGCATTGAAACCCTGGCGATGCTGCTGCATTCCGAGGGTGTCGTCCAAGGCCGCATCAGCCTGGAACGTATGGTGGATGTATTGTCCACCAGTACGGCACGCATGTTCGGTCTGAAAGACAAGGGCGAGATTGCCGTGGGCAAGGATGCGGATATCGTCGTCTTTGATCCGACTCAAACCTTCACCATCTCCCAGGGCAAGCTGCACATGAATGTAGACTACACCCCGTTTGAAGGCGTGAAAATTACCGGCATGCCCAGCGCAGTTTACTCCCGCGGGGAAAAAGTGGCCCGGTGGAACGGCGACCAGATGGAGTTTGTAGGTAAGGTCGGCCACGGAAGGTTTGTGAAGCGGGAGCCATTTGAAAGATTCTAGAGCAGAGGTATTTGAATTCGGCCTCCGGCCCATAGGGGCGGGGCCTACGCCCCGGCGGGAATTGGGAATGCGGAATGCGGAAAAAAAAACTGATTTACAACATTTGCACTCCCCTGAAATCATAAAAAAATCGTAAGCGTTCACGGGTTCAAAGGTTCAAAGTTGCATTCTCGTCCCTGGACTGCATTTGGGATGCGTATTTACGAGAAAAGCGTCAGTTTCGTCAGGCCTAATCCAAAATTTAGAGCCAACTTGGCTATTACAGATATCGTTGATTGGTTGATTAGTTGATTGGTTAAGTGGTTGTAAATATGGATTTATCCCATATTTGCAAAATAATTGGACATTCCATGTTTCAACAATCATAACATCCTGAAATTATAATTATAATTTGCCTAATCAACCATTCAACCAGTAAACTATTCAACGAGGACTTCGGGTCTTTAATGCCTTCTTTGTCCTTAACCCTGAACCTTGAACCCTGAACCTGTGAACGGTTACTCTGTTTTCCATCCTTTCCCAATAACAAATAACCATTAACCAATAACTGCTTTTACTACTCTCATTAGCCGATTGCAAAATTGCGTGCAGCAGCACATTTGCACCGGCTTCACAGTCCTGCCAGCGACTGTTTTCCACCTCGACGTGACTGCGGCCGCCGATGCTGGGAATAAAAACCATAGCGGTTGGGCAAACCTGGTTCATATAGCTGGCATCATGCCCCGCACCGCTGACCATGTGCAGACTGGAATATCCCAGGGCCTCGGCGGCATTCAGAACCATCTGTACTCTTTTTTCATCAAAGGGGGAGTGCTCCACCCGCCAGGTTTCTTCGATTTTAATCGGACAACCCCTGCGAGCTGCGATGTCCTCAAAGTCCTTGCGAACCCGTTCCCACGCCTTTTTTGCATGGTCATCATCCCAGGAGCGGATGTCCACGGTAAAGTGAACCTTATCCGGGATGATGTTTCTGGAATTCGGGTAATTTTGAATTTCACCGACAGTGGCTACCATGTTGCCGCCCATGCGATTTGGGAGTTCATTGACTTTTAAAATCATTTCGGCGGCCGCACACAGGGCGTCGTGCCGACCTTCCATGGGGGTGGGGCCTACCTGGTTGGCTTCTCCCTCCAGGTAAATGTCGTACCAGTGCAGACACAGAATACCCTTGGGCGCGCCGATGGTCTTTGACTCTCGCTCCAGGATCGGTCCCTGTTCGATGTGATATTCATAATAGCAGTGAACCGGTCGCTTTTTACAGGGCACCGCCCCCTTATAGCCGATGCGGATCAGTTCGTCTTCAAATCGTTTTCCGTTAATATCGGTGCGATCGTAAACCCAGTCTCTCTCCAGCGCCTCCGCCCACACGCCGGATGCCACCATGGCAGGAGCGAAACGCGAGCCTTCTTCATTGGTCCAGTCCACGATGACAATCGGTCGCTCGGTTTCGATATCGTTTTCGTTAAGGGTGCGCAGAACTTCCAAGGGCCCCATGACGCCTAAAATGCCGTCAAACCGTCCGCCCTTGGGCTGGGAATCGATATGAGATCCGCTCATCACCGGCGGCAGGTCGTTGTTTTTTCCCGGGCGTTGACCGAAGATATTGCCCATTTCGTCAATGGTGACTTCAAGATTCAACTCTTTTAACCACCTGACGAAAAGATCCCGCGCCTGCTTGTCTTCGTCCGTCAGGGTCAACCGTTGAACGCCGCCGCCCGGTGTCGCGCCGATTTTTGCCATTTCCTGCAATGTATTTTGCAGCCGTTTGCCGTTTACTCTCAGGTCTTTAAGATCCATAAGCCTACCTCCTGATGATTGAATGTTTTTGATTGGATATATTTCAGAAATCGTTGATTAGTTGATTGGTTAAGTGGTTGTAAATTTGGCTTTATGCCATATTTGCAAAATAATTGGGCACATCATGTTTCAAAAGAAAGGACAAGTTTTTAAACAATCGTAACATTCTTAAATTATGACTATAATTTACTTAATCAACTATTCAACGAAGACTTCGGGTCTTTATAGCCTTCTTTGTCCTTAACCTTAACCTTAACCTGTGAACGGTTACTTCAATTGACACCCAAGCATTGATTACTTATATTTAAGCTGTCTGCACATATCCCTTTTGGAGGGTATATGTTTGAATACCAGCAACGTCTGCACGGTAACTTTTGCAAGAAAGGAGTTCAAAAAATGGCTGATTGGTTTCCATTTCCACAACATCTCACCGAGCCGCATCCGGGGCACGAAGCCCATCTTTGTATGGCAGAGAATATGGGTTTCGTCAAAAGCAACCTTGAAGACTATAAAAAATTTGTTCGGAATCCACAATTTGTTTGCAAAAAATGTGGCCGTGCCGCGGCAAAGGCTGAAAATCTTTGTCAGCCGGATAAGTTATAGGATGTATTCTATTAAAATTTCAATGGATGTTCCCCACCATCAACTTTAATATCAGGCCTCCATGAAAAAGAGGGTACGTTTTTAGTTTGAAGGGAACTTTTTTTTCAAGCAGCTTGCTTGGTGCTATCAAGACCAGTTTCCAGCCCATATATTCCTGCTCGAGCTTGGCACAAATTGATAGAAAAAATTGCTCGCTTTCTTCGAGATTTCCCATACGCCGTCCATAGGGCGGGTTAATCGCGATCATTCCGGTTTGGTCCGTCAGTTTACGAGGAGAAAAATGTAAAAAATTTTTCTGGGCCACATTTACAGCGTCCAATAAATTGTGTTGTATCAGGCACTTTTTGAGACGTCTGCCGGCGGATGGATCTTTGTCTGAGGCAAAAATCAATGGGGTTTCTGGACTGGTAAAATGCATTTCACACTGACGTTTCAGATATTCCCATTGCGTCTGGCGAAAAGAGGGCCATCTCATAAAGGCAAACTCCCTGAACCAACCCGGGGGGATGTTCTTTGCCATCAAAGCTGCCTCCAAAGAAAAAGTTCCCGTACCGCACATTGGATCTATCAAGGGTTTGATCCCGTCGTAGCCCGAGAGTAATAATGCCGCAGCCGCGATGGTTTCGCGAAGGGGTGCCTTTCCGGGGTGTCTTTTGAGGCCGCGCTTATGAAGGCGGTCGCCACTGCTGTCGATCGATACGGTGAAGTGATCATCTACCCCGCGGACATAGATATTTTGTGGGGATAATGGTAATTTTTCAGCCGGGGCCATAAATTCAGTATTTGTTTTCCGGGCGGCAATGGCTTTTAGAATACGCTCTGATATGGCCTCGGTGTGGTAGAGTCTGCAATGTCGAGTGGTGACATGCATCTGCGGAACCTGATCGGCTCTCAAAAACAGTTCCCAGGATATATCTGAGAGTTTCTTTTGAAGTTGACTGAAGCTGGTTGCGTTAACGGTTTCAATTCGCATCAAAATGCGGTTGGCTGTGCGCAAATTTAAGTTGGCAAGATAACATTCCTGCAACCGTCCTTTAAACACAACGCCGCCGGTATCCGCAGATGCCGCTGAATTATCCGGCACCAAAGAGCGCAATTCGTTTAAACAAAGTTTTTCGAAGCCTGGCGCGGTTACCGCAAAATACTCGCGTCTTCGCCCGATCACATGCCGTTTAATTCGCTTTATTAAAGGTGATTCAGAGGACATATAAAAAAATGACGTTTGGTCTTATTTGAGATTTGGATATCAATGTCATTAAGGATTGATGTTATCCCTGTGGGAGCTGCTTTCCAGCCGCGATTAAACGATTATGGCGTTAGAGTGACCTGTTTTCGTGGCTGGAAAGCCATTCCCACGAGACGTTGGTGTTAAGTTAATGAGATGCACTTGGATGTTGTAATTTGTTATTTCTCTCCGAGCCGTAGGTTCGAATCTACGAGCCGGAGGCCGGTCTATCCGGGTTAAGCGGCTTCCAGGTTCTAAATGAACGCTTCAAGACCCGCCAAATAACCGGGTTAGCAAAGATGATCGGTCCATGTACACCATAGGCGATACCGAATGTCTGAAATTATTTTGCCGGTGCTTTCTTCCCACTAATGTGCTGAATTTCAATTTTTATAACTTTTGTAGCTTTATCTAATTTCTCAATATATTTTTTTCCTTCTTCCATAAAATCAGGAGAAAATTTTTCTAATAGCAATACAAGCGCATTATATCGCTCTGTTCCCTGCACCTCTGATGCAACTCCAAACGCCACTGCACTCACATAATTGGTAGAGAATTCAGATGGCAACACCTTTGTATCCCCTATAACACAGAAGGACACTTTGGAATTGTCATCAATATTATCGATTTTATGGCCTTTAAGGGCGCAATGGAAATATATGCAATTATCTTTATACGCGTAATTCAGGGGTACACCATAAGGCTGTCCATCATTGCCAACTGTCGATAAGACACCATATTCACACTCGGTTAGCAAATTAATCGCTTCATCCGTTCCAATCTCTTTGTCTTTTCTTCTCATTTCTCTCATGCTTTTAAGTCCTTTCATCTATATAGCTTGAATTGCTTACAGTCGAAAAACCTTGCCGTCCGGGGTGTAGAACATTTCGCCTTTGGCACCGCCATGAATTCAGTTGACCAGGTAGATGCAGGCGTTGACCAGTTTGCTTTCGGAATAGCACGTGACGAGGCCGTTGATTTCGTCTTCCGTGTGACTTTTTGTCCGTTGGGCATGGGATTACCTTCTGGTAAAGGTTTGATTATGTTGGTGTATATTTAAAACGGCAAAACGGCTTTTATACTAAAGAATCAAGAGCCTCATTTGCTTGTTTAAGATAGGTTTCAGCCTCGCATTCCTGGAAGAGATTAACAGCTTCCAGGATGCTCTGCCTGGCCTGGTCGGATCTCTTGCTCCTTTTGTACAGCAGCCCTAGGCTCAGATAAGCTTGTCCAAGAAAGCTTTTCATACCAATTTCTTTCATTAATTCAATCGCCTTGTGAAAGGGTTCTTCGGCTTTTTTAGTTGCAAACGGCACGTTTTTAACCAAAAAGCCGATGTTTTTGGCCATGATCGATAGGGAAGGTTTCGGCTTATCCCTTTGAGCTAATACCTTGTGAACCTCCACCGGATCGGCCTTGCCCTTGACGGTGGTAGTTTCCATGTATTCACATTCAAATTGTCCCTCGACCTGACGGCAGGTATCCACATCGATCAGGATTTCACCGGGTTTGGCGAGACTGCTCAGGCGTGAGGCCAGGTTGATGGTGTCCCCGGCAACACCATGCGTGCCCCTCTCCATGTTGACTTCACCCGTGACCACCAGCCCGGTGTTGATGCCCGTGTGCATCGAAATGGATTGGCCGATCTTCTTTTCAACCTCCGGGCTGATCGCATCCACCAGCTGATGGATTTCACGGGCAGCTTTGATAGCCCTGATCGGGTCATCCTCATGGGCCTGGGGGTACTCCGAAGATGGCCATCACCGCATCACCGGCATACTTTTCGATGAATCCATCGTAACTGGCCACGATTTTGGAAACTTCGCCAAAGATCCGGCTGGTGATCTCTTTGACCTCTTCCGGGTCCAGCTTTTCGGACATGGCCGTGTATCCGGTAAGATCGGAGAAAAGGACCGTGACGTGCTTGCGTTCGCCGTCAAGGAGGGCAACATCGCTGAAGGATTTTTTCGCGGAAGGGCAAGGTTTCAGGTTCTTAGCCTCTGATTTTTGCTCGGAAATTTCTTTTACAGGTATTAAATTATGACCGCACTCGCCGCAAAATTTAAAATTTAGCGGGTTTGGCGAATTACAACCCGGACAAAGCCTTTCTAATTTAGCACCACATTCGCCACAAAAATTAATTCCTGCTGGATTCTCAAACTGGCACTTCAGGCATTGCATATTGGTGCCCCCATTTAATGGTTAATCAGTTTGAATGATATTGAAAAAACCCAACCCGGCAAAGCCGGAATTGAATATTGACGATTGAAGATTTGTTGATGTCGCTTCGCTCCGTCCTTTTTAAAACCTAAAAAATACCTTAAATATTCAATAGTTACAGAATAGCGACAATATTTTGTTAGATAAATCCTTCGCAAACATGATGCGATTTCAATAAAATGGTGAATTAGAAATATCGTAAATACGCGTTATGTGTCAAATTAAATTATGGCAAATATCGGCTATCGCCTGTCCCCGTTGATGAAACAATACAAAATGAAAGCGACTATATTCGTCAGAACATACAGGATGAAAAGAATTGAGTTAGATTCATTAGAGCGTTTAATCAGGTATGACTTGACAAAAAAAATTGGGTCGATATACCAAAGTATATTTTAATTTTGAAAGTTACTAAAAATTTTAGTAACATTTTTCTTTCTATTTCTGAAAAAGGTGGTGTATAAAATGTGAAACAAATAATTGGTGATCGGACATAATGTTTAGTGACCGGATCTTTTGGCATCAAACAACGGGAAGGAGGCAAAAATGGCAGGAATTAATAAGGTGATTTTGATTGGTCGGCTGGGAGGTGATCCGGAAGTTCGTTACACACCGAGTGGCGTTGCGGTTGCCAACTTCAACATCGCAACCTCGGAGGAATGGAAAGATAAGGACTCCGGTGAAAAAAAAGAGCGCACCGAGTGGCATCGCATCGTAGCCTGGAGAAAGCTTGGTGAAATTTGCGGGGAGTATCTTTCAAAAGGAAGGCAGGTCTATATTGAAGGACGGCTCCAGACCCGAGACTGGGAAGATCGGGACGGGAACAAAAGATATACCACTGAAATAGTTGCGACCGACGTCCAGTTCCTCGGCGCACGGGATAGTTCTGAAACCGCCGGGCCTCGGGGCACATCGTCTACATCGTCTGCGGATTTTCAAGGGGCACCGGCTCAGGGACCCGGAGACGATGATATCCCGTTTTAGTTCTACTTGGTCACATTATCAGAGCAAAATATTCTATTCGAATTTCAAATGGATTTTTTAACTTTTTTTGATATCGACAATACCCTGATTCAAAGTTCCAGCGGTCACATGGCGGCTTTGCTAAAGGCTATCCGGGAAGTCTACGGGCTGGAAGTGAGTATTGATGTCATCAATCATCATGGTATGACGGACCCGGAAATAATTACCAGGATTTTAGCAGAATATGAGGTGAATTTAGCAGACATCGAAACCGGCATGCAAGACTGTCTCGACTGCATGCCGATAAAATACTCCGAGATCGTTGAGTCTGAGAAGATTGTCATGATGGAAGGGGTGTTAAATATATTAACACAGCTCGAGCAAAACGGAATTATCCTGGGTTTGGTTACCGGCAACCTGGAAAAGATCGCCCGTGCCAAATTGGAAAAAATCGGAATCTACCATTTTTTCAAAACCGGCGGGTTCGGTTCCGACCATATCAATCGGACCAACCTGGTGAAGATCGCTATTCAAAGGGCCGAGGAGCAATTTGATTTCGGCAGCCACCGACGGGTATTCCATTTTGGTGATGCCCCGCAGGATATGAAGGCAGGTCGCGAAGCCGGCGTTGTGCCGATTGGTGTGACAACAGGCGTATTTACGGCCGAACAATTAACTTCCGCCGGTGCTGAAAAAGTTATTCCTGACTTAAAGAATGCGGATGATATCTTGCAAATGCTGAGGAGTGGACTTGAGGTCGAACAAAGATAAGTATCTGAAAATATGTTAAATAGAGTAAACCTTTGGCTGCTGGATTGGGGTCGGACCACGGTGAACGCCTGGCAATTAAGGATTAATGCCAAAAAAAGCGCGAAATTATTGGAGTTGTTCAATAAACTGGCCTTTGCTACTGTGCATAGCCACGATGGTTTTGTCAACGCCGTTTGTGTTGTCGCGGGTGTGAATTTCTTCAGTCAATCCTCTGTGGCCGAATATATCACCGATTTTTCCCACGTCTGCGACAAAGTGGTCCCGGGCCTTCAACCGATCCAGCGACATTGATTGCAGCCGGTACCACAAGGATCGGCGCCTGAGCAGGGGTGGAGATCGTCAGCGGGGCTGAAGAACAGCCCTTTTTATTTCCTTTTACACCTCAATGTTACACTCGTGTACTCGTATGAATGCCGTCACAAATCCCTCACCGACATCAAAGGCTTCGCTCCAGGTTAATGGTTTTGGAGGGGCTGAATTGGTTCGCGCTAAAGAAATGTATCAGTTTGGAATCATTCCAGTCGACCAAGGTGCTTATTTTTTGAACACCGACTTTTCTCAAATGATCCATAAATTCATTAATCAACTGCTCACCGATACCCTTATGCTGGCAATAGGGATCAACGCCGAGGGTATCCAGGGTGGCTTCTTCCTGGAAAATACCATATTCTCCCATATAGAGTTCCCCCATTACAAACCCCACCACCGTTCCATCTTCTTCCTCTGCCACAAGTGACGCGGGCAAATAATCTTTGGAATTAAAAAGCTTTTCAAACTTCATTTCATAGTACTCCGGCCGGGAAGCCTTGAGTACTTTCTCGTCAATCCCAACCACAGCGTCAAAATCGTCAGCCTTCATGAGTCTAATTTTAATGGTGCTCTCGTTCATGTGGCCTCCTTTCTCTTCAGGGTCATATTTTGAGATCCAATGATGATTTGGATCCTTATAGCTCAAAGGGAAATATATGTCAAAAATGAAGACCTATGTTTCTTTTTCTGAGGATTGTGTTTACAACCACCATAGCAAAACTCATCGAAATCCTTAAGAGAGAGTCAAAAAGAAAACAGGGGCACAGAATCACAATAGACATGCTGCAGGGTAACAGGTTTGTAGAGAAAACAGACGAAGAAAGCCGGTCCAATGCCCCTCCGCGATTAAAACCGCTTCAATCTGGCCCACACCCACCAAAATCGCAAAATGGGCGAATATTCCGTAAAAAAAGTCAGAATTGGGACAAATATCCCTTGCTTTTTCAAAATGTATCATATAATGACTTAAAACGACTCTATTCGTTTATGTCAATTGCAGTTGATGAATTTCATTCATCATCCCTATTAGTATCAATTTTTTACTGGAGACCCAAAATGATCAGACTTAAAACAATCTTGAATTTTGTGATCGTGTTCTCAGTGCTATTTGGACTGATATTTGTCATTGGATGCGGAAGCTCGGCAGAAAAACAGGCGATGTCGGATTTTTTAAAGCTTTACAGCAACACAGTCGATAAATTCTCTGCGGCAGACGAGAGTAAAAAAGCCGAGATGAAAGAGGAATTAAATTCTTTTAAATCCAAATGGTCGAATATGAAAATGGAAATGGATGGTGAACTCACTCCCCAGGCCTTAAATGAGCTGGATAAAGAATACGACAAAATCACGACAAAATATGCCTCATTGGCTAGTTTATCATAAATTTCAAGAATTTAACGGGTTCCGACCCGCTATGCTTTTCCTCTTGACCTTGGCCGGGGTAAGTGCCAAAAGCGCCCATGGCCGATTCTACTTCAAAGATCCATTGGAAAATCCTCATCGCCCACAGCCTGGTGCACTTCAGCGGTGATTTCTACAGCTCCTTCATCAATCTCTGGCTCCCCTGTTTATGGACAAGATGGGGTTGGCCTTTGGAACCGGCGGAATCCTTACCCCCATCGTCGGCAAACTGGGAGATATCTTTACCATCCAGAGCGTGCTCATGGTGCTGGTTTGCATTCCCGTGTTCTCCCTGATTCCGATTTACCTTATGGCGGAAGTCGGCAACCACACTGATAAACAATCTTGACAGGGTCGTGTAGAATTCGGATACTGGGCATATCCATCTCAATTGAAATAAAGAAAGGAGACATCCAATGGGAATTCCAAAGCCGCTTACCAAAGAGCAAGCACCTGCTGAGCTGCATAAAATCTACGACAAAATGCAAGAAGATATCGGCAGGATGCCCAATATTTTTGGGGTGGTAGCCAGATTTCCGGCAGCCCTGAAAACCCTCGTTCTATTTTATGACGCGGTCTTGAGCAAAGGTAAAATAGAAGCCAAATATAAGGAGCTGGCCTATCTGAA
>PVMK01125956.1_pt1 | contig 18847 bp, 21 predicted proteins | sample 1853481 | NCBI WGS metagenome assembly PVMK01 (sample SAMN08533507, study PRJNA380276) | Marine sediment metagenome, whole genome shotgun sequencing project. | reverse complement strand
GACCGGCATGGATCGCGATCGTCTCGAACCGGTCCTCGGTCATCGCCGTCTCCTCATGTGCCCATCCCCTGATCCGTCATCCACTCATCATTGAAGATCTTCGAGAGATAGCTTCGCCCCGAATCCGGAAGGATCACCACAACGAGCTTGTCCGGGTTCTCCTCGGCAACGCGTAATGCGCCAACGACGGCCATGCCACACGACCCGCCAACGAGCACACCCTCCTCGACGGCGAGCCTACGTGTCATTTCGAAAGCCTCGATGTCTGACACCATCTCGTAGCTGTCCGTGAGCGAGGGGTCATAGGTCTCGGGCCAGAAGTCCTCGCCGACACCTTCGATCAGATAGGTCGTAACGTCCTCATCTGTTTCTGCCGTGTAGATCGAGCCCTCGGGATCGACGCCCACGACAACGATGTCCGGATTCATGGATTTCAGGTACCTCGCATTACCGGAGATCGTCCCACCAGTCCCGACGCCAGCGACGAAGATGTCGATGGTGCCGTCTGTCGCCTCCCAAATCTCAGGGCCCGTCGTCTCGACGTGAGCCTGTGGATTGGCAGGGTTGGAATACTGGTCCGGTCTGTAGTGCCCGGGACGTCCGGCAAGATCGTTTGCGACCGAGTAATAGGAGAGAGGATCCTCGGGTGCAACATCGGTCGGACACAGCACAACTTCCGACCCGTAGGCGCGGAGAAGGTCCTGCTTCTCCTTCGACTGCTTGTCCTGCATCACACAGATGAGCTTGTAGCCCCTGATGGCGGCGACCATCGCCAGCCCGACACCGGTGTTGCCCGACGTCGGCTCCACGATGGTGTCCCCCGGCTTCAGCCACCCGTTCTCCTCGGCTCGATCGATCATCCTTGTCCCGATACGGTCCTTGATCGACCCGCCGGGATTCATGTACTCGATCTTGGCAACGAGATTCCCAACCGGATGCACCCGCGACAACCGAACCAGTGGCGTGCCACCGATCACATCAACGATGCTGTCCCTGATCTCCATCGCAATGAGGCTAATGCGGCAGAAGACCTCAGACCTCAGACCTCAGACCTCAGACGAATTTCGCTTCTGGTCTGTCAGCGAGGCGGAGCCGAGCGGGTCTGTTGTCTGTCGTCTGTCAGCGAGCGCAGCGAAGCGAGCGACCGGTACTGTTCCGAAAATGGCTGAGGCATTGATCACCGCACGCGCGCTCCGTAAGACCTTCGATGACTTCGTTGCGGTTGACGACATCAACTTCGAGGTGCACCAGGGCGAGGCGTTCGGTTTTCTCGGTCCGAACGGGGCGGGCAAGACATCGACGATGAAGATGATCGGTGCGGTCAGCCCGATCAGTGGTGGTGAACTCTCGGTGCTCGGCCTCGACCCGATGACCGAGGGGCCGAGACTTCGTGCGCGCCTCGGCGTCGTCCCGCAGGAGAACAACCTCGACGAGGAACTCACGGTCTACGACAACCTCATGATGTACGGCAGGTACTTCGACCTTTCGCGCGCCGAGATCAAGGACCGCGTCGCCGAATTGCTCGACTTCGTCCAACTCACCGATAAGGCGAACTCCAAGGTGTCTGCACTGTCTGGAGGCATGAAACGTCGCGTGACGATCGCCCGTGGCCTCATCAATGAGCCGGACCTGTACATCCTGGACGAGCCGACGACGGGGCTCGACCCGCAGGCAAGGCACGTTCTGTGGGACCGCCTCTATCGCCTGAAGCAGCGAGGGGTCACGCTGATCATCACGACCCACTACATGGACGAGGCCGAGCAACTGTGTGACCGGCTCGTAGTGATGGACAACGGGAAGATCGTTGCAGAAGGATCTCCACGCTCGCTCATCGAGGACTACACGCCAAGAGACGTGGTTGAACTCCGTTTCCCGATCGACGTTCTCGAGACCGTCACCGACAAGGTCAACGAACTCTCGGATCAGACCGAGATCCTGGCTGACCGCGCGCTCGTGTACACCGATGACGCCGAGCGCACGGTCGCTCGCGTCCACGAACTGGGGCTGGAACCCGAGACGATCCTCGAGCGGCGGTCGACACTCGAAGACGTCTTCCTCCGGCTCACCGGCCGCACGCTGGTCGACTGATGGTTACGCCGCTCGCCATCCGGGTCTTCGAGGCAGAGGCGAGGATCTACCGTCGAACGTGGCGCGGCTCGGTGTTCACCAGTTTCCTCAACCCGGTCCTGTACCTCGTCGCGATGGGCCTCGGCCTGGGATCCCTCGTCGACAGCAACCTCCCCCAAGGCCTCGAAGGGTTCTCGTACCTCGCCTATCTGGCCCCCGGTCTCCTTGTCGCCACCGCAATGCAGACAGGGGCGGGCGAAGGGTCGTGGCAGGTCATGGCGGGAATCGAGTGGCAGAACACGTGGCATGCCCGCCTCTCAACACCGATCGGCATACCGAGCCTGATGCTCGGGCACATCCTGTGGTCGACCGCACGCGTCTTTATGGTCTCCCTGTCGTTCTCGATCGTGATGGTCGCGTTCCAGGTGGCCACACCTCTCGAAGCTCTCGGTGCACTCGTTCCGGCAATGCTCGTCGGCATGGCGATGATCTCGGCGACCACGGCCTTCACGGTCCGTCTCAAGGAGGTCGCAGGGCTGCCGATGTTCTTCCGGTTCGTCGTGATCCCGATGTTCCTGTTCTCGGGGGTGTTCTTCCCGATCAGCCAGCTGCCCGGTTGGCTCCAGCCTGTGGCGTTCGTCACACCGGTGTTCCACGGCGTCGAACTCGCACGGAGCATCGCGCTCGGTGTACCGCCCGACGTCGTGTGGTGGATCAGCGTGCTGTACCTGCTCGCATGGATCATCGTCGGGGCGTACATCATCATCGCTCCCATGCGCAAGAGGTTGACACCATGAGTCAGGACGTGTTGGTCGCCAGGGTGGTGCCGCCGCTACGCAAGAAGTGGCGTGGCAGGTATCTGCTCGAGCGCAACGTGCTGGCGACCAAGTCGTTCTGGCCAGTGCTCGTTTCGGGCTTCTTCGAGCCGATCTTCTACCTCTTTGCGATCGGGATCGGTATCGGTCAACTCGCGGGCGATGTCGAATTCGCAGGCGTCCCCATTGAGTACACGGCCTTCGTCGCCCCGGCGATGCTCGCAGCATCAGCGATGAACGGGGCGATCTTCGAATCGACGAACATCTTCTTCAAGCTGAAGTACGGCAAGATCTACGAGGGAGTGCTTGCAACACCCGTCGAACCGGTGGATGTCGCTTCCGGTGAGATCGGCTGGACGCTGGCCAGAGGAGCCATGTACTCAGCTGCGTTCCTGCTCGTGATGGCGCTGATGGGACTCGTCGAATCTCCGCTCGGGATCCTCGCGTTCCCGGCAGCGATCCTCATCGGTTTCGCCTTCGGGGCGGTCGCGACTGCCGGGGTCACGTGGATGCGGACCTGGCAGGATCTTGACTTCGTGGGATTCATCTCGCTGCCGCTGTTCCTGTTCTCGGCGACCTTCTACCCACTCGACGTCTACCCACCGTTCCTCCAGGTTGTCGCCTGGTTCTCCCCCCTCTACCACGGGGTGGTTCTCGTACGAGGCCTGACCCTCGGCATACTGTCGTGGACGATGCTGATCAACATCGCCTACCTGCTGGCCCTCGGCATCATCGGCTCCGTGATAACAGCCCGTCGCATAGGCCACATGCTCCGCGTCTAACCCAGAACACCGTACCCAGGGTTCCAGGCCACATATATGTGGCCGCTAGCCCACAGAACCGGTATCGGGGCCGTGTGGGAGCACCGAAAAAGAAATCGAGAGAATTCGGAACCCACCCCTCCGGGGGTGGGGTATAGTTCCCTCATGAAGACAGAACACAAGACATCGGCACTCAACCGACTCAAGACAGTGCGAGGGCATCTCGATGCCGTCATCCGCATGGTCGACGAGGAGCAATACTGCCCGGACATCATGAAGCAGGTCTCCGCATTGCAGGGATCGCTCGAGGGTGTCAACCGGGTTCTCCTGCAGAACCATGTCGAGACATGCGTCCTGGAGCACGTCAAGGCAGGCCGCTCAGAGCAGGTCGTTGACGAGCTCCTCGAGACGTTGCGATATGCGCCGAGTCTCTCCAGTACGAAAGGTTCAGTGTGACCCAGATAACACTCTCGGTGCCAGACATCTCGTGCGGCCACTGCAAGTCATCCATCGAGGGGGCGCTCGAGCCACTCGAAGGTGTCGAATCGGCCCATGTCTCGATCGAGGGCCGAAACGTTGCGATCAGCTACGACGACTCCGCTGTTGACATCGACGCCTTCGTCGCAGCCATCGACGAGCAGGGCTACGAGGTAGCCGCCGGCTAGCACCATATGACAGACACGATCCGGTTCGACGTTGATGGAATGACGTGCGCCTCGTGCGCGGTCAGGATCGAACGCGTCCTCGGCAAACAGGAGGGTGTCGATCTGGCGGTCGTCAACTTCGCAAGCCAGGAGGCGCGCGCAACCGTTGCCGACGGCGTCGATGTTGAGGCTCTGCACGCTGCAGTCGCCAAGATCGGATACGACATCGTCGAGATCGGACCGGACGATGATCGTCGGTCGGTCACAGAGAAGTACAACGACGAGGCAAAGAAGCAACTCCGGCTCGTCATCGGAAGTGCGGTCCTCGCCATACCGGTCATGGCGCTGGCGATGCTCGGTCCGGACGAACTGTGGAATCCGTGGCTCCAGTTCTTCCTCACGACGATCATCGTGTTCTACTTCGGATGGCAGTTCCACACTGCCGCGTGGAAGCAGCTGACGTCACTCTCCCCCGCGATGGATTCGCTCATATCCGTCGGAACACTTGCGGCATGGGGCTACTCGACCGCCGTCCTGTTCTTCCAAGGGGCTGAGGCGATCGTGCACGCAGACCAACTCACAAACGGAGGCGCACACGTGTTCTTCGAGAGCGCCGCGATGATCGTCACACTGATCCTCGTCGGGCGATTCTTCGAGGCACGGGCGAAGGGCCAAGCCTCACATGCGATCGCCCGGCTTGCCGAACTCGGAGCCAAACAGGCACGACTGGTCGTCAACGGCGTTGAAACGCTCGTCGATCCGCTCGAACTGGCACCCGGCAACACCGTCGTTGTGCTGCCTGGCGAGCGGATACCTGCTGATGGCACGGTCAAGCATGGCGAATCCGCGATCGACGAGTCGATGCTCACCGGCGAAAGCGCTGCGGTCAAAAAGACCGCAGGCAGCGAGGTCTTCTCTGCGACCGTCAACCTGCACGGGCGCCTTGAGATCGAGGTCGTCCACGTAGGGCCCAACACCGCCATCGCTCAGATTTCACGCCTCGTCGAAGATGCGCAGACCACCAAGGCACCTGTCCAGAAACTCGCCGATAGGGTCTCCGGCGTCTTCGTCCCCACGGTCATGGTCATCGCCGCGCTCACCGGAGTCATCTGGTGGCTGATCGACGGCGACATCGGTATCGCGGTAACCAACGCTGTAGCCGTCCTGATCATCGCATGTCCTTGTGCGCTCGGGCTCGCGACCCCCACGGCGATCATGGTCGGGTCGGGTCGGGGTGCATCCATGGGCGTGCTGTTCAAGAACGCACAGGTGTTCGAGACCGCCCACTCAGTGGACACCGTCGTGTTCGACAAGACGGGAACGCTCACTCGAGGCGCCATGACGCTCACCAACATCGCAACCGACGAGGACGAGCACATCTTCTTGCAACGTATCGCGTCTCTCGAGCTCGGGTCGGAGCACCCGATCGGGAGAGCAGTTGTGCTCGGAGCCGAGGAGAAGGACATCGAGCTATCCGCACCGGCTTCCTTCACAGCGGAGCGCGGCATGGGAGCGAAGGGCGAAGTTGACGGCATCACCGTCGGCGTCGGCTCGGCACGGTGGTTCGATGAGTTGGGATGGCCGGGAGCCGATACGTGGGAGGAGCAACTCAACACATTCGGTGCTGCAGGTCACACCGCATTCCTCGCAGGCTGGGAAGGCGAGGTGCGAGGCGTCCTCGCCGTAGCAGACACGATCAGGGACAACTCGAAGATCGCCGTCGCTGCATTGGAGGAGCAAGGGATCACGACCGCCATGCTCACCGGAGATGCACAGGCCACAGCCGACGCGATAGCCGCCGAGATTGGCATCAGCAGGGTCACCGCCGAGGTTCTTCCGGGACAGAAGGCAGATGCCATCACCGCACTTCAAGCGGAGGGTCGATCCGTCGCCTTCGTCGGAGACGGGATCAACGACACGCCGGCACTCGCCACAGCAGACCTGGGTATCGCCGTCGGGACCGGATCCGACGTCGCTATCGAAGCAGGAGATGTTGTGCTGATGTCCGGAGACCCCGATCGCATCGTGACCGCCCTTGCGCTTGCACGAAGGACCTTCAAGACGATCCGCCAGAACCTGTTCTGGGCCTTCGGCTACAACACCGCAGCGATTCCGTTGGCAGTGCTGGGCTTCCTCAACCCGATGGTCGCCGCCGGCGCGATGGCGTTCTCGTCCGTCTCGGTAGTCCTGAACTCGCTCCGCCTCCGGAGATTCAGCTAGCCCCGATCATTCACGAGAAGCGCTGTGAGGTGTTGAGTCCCTGTCGGTTCACCTCTACATCGGCAGCCGTCAGCGAAACGGGGCGACGTCCACCGGAAGTTCCAGCAGTTCCCAGTCACCATCGCTCACGACGGCGGGAAGGCCGTGCACGATCGCGGTGGCCAGACAACACCGATCCGCGAGGCTCAGCAATACCCCTACTCGCTCCTCGGCGCGTCTCACATCAACGACCGAACGAGCCTCGTCCGCTCCGAACGGTAGAAGCACCAGCCCATAGGCGGCGAGGTCTGCCTCAAGGTCGTTCGGGTCGTACCCACGGCTTCGTGCGATGTTGAGCACTTCGGCGAAGTTCACCGCTGAGATTCCGGAAACACCCAGTACTTCCTCGACAGAATCCGCGCCCTGTTCGTCGAAAATCCAGGCAAGCACAGCCGATGCATCCACAACGGCACGCAATTCTCCTTCAACAGTCACGGCGATGAATCTGACTCAGACTCCAGAAGGGAGGAGTCCCGCCGTCTCTCCTCGAGAAGCTGGTCGACCGCGCCGCGATCCAGATCGTTTCCGCGTGACGCCTTTCGTCGGATTCGCGCCTTGACAGCCGCAGGCGTCTCGAGGATCACACGCCCGAGATCGTCAACGAAAATCGCAACCCGATCACCCTCTTCGAGCCCAACCTCGTCTCTGATGCTCTTTGGCACCACGACGCGACCCTTGTCTCCGAGAGCGACCATGGAGATAGTGGGCATACCGTATTCTCCCACCCACAAGTATCGGTGTCAATATGAGCGATAGTGGAACTATCTGTACAATTCCCACATTCCGATACGAACGGTGGCGGAATCGGAACACGATGCGGCTCTGAGGGCAGTCGACCCACTTGGATGTTTGAGCCGGCGGTACCATCACCTGCATGCCGAACCGTCTCGCTGATGCGACATCCCCGTACCTGCTTCAGCACAAGGACAACCCCGTCGATTGGCACGAATGGGGATCCGAAGCGTTCGCTGAGGCAACACGCCGAGACGTACCCGTGCTCCTGTCGATCGGCTACTCGGCGTGCCACTGGTGCCACGTGATGGCTCACGAGTCGTTCGAGGATGACGACACCGCCGCGTACATGAACGAGCACTTCGTGAACCTGAAGGTCGACCGCGAGGAGCGCCCGGACGTCGACCGCATCTATATGGATGCGGTCACCTCGATGACAGGCAGAGGCGGATGGCCGATGACGGTGTTCCTGATGCCGGATCAGCGCCCGATCTTTGCAGGAACGTACTTTCCGAAGGAGAGAATGGCCCAGCACCCGTCGTTCATGGATGTGATGGGGGCGGTTCTCGATGCGTGGACCACCAACCGCCCTGCCGTCCACGAGCAAGCCGACAACATCATGGCGGCGATCTCCGACGGTGGGCCCCCACCGGGTGCAACACCGACGACGCTTGAAGTCCGACAAGCCGTTTCCACCATCGAGCAGGTCTACGACGTGCACCACGGTGGCTTTGGCGGAGCGCCGAAGTTCCCACAGGCTCCGACGTTGGAGTTCCTGCTCAGGATGGCTGCACTCGAGCCTGACACAGATGTCGGATCTACGGCGCTTCGGATGCTCACGGGAACCTTGGAGCACATGGCTCGCGGAGGTATCTACGACCACCTGTTCGGAGGCTTCGCACGCTACTCCGTCGATGCCATATGGCTTGTCCCTCACTTCGAGAAGATGCTCTACGACAACGCGCTGCTCGCTCGCATCTATCTGCGCACCTGGCAACTGACGGGCGACGATCGATTCCGTTCGACCGCGGTGGAGGTCCTCGACTATCTCGACGCCGAGATGGCGGATCCCGTCGGTGGCCTGCACTCAGCAGAGGATGCGGACTCCGAAGGCGAAGAGGGGAAGTTCGCCGTCTGGTCATGGGGTGAACTGCAAGATCTGCTTGGAGCCGATCTCGGCCTCGCGGCGGCCATCTACGGATTCACCGAGTCGGGCAACTTCGAGGGGAGCAACATCCCCACGCGCGAGTCCTCGTTCGAAGCAGTAGCCGGCGCCCACGGTCTCACAATCGACGAACTGGGAACGGCGCGCAAGCGGATCGACAGCGTGCTCATCGAAACCCGGCGGCAGCGGACCGCACCCGGACGAGACGACAAACTCGTCACCGCTTGGAACGGCTTCGCTCTGAAAGCGTTCGCTGAAGCAGCAGCAGTGCTGTCCAGCGACCGGTATCTGCGCCGAGCCGAGGCGATCGCCGGTTACCTCGCAGGGCCAGGTAGTCCAGATGGATCGCTCGTCCGTTCATGGCGGGAGCGACCCGGGGTCAGCGCCTTCGCTGATGACCTGGCTTCTGCAGCGATCGGTTGGTACACGCTGTTCCAGGTCACCGGCGAGGCAAGGTGGTTCGACGCGGCAGAAGATGCGGTTCGCGAACTGCGGGCCGACTTCGGCGACCCAGATGGAGGCTTCTTCGCCACATCGAGTTCGGCAGAGTCACTCATCTCACGGCCCAAGAACATCCAGGACAACCCGACGCCGTCAGACAACGCCCTCGCGATGGAAGCCTTGCAACTGCACGCAGCGTTGACAGGCGATCTCGCCGCCATCGATGAGTTGGAGGCGACGATGCGAGCGATCTCCGTCGTCGCAAGACGCCACCCTGCTTTCGGAGGGCATGCACTCGCCGTCTGGGCGACGCACCTTGCCGGGGTCAAGGAGGTGGCGATCACAGGAGTCGCAGGCTCGACACGCGACATGGAACGCGTCGTATGGGACGTGTTCCGTCCAGACATCGTCATGGCCCTCAACCACGGCACCACCTCGACCGTGCCCCTGCTTGCCGATCGGCCAGCCACGGACCTCGCCACAGCGTTCGTGTGTCAGCAACTCACCTGCGGCCTTCCGGCGGACTCCACCGACGATCTCAGGGCCCAACTCACCAGCTGAGCGCGAAATCCGTGGGAGAACGCGAGGCATTCAAATCGCTTCGGTGGTTACGCTTCCCTGATGGATGTCATCAGACGACAGCAGCAGCCACCGATGCGGCGACCGATCGCGTTGGTCGCATTCGGAGGATGGAACGACGCATGCGACGTTGCGTCTGCGACAGCCCAATACATCATCAAGTCCCACGACGAAACAACGCTCTTCGCTGAGATCGAGCCAGACCCGTTCTATGACTTCCAACAGCACCGGCCGACCATCGAGATCCGCGACGGTGTGTCCCGCTCGATGCGGTGGCCAACCGTCAGCTTCACGGCTGCGAGCAGACTGAACGACGACCGAGATCTCGTCATCGTCTCGGGTCCTGAGCCGAACTATCGGTGGAAGACGTTCGCACGGTCCCTCGTCGAGGTGCTCAACGACATAGGCGTCGAGCAGGTCATCCTCGTCGGTGCGTACGTTGGAGCTACCGACCATCACCAGCCCATCTCGCTCTCAGGCGTAGGAACCGATTCGGTGAGCGTCATCCGCAGTGGCCTTGAGGCTGCCAACTACGTCGGACCGACAGGCATCGTTGGCGCTGTGCAGGGGGCATGCAAAGAGACAGGTATCCGCTCGATCTCGATCTGGGCCGCCACGCCTCCCTACCTCAGCGGTAACCCGTTCCCGAAGGCAGTGCTTGCGATGGTCGAGAAGATCTCCGACATCACGAACCTTCACATAGACACCTCCGAGCTCATCGCGATCGACGCTGAATACACGCAACGCGTGGATGCTGCCCTTGAAGATGCCGGTTCCGACGTCAGCGATTTCCTCGAAGAGATCGAGACGTACGACGAGCCGCTGCTCGGATCGCTGACCGCGAGCGGGCAGCCGATCGACTTCCAGCCGCCATCGCTCGACCCCGAGCACACGGACGATCTTGTCGAGGAGATCGTCAAGTTCCTCGAAGGCGACTCCTGAGCCTTGAGTGATCTCGAGATCGTCAAGGCGATCCACCTGCTTGCGGCCGCCGTGTGGACGGGCGGACTTCTCGTCCTCGCCTTCTCTGTCACCGCCATTCGACAGACCACCGACGACACCGAAGTTCTCCGCTCCGTCGCACGCATGTTCGCAAGAGTCTCGTGGGTCGCGATGGGTGTGGCTGTGGTTTCAGGAGTGTGGCTGTACGCGTTCTGGAACCTGCAGGCATCAGACCTGCGTGTGAAGTGGGCCCTGATCGGCCTTTCGATCGTGATCGCTCTCGGCCATCAGCTCACAGCAAGACGCACCCCACCCGCGATCAGGGGAATCACGCAACTCATCATCATCGTGCTTGCCGTCGGCATCTTCGTCGCCGCGGTCCAACTGCCCGTCTAGCGCGCTCCAGCTAGGAGACCGCAAGCACGCCAAGGAGTCGATCGATGTCTGCATCTGTGGTGTGGAGATGGGGTGCGATCCTGATCGAGTCCCCACGGACGCTGACGGACACACGAGCCGCTTCGAAGTTGTCTGTTATCCCAGCTGGCAGACCATCAGGCCTCCTGATCCCGATCAGATGCGGTGCGCGGTGCTCTTCGGACGCGGTGAGCCAACCCCGATCCGTGGCACCTGCAGCGATGGCATCCGTCACAGACCCAAGCGCCTCAGCGACGTTCCCGACACCCCAATCGTTGACCTGCTCCATGGCCGCAAGGCTCATCGCCACACCGATGAAGTTCGACCGCTCGCCGACGTCGAATCGGCGGGCACCCGGCTCGTACACATCGGAGTAGTCGACCAAGCCAGCGAAATCTTCAGCTCCCTTCCGGGTTGCCCACCCCTCCTCAAGCGGTGTGCCCGACCTATGGGCCTCACCGACCCACAGGTACGCAAGTCCGTAGAAGCCAAGCTGCCATTTGTATCCGACCGAGTACACGAAGTCGGGTTGGATCGCCTCGACATCAAGGGGCATGGCACCGAACGACTGGGAAGCGTCTATTGCCAGCGCAGCTCCGACCGACCGAACTGCCTCACCAACAGCGACCAGATCCACAAGGGACCCGTCTGTCCAGTGACAGTTTGGGACCGCAACAACGGCGGTGCGGTCGTCGATGGCATCCAGGAGTCCCGCCGTCCAGCCATCGGGTGTGCGCGCCACCGTGATGATCTCCCCCTCGTCCGCTGCGACCTTCGCTCGCCACGGATACACATTGGATGGGAACTGGTCGTCGACGATGACGACGGTTCGGCCTGGTCCAACGGTGAGGTTGGCGGCCGCCACCCCAGCTCCGTAGGAGATCCCGGGGATGATGGCGATCCCCTCGGCGTCGGCGTTCATGGCTGACGCGACGAGGCCGCGGAGTCTCTCCACCGGTTCGAAGAACTGCTGAGGCGCCACTTCCCATGGACGGCCGGTCAACGCGACCGAGTCAGCCGCCGCCCGTCCGACGGAATGGAGCCTCGGCCCGAAGTAGGCCGAATTCAGATACGTGACATCTTCAGGGATGTCGAAGAGGTGCGATTGATCAGAGAGCATGGTGGGGAATATAAGCAGCACCCCCGCCCGAGGGGCGAGGGTGCCTGTAGAACTATCTCTTGCGCTTGTGCCGGTTCGCCTTGAGGCGCTTCCGGTACTTGTGCTTGCTCATTTTCTTGCGTCGCTTCTTGATCAGCCCACTCATACGTGCCCCTCACTTGGAATCGGGATGTTCCGTGCGGAACATCGGTACTCCGGGCCGCACGTGCCACGCGAGGATAGGTGCTTTCTGTCGCTGACGGCCGTCGATTCTCGCGGTCACGTCGGTAACATGTCGGCATGCTCCCCGTCATCGGAATCACAGGACGCCCGAATCTGAACGCGTCCTCGGGTGGGGACATCGGCGGATACCTCGTCCATCACACCTACTTCGACAGCGTTGCATCCGTCGGCGGGCTGCCGGTCATGCTCATCCCCGTCCCGAGCGACCACGTCGACGATGTGCTCGACAGGCTCGACGGAGTGCTCATCCCTGGCGGTGGAGACATCGACCCGATGCGATACGCCGACAGTCGCCACGAAACTGCACGGGGAGTCAGCGAAGAGCGCGACGAGTTCGAACTCGAAGTCGCTCTCAAAGCGAAAGAGCGACGTATGCCTGTATTTGCGATCTGTCGCGGGCTTCAGATCGTCAATGTTGCTCTCGGTGGAACGTTGATCCAGGACCTCCCGTCCCACACAGGGGCGGACGAGCACGACATGTGGGGCGATGCCGCATACGAACCACACTCCCAGGCGCTCGTCGAACCGGACTGCCGCATTGCCGAAGTGCTGGGATCCGGACTTCAGGACATCAACTCGATCCATCACCAGGCGGTGGAGGAACTCGGTGACGGCCTCCGCGTGGTGGCGTCAGCACCCGACGGCACCATCGAGGCGATCGAGCATGAGGATGTCGAATGGCCTCTGCTCGCCGTGCAGTGGCATCCTGAATTCCTTGGCATGCGTGACCACGGGCCGTCGCACTCCCTTTTCCAGGCATTCGTTGATTCCGCAGCGAAATACCGCGCCGACCGATAGCCGTGACCACTCACGTCCTGTTCGTATGCACAGGGAACATCTGTCGCTCCCCCTTCGCCGAGTACTACGCCCGTGCCTTTTGGAAGGACCGCGACGTCATCACGTCAAGCGCCGGCACATGGGCCATGATCGGCAACAAGTCGACTAAGGACATGGTCACGGTCGGTGCAGACAATGGGCTCGACCTCACTCCGCATCGCGCACGGCCGCTTGGGTCGGCAGACTCGCCGGACCTCATCTTGTGCATGGAGCAGCACCATGTCGATGCCGCGATGCAGGCCTTCCCCGATCTACCGGACGGGGCGATCAGGCTCCTCGTCGCCACCGGTGTCGGCGATCCGTACCGCCGACCCATAGATGCCTATCAGCGAAGTGCTGCCCTCATCATCAAAGGCATCGAGGCACTGGAGCTGCCGAACAGCTGACCACGGGGACTACGGACCACGGACTTCGGACTCCTCGGCGATAGCCTCATTCGGGATGACCACGCTCACCATCCTCATCGTCATCGCGTCCACATCTGCCCTCGTATGGGCCGTGAGGGCGGAATCACCCAGGGCTCGGTGGCTGAAGATGGCCAGTTCGACCGGGTTCCTAGCCGTTGCGCTATCTGCAGGGGCGGCGTCGAGTACCTACGGCAGGATCGTCCTTGTCGCTCTCGCGCTGTCGTGGCTCGGCGATCTGCTCCTCACCTTCGAGTCGCGCCGTGCATTCCTTGGCGGGCTTGTGGTGTTCCTGCTCGGGCATGTTGCCTACTCCGTCGGGTTCGTCATGCTCCGCGCTGACCCGATCTCGCTCGTCGTGGCCGCTCTTGCTGTTGCGATCATCGGTGGCCTCGTCCGGGTTTGGCTCTCACCGCACATGGGCGACATGAAGAACCCCGTGATCGCCTACATCGTGGTCATATCCGTGATGGTCATCTCCGCGTTCGGAACGGTCGACGGGGCGACGAACTGGCTGATCCCGATCGGGGCAACCCTCTTCTTCGTGTCCGATCTGTTCGTTGCAAGGAACCGATTCGTTGCGCCGGGCGCTGTGAACAGGATCTGGGGCCTCCCGCTCTACTACGCAGCCCAGGTCCTACTCGCCCTGTCGGTTGCCACCTGATGCCGAGGTCGACTTCCCACTGCCCAGCCCGGACCTCGGACTACGGACTTCGGATCAAAGCAGCCCGTCTTCATCGATCGAGAGTGCCAGAACCTCACCATCGATGCCGAGTACACCAGCCATCGCTCCGATCACACGACCTCTGGTCTCAGCTGTCGCAAACGCAAGCGCAGTCGGGCCGGCACCGGAACGGCACACGTGCACAGCCCCCGCCGCTTTCGCGGCTTCCATCAGTTCTCCGGTCATCGGTGACAGCGGGGCTCTCGGCTCTTCCTGAAGTTCGTCACCCGCAGCGTGGGACAGTGTCTCGGCATTGCCCTCGCGCAGCCCTTCGATGAGGAAGATCAGACGACCGAGGGTGCGCGACGCAGCAGCGTGGCTCACCTGTGCAGGGAGTACCGACCGGGCTTCGCCTGTCGGGAGATGCTCGTGCGGAATACCGACGACGGGAAGCAAAGACTCGTGGAGGTGCAAGCGCTGGACCCCCGTCCCTGAAACGGCAACCAACCCACCGAACACGGCCGCCGCGGCATTGTCACCGAATCCCTCGATCTCGCTCACGATCTCGAAGGCTCTGCCGTGCCCACCTGACTTCACAGCTGCCTTCAGCGCAGCTCCAGCGACCGCGGCAGTGACCGCCGATGACGATCCGAGCCCGCGCGTCCGGGGAACCTGATTGTCCAGCGTTATATGCATCGGACGTCCGGCTGCAAGGTCGGCTGCTCGGTAGATCATGTCGTCTGGCTCGAGCGGCGTGCTCGCTCCGTGCTCTGTAAGCGTCATCTCGTCGGCCGGCTCTGCCGTTGCCGAACATCGGAGCGAGAGAGCGAGAGCCAACGCGTCGAATCCAGGACCGAGGTTCCCCGAGGACGCTGGAGCGGATGCGGAGCCGATCATCGCCTGGTCGGCTCAATGAAGATGCGCGTCGCCGTTGGCACGACCCCGACGATGGATAGTTCCACCGCTTCGATCGCGGCAACCTCGTCGACGCCTTCGTCGAACGCCACGTCTGCCGTCACCAGGATCTCGTGCGGCGAGAGTTGCATGGTCAGGATCTGGTCCACGTGGTTGACCTCTCCGACGGAGAGAATGGCCACCCGGATCGCTGTGCGATCGTCCCGTGACGCGGACTCGCCCTCAAGGAGGGCCTTCATCTCTCTTGCGATGACCCATGCAACCAGACCGAGTACGACGCCGATCAGCACGGATGCGATTCCGTCCCAGATGTCGTTGCCGGTCACCTCTGTCACGATCAGGCCCGCCGCGGCGATCACGAGGCCCACTACAGCGGCAGCGTCCTCGAACACAACGATGATCAGCGTGGGGTCCTTCGAGGCCTTGATCATCTTCCACACACCGAGCGAACCCCGCACGGCGTTGAACTGCTTCACTGCCGGACGGAACGCGATGAACAGCTCGAAGAACGCTGCAATCGCGAGTACGACGAGTGAGAAGATGAGACCGTCGCTGTCGTGCTCACCGGAGTGGATAATCCGCTGCCATCCGTTGTAGATCGACCACACAGCACCGCCGACGAACAGCACGACGGCGACCATGAACGACCAGAAGTAGAGAGCCTTGCCCCTGCCATAGGGGTGCGTCACGGTTGCCCCGTACCGCGACACGGCCTCACCGCGTAGGAGGAACAGTTGATTGCCGGAGTCCGCGACCGAGTGGACGGCCTCGGCGAACATCGCTGTGCTGCCCGAGATCCCGGCAGCGATGAACTTGGTGATCGCTATCAACACGTTCGCCGTCAGCGCAAGAATAATGAGTCGTCTGGATTTGCCTGCCATGCGAACGGGATTGTACGCCGGGCCGCCTCCCTCATCCCTTATGCGTCCCGTTACCCTGCCATCTTGACCAAGGAGTGCGATGGGATCTGCAATCACAGCCCGTGGGCTGACCAAGTTCTACGGCGATTCGCCGGGGATCATCGATCTTGACCTCGACATCGCTGAGGGCGAGGTCTTCGGCTTCCTCGGCCCGAACGGATCCGGAAAGTCCACCACCATCCGGACCCTCCTGAATTTCCTCTACGCCACCCGAGGATCAGCGACAGTGCTCGGACTCGACGTCGAGAAGGACACCGTGGAGATCAGGCGCCGCACCGGCTATCTCCCCGGCGATCTCTCCCTGTACAACACCATGACCGCCAGGGAGTACCTCCTCTACTTCTCGAACCTGAGGAAGACCGATACGAGGACCCGCGTAACGGAGCTGGCGGAGCGATTCGAGCTCGACCTCGACCGCAAGATCAGCGACTACTCGACAGGCAACCGCCAGAAGGTCGGGCTTGTGAACGCGTTCATGCACGACCCGGAGTTACTGATCCTGGACGAACCGACAGCTGGCCTCGACCCCTTGATGCAACAGGAGTTCCAGGGCCTCGTGAACGAGACAAGGGCCCAGGGCAGGACCATCTTCCTGTCATCGCACATCCTGTCCGAGGTCGATCGCGTTGCGGACCGCGTGGGGATCGTGCGAAAGAGCAAGCTCATCGCCGTCGACACGGTCGAAGCCTTCAAGGCCGCTGCCGAAGCGACGATATCCATACGCTTCGCGGCCCCAGCTGACGCCGCTGCGTTCGAGTCGCTTGAGGGAGTCAGTTCAGTGGCCGTTCGCAACGAGGGTCACGTGCTCGTCGTCACGGTCTCCGGATCGATCGATCCGGTGATCAAGAAGGCCGGGGAGTACCAGGTCGAGTCCGTGTCGACGCGGGACGACGAACTCGAAGAGGTCTTCCTTTCCTACTACGAAGGTGATAGGGATGCTTCGTAACGTCTTCACGAAGACGATCTGGGACCGAAGGAAATCGCTCCTGTGGTGGACGATTGGCGCCATCGCGATCACGGCGTGGATCGTCGCCGTCTATCCGGTGCTCAGAGATTCCGTCGACATGCAGTCCTTCATCGACCAGATCCCTCCAGAGATGATGGCCATCGCAGGCATCGATCCTGAGACATTTCTCACCGGTGCGGGATATCTCCAGGCGCAGCTGTACTCCCTCATGGCTCCCATCATGGTGGTCGGATTCGCAGTGAGCACCGCCGTTGCGATCACGACGAGGGAGGAGCACAACGGGACTCTCGACATGCTCCTGTCTATGCCGATCTCACGCACAGCGGTCACACTTCAGAAAGTGGCTGTCGTGCTGATCTCGACCGCGGTCGTTGTCTCGGGCTTCGCTATCACGCTCATCGCTGCCAACCCGTTGGTGGGTCTCAAACTGAACGTGCCGGCGGTACTTGGCGCCAATCTGGGCCTGTGCCTTCTCGGACTCGTATTCGCGGCGATCGCCATGGCCATCGGATCGTTCACGGGGAAGCCGTCGACCGCGCTGGGGCTCACACTGGCCCTCGCTGTTCTCGCATGGTTCGCGAATGCGTTTGAAGCTCTGTTCTCATGGCTTGAGATTCCGTCGAAGGCGAGTCCATTTTCGTGGTACCTCCATGACATGCCGCTCATCAACGGCATCAGTACAGGGATCGCATGGCTCGCCATCACCACTCTGGGTTTCATCGCGGTAACCGTGTATCTGTTCAATCGCCGAGACATCGCAACCGAAGCAGCAGTCGTCCCGGAAGTCGCGGCAAGGCGGAAACAGTCGAAGACGATCTCCCCACGACGAGTCGTCCTCCTCCGCTCCATCCTCGGGAAGTCCGTGTGGGACAAGCGACGATCCATCTGGGCATGGGCCGGAGGCCTCGGTGCCCTCCTTCTTGTCACGTTCGCCGCCTGGCCCGCCCTCTCGGCGGATCCCGATGCTCTTGAGGGTTTGGTGAACGCGATGCCGAAGGAGATGCTCGCCATCTTCGGGATGACAGATCCAGCCGGGCTGGCGACATCGGCCGGATTCATCTCATCACGGACGTACCAAGCGATCGGCCCCGTCGTCATGATCGTGTTCGTGATCGGTGCCGTCTCCTCAACGATCACGAAGGAGGAAGCCACTGGACAGATGGACATGGTGTTGTCGACACCGCGCCCACGTCGTTTCGTTCTCGCAAGGAAAGCGATGGCGATCGCCCTCCTCGTCGGCGTGATCATCGCGACGCTGACGGCCGTGGGAATCTTCGGGGATCTCACGTGGGACACCGGACTCGAGTTGGGCCACATCGTCGCCGCAAACGTCGGCCTCGGTCTACTCGGCCTGTTCTTCGGCGGAATCGCGCTGGCACTATGGGGCCTCCTCAAGTCGGCGGGGCCAGCGATCGGGATCACCATTGCCGTCGCCGTCGCCACGTACTTCTTGAACGGCCTCGGTGCGATCGTCGATGTCCTCGAACCACTGCGTCCGCTCTCACCGTTCTTCTGGTACCTCGGGGACACGGCGCCCCTCGCCAGAGGATTCGGTGTTGGCTACCTCTTCCTTGCCGTGGGTTCAGTCATCGGCCTGGCGGTCGCCATGTGGCGCTTCGAGACGCGCGATCTTGCCGTGTAGCGATCTCCGAGGGGAGAGCCAATGAACAGTCCTGACGATGCGACGCCGGAGGTAACAACTCTTTCGCGACGAGGGACCAGAGCAGCTGAGTCCACCTCTCGCCCGGACGAGGAAGCCTTCCACGAGGCGCAGCAGAACTTGTACCACGCGACCGACAACCCGGATGGTGCCATCACGCTCAACGTCGCGGAGAACGCGCTCGGGTGGGCTGCGCTCAAGCTCAAGATCGAGGAAGTCACCGCGAAGCAACCCCTTCCTGACTGGTTGGCAAAGTACACGAACTTCGCTGGCCATCCGGACGTGCGGCAGGCAGTCGCCGCATTCATGACCAGACACC
>PVMK01127949.1_pt1 | contig 18850 bp, 22 predicted proteins | sample 1853481 | NCBI WGS metagenome assembly PVMK01 (sample SAMN08533507, study PRJNA380276) | Marine sediment metagenome, whole genome shotgun sequencing project. | reverse complement strand
TCTCCTTCTTGAAGTATTCGCCTGGAGCGAACGCCATCACCGCGGCCACCTCGTCGGGGTGCTCTGCGGTCAATCGAAACACTAGCGCGGCCGAGTAGGAGCTGCCCCATACGATGATACGTTGAGCCTTCAAAGCCGTTCGCGCATACGACAGCGCGGCCTCGAGGTCCGCGTAGGCGGCGAGATAGCTCCGCGCCAAGCCTTTCTTCGCAGCCCGTCGGTGGGTTTCGTTTGGAACGCCGTTGACCCCTCCGCCCGAGCGCTGATCGACGGCCATCACTCGATATCCGAGCTTGGTGAGCTTGGGCGCGATCTCCCGGTACTCTCCGCGGCTCCAGCCGGCTTGGTGAAATAGCAGGACTAGCGTCGCCGACTCGTTCTTCGAGGCGTAGACGTCAGCTCGGACTTTGATGCCTCCGGTCGCTGGGAAGTCGACGCTCTCGAAGGTGCTGTCCGCAAACGAAGTGCTGTGTAGACTAGCCACCAAAATGGTGGCCACCGCGAGAACCAAGCTCAACTTTCCCATTCGCTTCTCCTACGTAGAACGGACGGGAAGGTAACGCGGAAACCGGTCTCGGTACACCGAAACAGGCCGCTCAGCCAACTTCCAAGACCACCTTGCCTCTGGCGCGCTTCGTTTCCATGTACCGATGCGCCTCCGCAGCATCATCCAGAGAAAAAGCCCGGTCGACGACGACCCGTAGGCTGCCTGCATCGATCTGCTGCCGAACCCAATCGAGCTGCGCCCGGCGCGACCTCACGATGACCAGCTTGGCGCGCTTGCGGCGCATGAAAGTCCGGGCGACGTCTTTGAAGATGCGCCCGCTCGGAATGGTGTGGACGTAGGTGCCACGGGGGGCGAGCAAGTGCTTGAGCTGGTCGAAGCGGTAGTTGCCGAACACGTCGAAGATCGCATCGAAGCGTTCGTTCAGCTCGACGAGCTCGGTTTTGGTGTAGTCGATGACTCGATCGGCACCGAGCTCTTTGACGAGATCCACGTTGCGGTGGCTGCACACCGCGGTGACATGGGCGCCGAGGATCTTCGCGATCTGCACCGCAAAGACGCCAACGCCGCCCGACGCGCCGTTGATCAAGACGTGCTGGCCCGGCTTCACTTGAGCGTTGTCGCGCAAGGCCTGCAAGGCGGTTTGGGAAGCGAGCGGTACCGCGGCCGCCACCCGCAGCTCGATCGACGAGGGTACCTTCGCGAGTTGCTGGCAATCGACGGCGGCGTACTCCGCATAGGCCCGGCCCGCCGGGTCGTTGATCATTCCATAGACGAGGTCGCCTTCCGCGAGATCGCAGCCGAATGCTGCTTCCACGATCTCGCCGGCGATATCGTGTCCGACGATGAGCGGGAACTTCTTGCCCGTGGCGATCTTGAACTTCCCTTTGCGAACGACGACGTCTTTCGGGTTCACGCCAATGAAGCGGGTCCGGACGAGGACTTGCCTACGCGTGGGAACTGGGCGTGGGACTGTCGCAGGGCGGAGGACCTCCGGGCCCCCGTAACGGTCCATCACGATGGCGTGCATCGTCTCGTGCGGATGAAGGTGCCTTCCGTATTGTGGCAGCGCGCTCATTTTTTCGTGTACCGGTAGAGAGAGAGCCCGGAGAGAATCTTGGGCTGAAAAAAGGTGCTCTTTTCGGGCATCACGATCTCCGGGTCCTCGAGGCCCGCGTCCGCTACGGCCATGAGATCGTCGAGGCTCACCGGGTGCAGCGCGACGGCGATGTCGTAGTCTCCCCGGTCGACCGTGGCTTTCATCTCTTCGAGCGCTGATTCCGAATAATAATCGAAGTGATTCGGGTCGACGACCATGTCATGTGTCAGTCCGAGCTTTGGATAGAGCTCCCGCTCGAGGATGGCACAGTCCAGTCGGCCGACGACGTCATCGGGCACGTGCTGCGCGTCCAGCTCGAACGAACCGTTCTTCGTGTAGATGCAGAAGCTGTGCTTCGGAGGTGTGTGGAACGAATCGACCGGCCTTAGAGGCAGGTCTGCCGCGATCTCTGCAAAGGGGCGAACCCCGTTGATTACGCGATTGTATGCCTGGATGACCGCTTCCTCGGTGACGTAGCAAAGGAAGTGGGTCTGCTCGTTGAGTAGGCTTGCATGGTAGCGATGGTGTCCGTCAGCGATGTATAAGGGTTCGGTGCCGAGCGCGGCTTGAATCGCGCGACCCGTCTCGCTCTCCTGCGGCACACGCCAGACCTTGTTCTGAATGCCCTCGAGCTCACTGAAACCACCAAACGTGCTGCTGAAGTCGTAGATCGGGTCCGCTTCCTGCTTGGCCTTCTCCAGCGACGATGCGATCGGGGCCCTCGTCAGAACGAAAACCGGCCCGATGTGAAGACCGGTAGCGCGACGCATTGCGATGCGTCCCTTGACCTTGGCGTCGAAGGTTTTCTCATGCCGAATGATCTGCTTGGCGTCGTAAGGAGATACCTCTGCCGCCACGAACACGCCCGTTCGCTGGCCCTCAGGCCACGTTTGCTCGTACACGTAATAGGCAGGCTCGTTGTCCTCGACGAGCGATCCGTCCGCGACCATTCGGTCGGTTGCGGCTCCAGGGTCATCTCCCAGGATGATGTGAAATAACGAGCTCGGCTCCTCGTTGAGCAGTTTCTCGAGCGGGGTGCCCGGTTTGATCACGTCATATGGCGGAGACGCGATCCGGGACACGCGGGCCGGATCCGGGCGTAACCCGGTGAGTCCGATCGTGGCGACCATGATAGCTCCTTAGGGCCTTGCCGATCGCATATTGCTCCTGGAAGTCAAGAGCCACCAGACGTGAGCGGAGCCTAGGCCAGGGTCAGTGTCCCGCGGTCTCCATCGAGCGTGACCAGGTCGCCAGTTCGAAAGTGTGAGGTCGCGACCCGGAGGTTCACCACAGCGGGAAGGCCGTATTCGCGAGCGACGACTGCGCCGTGTGACACCGCGCTACCGACGTCGGTAGCGAGCCCGGCGATCAAGTTGAAGTACGGCGTCCACCCCACATCGGTGATGGGCGCGATGAGGATCTCACCGGCCTCGAGCGCGGCGGCCTCCTCGAGGGTCTCCACCACCCGTGCGCGGCCGGTGACAGTGCCGCGACTGACCGGTTTGCCGATCAGTGCCCCACCTTCGCCTTCCATCGGTTCGAGGCGGATGGGCTCTGGCCGCTTGCTGAAGATCTGTGGAAAATGAAGTGGCATTTGGTAGTCGACGACGCGGCGTCGCGACGCCGCAAGATCTGCGAGCTCCCGTCGACCCTGAACGAGCTCCCCGAGCTCCTGATGTGTGAGAAAGAAGACGGCATCTTCGTCCGGCAGAAGGCCTTCTTCCGTCATGCGGGACCCGAGCGCGCGGTACGCGTGCTTGAACGTGGTCGTGACTGCGACCAAGCCGGACTTCGTATGCTCGCGGGCGCGAATCGCAGCGTGGGCGAGCGGTAGCAGCGTGCGAATGAAGGGATGTGAGGTTTCGTGGTGAACCTCCGGCCGATTTGGGGCGCCGTGTCGGAGTCGCGCGCGAAGCCCCGACTGCAGCGATGCGATCAGCGGCGCGGCATCGACCGCCCACCCTTTTTGTCGGAGCTCGAGCTCCCGGACAGCGCGATGTCCGTGCCGACCGATGTAGCGTCGAAACTCGTCCCCCGCGTCAGACGCGTCGGTCGAGCTGAGCCAAGTCAGCGCAGCGTCCGGGTCCAAAGACGCGAACGTCTCCGAAGCGCTTCGGTTCGCCACCAGGCAGTCGATCACGCGTTCGATCCCCTCGGCGATATCCGCGCTCTCGACATCCTTGGCGCCCGCGAGCATTTCGGCGAGCTCCGCATGGTGCTCCTGCGTGGGCTCCTTGCCTTTGGCCAGGATGCCGAGCACGATCGGGCTCAGGGCACCCGCGGAGGACGAGGACAACAAGTGGAGCTCGTACGCTTTCCAAATCTTCGGAAGGTTCTCATCGATCGCCCCGTACAGCTCCTGCGCCGTTCCCGATTCGGGGATCCTCAAGTTCGCTCGGAGCGCGTCGAGACCCTTGCGGTGCTTCGCCGCCCGGAAGAGGATCGAGAAATATCGGGCGCCATTGAGCGCGCGCGTGAGGGCAGGGGCGGGCTCGGGGTCCGGGACTTCCTCGACGTCACGACCGCACAGCGCGATGCACATCTGGGCCTTGGTCGAGCCGGCGACGTTGGCGGCTAGCTCCGATAGCGTCGTCAGATTGATGAACAGGTGACCGTAGAACATCCCGACGTAGCGAACGCCCTCGCCCGGGGGGATGTTGGCGCCCATTCGCCGGTAGGCGCGCTGCATCCCGATATCGATCCCCCGACCTGTGACGGAGTAGGTCAGTGGTGTGACGGCGCCCGGGCATCATCTCCCCGATGTTGCACCAGGTGTAGACGTCGTTTGGGTTGGGGTCCGTATCGAGCTCGTTCGGATCGGCCGGAAGGCTCGTGATCGGACGGGCCTGCAACCATCGAAGCTTGCCGCTTTGGTCGATCGCCCACTCCATGTCGAGGGGCGCCTCGTATCGCTCTTCCGCTCGGAGGGCTCCCGTCGAGCAAGTGCGTGAGCTCCGTGTCGCTCAAGACCGAGTACCTGCCCTGAATGTCCTTCTCGAACACCGAGCCCGTCTCTCGCCAAGAGCCAGTGATCAGGTGTGGCGTGTCCCGCTGACGAGCGCTTCCCCGAGCCCCGCGACCGCGTCGACGACGACTTGGTCGCGACGCGCGTTCACTGGGTTTACCGTGAACAGGACGCCCGCGGCACGCGCATCGACCATTTGCTGCACGACGACGTTCATCTGGACTTCGCTTTGTCCGGTCTTCTCATTGCGGTAGGCCGCTGCTCGCACGTTCTCTAGCGAACGAAGACAATCCTCGATCGCAAGGCGTAGCGACTCCGGCCCCTCGACGTTCAGCACCGTCTCGTATTGGCCGGCAAACGAGGCATCGCCCGAATCCTCCCCGATCGCAGAGGAGCGGACCGCCACTTTTCCAGCGCCGATGCGTTGGTAGTGCTCGTCGAGGTCGTCGGGTAGGTCCCGGGGGGTCGCCCCAACGACGACGAAGCCCGACGGCACATCGAACCCATAGCCCAGCAAGCGGACGAGTCCTTCCGCTCTTCCCCCCTACCGCTTCACCGGCAACCAGGTCGAGCGGAATGCACTTGGGCCCCGTCATACCGGCGTCATGCGGCTCCGCAGGCCGCTGATGATCTCGGATGCAGACTCTTGAGAGAGCGGGAAGGGAGAGGCGAACGCAAGCCGGGTTGCGAACGACCCGTAGCGCGCGTGCAGGCTTTCGGCGACCTCGCCTGGCGTTCCCACGACGGCGATGCGGCTGAGGAGCTCGTCGTTGATCAACGCTGCCATCTCGTGCCACCGGCCCGTTTTGGTGAGCTGACGAAGCTCTGGCTGCAGGTCGGCGCAGCCCTCGGCCTCGAGGACGCTGCGGTAGGCCGGCGTCGAAGCGTAGAACGCGATCTGATTGCGCGTCATCGCCCGCGCGTTCTCAAACTCCGCTTCGTTGTTCCCCTGTCACCAGGAGCACCTGCGCGCACAGCGTGAAGTCGGACAGTTGGCGTTCGGAGGCCGCCAGACCTTTCCGCAGGTTGGGCAGCATCACTTCTTGGAGCGATCGCTCGGTGTGGAACGGATGCAGCAGCATGCCGTCGGCCACCTCGCCGGCTGCCTCGGTCATCTTCGGCCCGACGCCGCCGAGATAGATCGAGGTGCACGCCGCCCTTGGCGGGTCCAGGCTGAAGATGGGCGGCATCAGCGTGTGCTTGTAGAACTCGCCCGCGGAAATCGAGCTTCTCGTTCGTGTTCCAGTTGGCGAGGATCGCGCGAAGCGCCCGGACGAACTCCTTCATGCGCGTGACGGGTTTGCTCCATGGCATGCTGAGCGCGCCTCGATGTGCGGCTTGATCTGAGAACCGAGGCCGAGCCAGAACCGGCCACCCGAGAATTGCTGCAAGTCGTGGGCCAAATGGGCGACCGTCATCGGGGTGCGCGCAAACGCGATTGCAAGTCCCGGTCCCGACCTCCAGCTTGGAGTGCTCCGCGGCCAACACGAGTGGCATGAACGGCTCGTGTGGCCCCTCGAAAGTGAAGCAGCCGTCGAATCCGGCCTCTTCGAGCTCGCGCACTCGGGCGGGGATTTGCTTCATGTCGGTGACCAGCAATCCGGAGTCGATCTTCATTGGCTGGGCTCCTACGAAAGAAGGCTCGTGGCATGAATCGCCGGACACTGTCAAGCGCTGCACACCCTTGAAACCGTCTAAACGTTCTACTCCCGCTTCCGGAGGTTTCGATGACCGCACGAACCGGGCTTCTCCCCTTCTGGAAAAACTACGATCGCAAGCTCTACCTCAAAGCGGCGATTCTCGCCGATGAGCTTGGCTACGATTCCTTCTGGATTCCGGAGGCGTGGGGTTACGAGATCTTCTCGCTGCTCACCGAGGTCGCGGTCCACACCAAGCAGATCAAGATCGGCACCGGCATCGTCAACTGCTTCAGCCGTTCGCGGGTCTCCTGGCAATGAACGCCGCAACGGTGGACGAGATCAGCGAAGGCCGTCTCATCCTCGGGCTCGGGACCAGTGGCAAACGGGTCATCGAAGGGTTTTCACGCGCGCGCGTTCGACAAGCCGCTCACGCAACTGCGCGATGTGATCCGGGTCACGAAGACGCTGCTCAGCGGCAAGCGTCTGCACGAAAGTGGCGCGAAGCTTCACGACTACCGCCCCTTCGAGCTTGCGATGAGCCCGTTGCGCTCCGATGTTCCGATCTACGTCGCTGCCCTCAAACAGAAGTCGATCACGTCGATCGGCGAGCTTGCTGACGGATGGATTCCCACGTTCTGGCCGTACACCAAGCTCGAGCAGGGGCATGCTTGGATCGCCGAAGGCGCAGCCAAAGCGGGACGCGAACCAAGCGAGATCGCGACTGCGCCCTTCACGTCGGTCATCCCGCTAGGCGATGCGGGTATCCAACAGGCCCGGCAGCTCATCTCGTTCTACATCGGCGGAATGGGCGACTACTACAAGGAGCTGCTCACCGGCTTCGGGTACGGCGACGAGTGCAAGCGGGTCGACGAGCTCTACCGGGACAAGAAGACCCGCTCGCAGGCGGCCGATGCGGTCTCGGAAGAGATGATCGAGGCTCTCACCATCTCCGGCGAGCCGGAGTACTGCATTTCCGAGCTGAAACGCCGTCGCGAGTACGGGATCGACCTTCCTATCTTGAACCTCCCATCCAATCTGCCCTGGGAGATGACCGAGATGTTCATCCGGACGATGGCGCCTTCCACCTAGGTTTTTTGGCCTGAACCCCCCGCTTGCTACCCTGGAGGCGTGTGGGGGGGCCGCCACGACGCCATGGGATCGCTCAGCCGGACCGCCGGTTTGTGGGCGGTGCTCCTCGCGCTCGGGTGCAGCGTCTACGATCCGAGCTTGATCGGGAGCAGCAGCGCGGGCGTACCGGATCGGCCCCCGGAGAACACGAGCTCCCCTGACGACAGCGCATCCTTGGTTTTCGCGCTCAAGGACATCTTCATCAGGCAGTCGGCGGAGATGGCTGCCCGCATCGGCATTGATCTAGATGCGACGGTGACGACCGGCCGTGACGATGGGACCTGCGAGCCCCGAGTGGTGGACGGCGCGGTGGTTGGCCAAGCCGTGGTCGATGGCGACATGGGCATCGACAACGCACTCGGCGCGAGCCTGTTGCCGAGCGTGAGTAGCGCGCTTCCTTGTCTCGAAGACAACCTCGCGCTGACGCAAGGCCGCGGAACCGGGACCGTAATCTTGTGGGTTCGACACTGGAACGGAATGCCGAACGATGCGAGCGTGACGGCGATGCTCACGACGGCCACCGACGGGACGAACGAGGATCCATCGCTAGTCGGCTTTCGCGGTAATGACCCCGTCAATCTCGTGTACCTGAGCGGCGGCCAGGGCGTCGAGGCACCGGACCCCGGATGGGATAATGAGGACTCCTGGTTCCTCGACCCGAGCAACTTCAATACGGATGCATCCGGCGCCGCTAGCCTGGACCTGCCAAAGCTTCAGCAAGTCGACGGATATGTCGCGCTCGGCCGCTTGGTCGTGCCCCTCGTTGCCGGTACCGAGTTCAAGTTGATCGCCGGTGACGGCACGGTATCGAGCGACGGCGCCATGACGGTCGTGGTCAATGGCGGCTTCATCATGGGTGACATCAGTGAAGATCAGGCCTCGCTCGACCACGGCCTCTTCGCCGGACGGTTCAGCATCGACAAGCTCGGCGAGGCTACGCCGAGGATCGGCATGTGCGACATCAATGCTAGTGTCATCGAGTCGCTGTTCGGTCAGTTCGCCGACATCCAACAATCCCCCGACCGCGACGGAATCGGTGCGGAGTGTGACGCATTCGGCGTGGGCGTGACCTTCAACGGGGTTGCCGGCCAGATTGCAGGCCTGGCCGAGTCTTCCCGGCCCCAGCTCGAGCCCTGTGCGGCGGCAGGGTCAGTCGAGATCGATCGCTGTTGTCCGAGCTCGTGGCTGTCTGGCAGGACACGCGCGGACACCTGCAACACCGAGGAGAAACTGACCAAGGCTGCGCGCTTCGACGCGCTTCCGAGCACGGTTCAGATCCCAGTGCCTGCACCGGAATTATTCTAGGGGCTTCGGTTGCGCTCAGCCGCCTGCGTTTCGACGCTGGTGCACCGAATCGGCGAGCCCTTCGATGACGGGCACGGTGGCATCCCAGCCCATGCAGGCGTCTGTGATGCTCTGCCCGTAGGTGAGCTCTGTACCCGGGTCACCGTCCTGCCGGCCGCCCACGCGGAAGCTCTCCAACATCACACCGAATACACCGGTGCTGCCTTGCGCGATCTGCTGTCCGACCGCGGCCGCTACGCCAGCCTGCTTTTCGTGATCCTTGCCGCTATTCGCGTGGCTGCAGTCGACCATGAGGCGCCCCTCGAGTCCTGCGGCTTCGAGCATTTCCACCGTCTCCGCGACATGCTCAGGCTGGTAGTTGGGCTGCCCTTCTCCGCCGCGCAGGATGACGTGACAGTCGAGGTTGCCCTTGGTCGCCACGATGGCGGAGAGGCCCTGCTTGGTCACGGAGAGGAAGTGATGTGGATTGCGAGCGGCCTTGACCGCCTCCACGGCGATCTTGACCGTGCCGCGGGTGCCGTTCTTGAAGCCTACTGGCATCGACAAGCCGCTTGCGAGCTCGCGGTGCACCTGGCTCTCCGTGGTGCGCGCACCGATCGCCCCCCAAGATACGAGGTCCGCCACGAACTGCGGCGAAATCGGGTCGAGGAATTCGGTCCCTGCCGGCAAGTCGAGCTCCGCCAAGGCGCTGAGCAAGCCGCGTGCGACGCGGAGCCCCCGATTGATGTCGAAGCTCCCGTCGAGACTGGGGTCGTTGATCAACCCCTTCCAGCCGACCGTCGTGCGCGGCTTCTCGAAGTAGGTGCGCATCACGATGCAGAGGTCGTCGGTGTATTGGTCGCGCAGCGGCTTCAGTTGCTTGGCGTAGTCGAGCGCCGCCTTCGGGTCGTGGACCGAGCAGGGACCGACGACCAGCAGCAGTCGGTCGTCTTTGCCGTGCACGATGTCGCTGATCTGCCCGCGGGCCTCGGCAATTCGTCCGATCGCTTTCTCTCCGGGATGGACCTCTTCCATCAGGATGGCCGGCGGAATCAGCGGGCGAAGGCCTTCGATCCGGACGTCGTCGGTAGGGGGGCGGAACATGGGAGCCGGGTTTCTAGCACGGAAGCACAGCAGCGTCTCCCATGACCCCTCGGCCGTCCCGCTGTGCTACATCGCGACCTCGTGTCTGCGTTCGTCCGGCTCTTTCCTTTGTGGGTCACCCTCGGCGGTGTCGTTGCTCTGGTCCATCCGCCGGCGTTCACCTGGTTCCTCGACTACGGGCTCATCACGCCCGGACTTCAGATCATCATGCTCGGCATGGGTCTCACCCTCGAGCTCACCGACTTCTCCCGTGTTTTCCGCGCCCCGGCGCCCATCCTCTGGGGGGTGCTGTTGCAGTACACGGTCATGCCCCTTCTTGGCTGGAGCGTAGGAGCTCTGTTTCAACTCCCGACGCCGTTCGCGGTCGGCTTGGTGTTGGTCTCCTGTTGTCCTGGCGGCACCGCGTCCAACGTGATCGCGTATTTGGCCAGGGCCGATGTCGCCCTCTCGGTGTCCATGACCGCCTTCTCCACGATGCTCGCCGCCGCTTGCACACCGCTGCTCACCAACTGGATCGTGGGAAGCCGGGTCGACGTCGACGGCTTGGGGTTGTTCGTGACCACGGCCAAGGTGGTTCTACTTCCCGTCGCAATCGGGCTGTTCATGCGCCGCTATCTACCGAGGCTGACCGAAAAACTGTTGCCCGCAGCGCCCGCAGCTGCCGTGCTGATGATCGTCTTGATCGTCGCTGCGATTCTCGGGGCGCGCAAAGATGCCGTCCTCGAGTCTGGCCTGCAGTTAACCGGCGCTGTGCTCACCGTGCACACGTTTGGCTTCTTGCTCGGCTATCTGTTGGGGGGTCTGAGCGGCGGTTTCGGAAGTGTCGCGCGGACGACGTCGATCGAAGTCGGCATGCAGAACTCGGGTCTGGGTGCCGTTCTTGCGCAGGCCCACTTCGCCAACCCGCTGACCGTCATTCCGAGCGCGATCTCGGCAATTACCCATTGCATCCTAGGGAGCGCACTGGCGGCTTGGTGGTCTCGGCGTCCGGTTTAGTAAGGCAGATCACAATCTACTGCGATCTTCTATCACTGTTTGGTTATAGTGATGCTAGATTTTAGTAGCTTGCCTGCCAAGCGCCGAACCGATGAAACCTCTGCTTACTTTGTTGCTTATGGCCCTGTTGCTGAGCGCTCCGGCGTGCAGTGTCTACGACTCTGGTCTGATAGAGAGGGGGCTTGCGACGGTTCCCGAGCGGCCGTCGGCGAGCACGAGCTCTAGCAGTGATGATGTCGAGGCGGTCTTCGCGTTCCGCAACATCTCGCTCGACCAATCGGGCGACCGCTGGCGTCGGTTCGGCCTCGACCTCGACGGGATGGACACGACGTCGATCGGCGACGCGGCAGAATGCGTCGCGGCGAACGGCAATCCGCCGCTAGACGGAAACAAGGGGATCGACAACTCCTTTGGTCAGTATGTTCTTCCGACGGTGGTGAGTTTGATCTCATGCCTCGAAGACAACATCGCGCTCAACCAAGGGCGCGGCAGGGGCACAGCGTTGCTTCGTTTGCGGGAATGGAACGGCACGCCCAACGACGCGAAGGTCGATGTATCGGTGCTCTCTGCTGTCGATGGAACATCACTCGACGATGTCTCCGCTGTGGAATGGGGCGGCCCCAATGGTTCGCGGCTGATGCTCCCGGGCGCAATCGAGGAAGCTCCACAACCGGCTTGGGACGGGGAGGACTACTTCTTCGTCGATCCGTCGGTCTTGGTCGCGGGGAACCTCGATCGTCCGGAGACGTGGAAGACCGACGCGTACATCAGCAACGGCCGCGTCGTTCTGTCTCTAGATACCGCCGCGACCTTCGTATTTCTCACGGGTCCGGGCAGCTTTTCGATCTCGATCAACGGTTTCTTGATCGCAGATATCAGTGAAGATGGGCAGATCTTGGAAAAAGGCATGATCGCCGGGCGGTTCTCCGCTGGCGAGCTCGTTGCGACCCTCGAACCGCTGGGCATTTGCGACGAGTCGTTCCGCGGGAGCGTCGTCGGGCTGCTCACCGACAATCTCGATCTCCGCGCCGATCCCAATACTGGCAGTCCCGACGATCCATGCACCGCCACGGGAGTCGCGTTTACCTTTCAGGGGATCCAGGCGCGGATCGCCGATCGCGTCGCTCCCGTCGATCTTCCGATTCCCAATCCATGCGCGGACACTGGAAAAAAGACCGGGCCGGAGCCGGCGTTCGATCGGTGCTGCCGCTCGGTCGCGCTCAACAGTCCGGAGTCACTTCCCGCTGAGTGCACCGCGGCGGATCTGCAGCCCTATGCGGACTTGCCGAATCCGATTCCGGTGCCGCTCGAAGAAGGCTTCTAGTCGACTTCGAAAGATTCGCCACACCCGCAGCCGCCGGTCGCATGTGGGTTCTTCCACTTGAAGCCATAGCTCATCAAGCTCTGTTCCCAATCGAGTACGGCGCCCGCGAGAAATTCGATGCTCCGGTTGTCGACCACGACCTTGAGGCCGTCGAAGTCGAACACCAGATCTTTGCCGGGGCGGATCTTCTTGGCGAAGTCGTAGACGTAGGAGTAGCCGGAGCAGCCGCCGCCCTTGACGCCAAGCCGAAGGCCTTCGACCGGTGTGTCGAGGTCGGCGACCTTTTGCTTCGCCATTTGCACGGCTTTGGGTGTCAGCGTGATGCCTTTGGTCTCGCTCATCTGTCCTACTGTAAGGCGGGGGAACCGGTTCCGCCAGGTTGTCGGCTCGATCACCAATCGATAGGCTTGCCGCTCGCCCTTCGCGCCCAAAGTGGCGAACGCTCTCTGAGCCGCTGGACGATTTCGATGACGGCATCGGCGACGGTTTGGACTTCGGCGTCGGTCGTATGCCGCCCGAGGCCGAAACGAACCGAAGCGGCGCTCCAGTCTTTAGGGACGCCCATGGCTTCGAGCACATAACTTGGGCCCGCTTCCGCGCTGCTGCAGGCGGAGCCGCTCGACACCGAAACCACCTCGCACAGCTCGAGGAGCAGCCGCGCGCCGTCGACGTAGCCAAACGACAGGTTGAGGTTGCCTGGATGCCGTGGCTCGGCTGCCCCGTTGAGCCGAACCTCCTCGATCGTGTCGAGGAGACGATCCTTCAACGCGTCGCGGAGCGACCCCACTCGCGCCGCCTCTGTCTGGCCTTCGTTCTTCATGAGCTCGGCGGCCACCCCGAATCCGACGATGCCGGGTACGTTGAGGGTACCCGAGCGCGACCCATTCTCGTGGCCGCCGCCAAGCATCTGCGCGACTGGGATGCCGCGCGTCTGCGACGACTTTCGGACGTAGAGCGCGCCCACGCCCTTCGGCCCGTACATCTTGTGTGCCGCGACGCTTGCTAGGTCGCTGTTCAGGTCATCGACCGAGAAAGGCAGGTATCCGAGGCCCTGAGCGGCGTCGCAGTGAAACGTGATGCCGCGCTCTGCGGTGAGAGCACCGATCGCGGCCAGATCTTGAACGACGCCGATTTCGTTGTTGGCGAGCATCACGCTCACCAGCGTCGTGTCGTCGGTCAGCGCGTCGGCGAGCCTGTCGACCGAGATGAGCCCCCGTGCGTCGACCTCGAGCCAGGTGACGCGCCAGCCTTCGTGCTCGAGCGCAGTGCACGTATCGACGACGGCCTTGTGCTCCGTTCGGACCGTCACGATGTGCTTCCCGTCGCCAAGGCGTGCCTGGGCCGCCCCGCGGAGCGCCAAGTTGTCGCTCTCGGTCGCCCCCGAGGTGAACACTATTTCGTCCGGCTTCGCCCCAAGCAGCCCAGCGACCTGGGCGCGCCCATGCTCCACCGCGTCCCGCGCTTCCTTTCCGTGTGCGTGGGTCCGGCTGGCCGGGTTGCCGAAGCGGGCATCGAAGTAGGGAAGCATCGCCGCCAGGACCCGCTCGTCGACCGGGGTCGTCGCGTGATGGTCCATGTAGATCGGCATTTCGCTCATCGGGTTGGCTAAGCCTAGCGTTGATCTATGCTCCTGCCATGGCAGGAGCGAGCATCCTTTGTGCGACCGATCTGACCTCCGCAGGCCCCCGGACCGTCGATCTTGCGGTTGCGGCAGCAAAAGCGTTTGGCGTTCGGCTCGACCTCGTCCACGTTCTCGATGACGCGGACTCTTGGTGGCCGGAATCCCCGGAGCTCCAGGCGGCCGCCGAGGCGGCAAGAGAGGAGTCGACCCGTCATGAAGCCGCGCTCGAAGCCGAGCTCCAAAAAGAGCAGGCGCGCTGCGTCGCCGCCGGCGTCGAATGTGAAGCGTTCGTGGTCCGTGGCAGGCCGTGGCGCGTCATCCCAGAGCTGGCCAAACAGCGAGGTTCGTTCCTGATCACCATTGGGCCGTATGGCTCGAGCGGCGCGCGCTCGGTCGACAGCAAAGGGACGACCGAGTTGGTCCTGGGCTCGACCGCGGAGCGCGTGATCCGCGCCGCCGATCGTCCGGTGTTCATCGCGACCGGCGAAGCGCCGATTCCCGACGGCCTTCACGGTACCAAATGGTTTGTTGGCACGGACTTCTCCGCGTCCTCGTTGGCGGCGGTCTCCTGGGCGAAGCGCGCGGCCGCGCGTGTCGACGGCGAGCTACACGTGGCCAACGTCGTCATCCCTGCGGGGGGCGAAGAGAAGCCTGACGAGGAGCGCACCTGGCGGCAGTTGCTGCGCGACCAAAGCAAAATCGAAGCGGGTCAGAAGCTCTCGGCGTACATCGAGGAGCACGCGCCCAACGCGCACACCCACCAGGTCGTTTCGGCCGACTACGCCTCCCATGCCATGTGCGATGCCGCCAACGCGGTGACAGCCGACATCCTCGTGGTGGGCACGCACCGGCAAGGGGTACTGGGACGCCTGCTGCTCGGAAGCACCGCGTCTCGCTGCACCCGCATCTCGCCTGTGCCAGTGCTAATGGTCCCCGAGCAAGCTCGGTAGTCCGTCTAGGCTTTCGGTGTTGTTGTCCCGCTGGTACTGCGCGATGCCTTCCTCACCCTTGTTGTCGGCCCAGCGCTGCAGCTGATCACGTCCGCCCTTGTGCTCGTATAGCGGCACGCCGTAGCCGCAGGAGTCGCTGATGCGGGTCGCGCGAACTCGAATGATCGAGCGCACTCCGGGGTACTCATCGAAGTGTGCTCTCAGACTTTCGAACTCTGCGTCGTTCGGTTCCACGACATCACCGACTCCGTGCACCCGCACGATACGGGGCCGGCTGTCGAACGCGCAGAACATGACGCAGATGCGGCCGTTTTCCCGAAGGTGCGCGATGGTCTCGACACCGCTCCCGGTTAGATCCAGGTACGCGATCGTCCGATCGTCAATGACGGCGAAGGTGCCCGCGAGGCCCTTTGGAGACACGTTGATGTACCCATCTGGAGTCAGCGGCGCGGTTGCCACGAAGAACATCTGCTGCTCCTGGATGAAGGCACGAAGCTTGTCGCTGATCGCGTCGTAGGTCTTGGCCATGGGCCAACCTTGACACCCACCCAGCCGTACTCTAGATCCCCATATAGGACTGGAACAGTCCCGTATATAAACTACTGAAAATGCTGCGAATTTCAAAAATGACTGATTACGCAGTCGTGTTGGCGACCCACCTGGCCACCGCGGAGGGGCCGCATGCTGCCCGTGACCTGGCGGTGCAGACCCAGATCCCGGAGCCGACGGCGAGCAAGGTGCTGAAGAAGCTGGCTCGCGCCGGGGTCGTCGTTTCGCAGCGTGGCGCCAAGGGTGGCTACGCGCTCGCGCGGTCGCCCCAGCAGATCGGCGTCAACGAAGTCATTGAAGCAATCGAGGGTCCGATCGCCGTCACGGAGTGCTCGGACGAGAGCACCGACTCGCTTTGCGAGTACGAAACCAACTGCGGCGTTCGCGCTAACTGGCAGCGAATCAACGTTGCGGTGCAGAGGGCTCTTTCCGAGATCACACTGGCGGACATGGCGTTCCCCGGCACGGCGGAGCTCGTGGTGATTGCGCGCTCGAGCCAAGAAGCTGAACGAATGCGCGCGGCCGGGCCGATGGAGTAACTCATGTCCGCATCTACCGAACAGATCGATCACATTCTCGAGAAGAGCTACGACGCCGGTTTCGTCACCGACATCGAGCAGGAGTATGCGCCGCCCGGCTTGAGCGAAGAGATCGTCGCCTTCATCTCGAACAAGAAGCAGGAGCCGGAGTGGCTTCTGGAGTGGCGCCTCAAGGCGTACCGGCGGTGGCTCCAGATGAAGGAGCCTACCTGGGCCAAGGTCAGCTACCCCGAGATCGACTACCAAGACATGTGCTATTACGCCGCGCCCAAGACGAACGAGGACGCGCCGAAGAGCCTCGATGAAGTCGATCCGGAGCTCCTCGCGACCTATGAAAAGCTCGGGATCCCGCTCCACGAACGTGAGATCCTTGCTGGCGTGGCGGTCGATGCCGTCTTCGACAGCGTGTCGGTGGCCACGACGTTTCGCAACAAGCTCTCCGAGGTCGGCGTCATCTTCATGCCGTTCTCCGAGGCGGTGCGGGAACACCCCGAGCTCATCAGAAAGTACCTCGGTTCGGTCGTGCCCGTCTCCGATAACTTTTTCGCTGCGCTCAACAGCGCGGTCTTCAGCGATGGATCGGTCGTCTACATTCCCAAGGGCGTGCGTTGCCCGATGGAGCTGTCGACGTACTTCCGAATCAACGCGGCGAACACCGGGCAGTTCGAGCGGACGCTCATCATTGCCGACGAGGGGAGCTACGTGAGTTACCTCGAGGGCTGCACTGCGCCGATGCGTGACGAGAACCAGCTTCACGCCGCGGTTGTCGAGCTGGTTGCGCACGAGGACGCCCAGATCAAGTACTCGACGGTGCAGAACTGGTATCCGGGCGACGAGAACGGGAAGGGCGGCATCTTCAACTTCGTCACCAAGCGCGGCCTTTGCGAAGGCGCGCGTTCGAAGATCAGCTGGACGCAGGTCGAGACGGCTCGGCGATCACGTGGAAGTACCCGAGCTGCATTCTCAAGGGCGACGACTCGATCGGGGAGTTCTACTCGGTGGCGTTGAGCAACCACCGTCAGCAGGCGGATACCGGGACCAAGATGATCCACCTCGGCAAGAACACGAAGTCCACCATCATTTCGAAGGGGATCAGCGCGGGGCACGGGCGGCAGACCTATCGCGGCGGCGTGAAGATCTCCCGTGGCGCGACCAACGCCCGCAACTACACCCAGTGCGATTCGCTGTTGATCGGCGACAAGTGCGCCGCTCACACGGTGCCGTATGTCGACGTGCGCAACAGCTCATCGAAGCTCGAGCACGAGGCGACGACCTCGCGCATCGGGGAAGACCAACTTTTCTATTGCCGGCAGCGGGCCTGTCTGAAGAAGAGGCGGTGAGCCTCATCGTCAACGGATTCGCCAAGCAAGTGCTGAAAGAGCTGCCGATGGAATTCGCAGTCGAGGCGCAGAAGCTCCTCGGCGTCAGCTTGGAAGGAGCAGTCGGTTGATGTTGAAGATCGAGGACCTGCACGTCGCGGTCGACGGCAAGCCCATTCTCAAGGGGATCGACCTCGAGGTCGGGGTCGGGCAAGTGCACGCGCTCATGGGCCGAACGGCTCGGGAAGAGCACGCTGGCGTACGTGCTCGCCGGCCGCGACGGCTACGAGGTCACGAAAGGCGGTGCTCTACAAGGGCATGAGACCTGCTCGAGATGCCGCCCGAGCTGCGTGCGCCGAGGGGCTCTTTCTCGGCTTTCAATACCCGGTCGCGATTCCAGTGTGAGCAACATCTATTTCCTGAAGGCCGCGCTCAACGCGATCCGAAAGCACCGCGCGCGAAGAGCCGCTCGACGCGATCGACTTCATGAAGCTCTCGAAGGAGAAGGCCGCGTTGGTGGAGCTGCCCGACGAGCTCACCAAGCGCGCGGTGAACGACGGCTTCAGTGGCGGCGAGAAGAAGCGCAACGAGATCTTCCAGATGGCCATGCTCGAGCCGTCGCTCGCCGTGCTCGACGAGACCGACTCCGGGCTCGACATCGATGCGCTCAAAGTCGTGGCCGAGGGCGTGAACGCGTTGCGCGGCCCCGAGCGGTCGATGCTCGATCATCACGCACTATCAGCGGCTGCTCGACTCACATCGTGCCGGACGTCGTGCACGTGCTGATCGACGGCCGAATCGTTCGAACCGGAGACAAGGACCTCGCCAAGCAGCTCGAAGCAAAGAGGGGTACGCCGAGGTCCGGACGCGCCGCAGCAGTGACCGACGCAGCCGCCAGACGCTCCTGCGGAGCCTCCCACCTCGTTCGACACGGGGCCGGCATGGTTGCGCGCGCTTCGCGGCGCGCGGCCGAAGCGCTTCGGGAGCAGGGTCTCCCCACGAAGCGGACCGAGGCATGGCGGTTCACGCCGGTGCGCTCGGTCGTCGATGCCGAGTTCTCGCGGGAGGACGTGCGTTCCCTCGCTCGTGCTCGTCGCATCCCTGATGGTGTGAGCGCCCGCAGCCTGACGGCAGGTCCTGCGGCCGAGCCGGAGCTTCTAGACGGGCGGCTCGACCTCGGCGGGGCGCCGACGCAGTTCGCCGCGCTCAACACCGCGCTCTGTTCAGCGACGGCCTCTGGATCGACGTTCCAGCGGGCACCGTCGTCGAGGCGCCGATCGAGCTCACCCATGCGAGTCCCACGTCGACCGACTCGAGTGTCGCCTACCCACGGGTTCTCGTCACGGTGGGCGACAACGCCGAGCTGACCCTGATCGAAACCTACGCCGGCGACGAAGTCGGGCCGCTCAGCAACTCGGTCGTCGAGGTCGACCTCGGCGCAACGCCAAGATGAGCCACGCGCGCGTTCACGAGAACGCCGGCTTGCAGGTGGGCCGGTGGACGTTCGTCAGGCATGCCGACAGCCGCTATCGCTCGACGGTCGTGACGTTGGGCGGCGCCCTCCTGCGCTTCGACGTTCGCTGCCTGCTCCAGGGCAAGGGCGCGGAGTGCCAGCTCGACGGCGCGTATCTGGTGGAGGGCGAGGACCACGTCGATCACCATACGACGGTCGAGCACCAGGCCTCGCACTGCCGAAGCGGCAGACCTATCGCGGCATCGCGTCGGGGAAGGGCACCGCGGTGTTCGACGGCCTCGTGAGGTTCACCGCGACGCGCAGAAAACCGAGGCGCACCAGGAGAACCGGAACCTGCTTCTTTCGGACACCGC
>PVMK01121601.1_pt1 | contig 18850 bp, 21 predicted proteins | sample 1853481 | NCBI WGS metagenome assembly PVMK01 (sample SAMN08533507, study PRJNA380276) | Marine sediment metagenome, whole genome shotgun sequencing project. | reverse complement strand
GGTTTGCTGTGCAGCACAACCATTGCGCCAAAACCGTGGGTGAGGGCAACAACATCCGGGTCGCGAAGATCCGCGCGAATTTGCGGAAGATTGGCGCGTTCGAAAGAGCCTGTGTGCAAATCGATCAGTGCGTCACACTTGAAAATGACTTCGTTGAACAGCGAATGTGCGATGCGTGCAGCAGCACTGCCATTCGGGTTTCCCGGAAAATATCGATTGAGATCACGGCGGTCAGGTAAGTATCGGGAGCCACGACGAAAACCCTGTACGTTAACGATGGGCACGCCGATCAATGCGCCGGACAGTTTCTTCGGATCGATGTCGTGGAAAATACGGCGCACCATCTCAATGCCGTTTAGTTCGTCGCCGTGTACAGCAGCCGTCAAACAAACTGTTGGACCCGGGGCGCTGCCGTTGGCGACGAGTACCGGTGTGGAAACCGGCACGCCTGCAAATAATTCAGTTGCTGACCAGGACAAACGCTGCGATGTGCCCGGAGCAATTTCCGCACCGAGAATTTGCAGTGGTTCGGCCAGACCTTCAGCGTCCGTAACAGCGTCGGCCAGCGGACCCATGTACTCTCGTGCCGGAGCGGGATCAACCAGTTCTGCGGCAGCTGCCGAGGTTTCACTGGAACGAGAATCCACATCGAGAGTCGAATCCTGCAACAGGTCGATGCCGTTGTCTGTTGGATCAACGGCGGCCTCGCCAGAGTAGGCCGTGTTGCAGAACAGCAGCACTGCGAAACTCGCCAGGTATTGGCAAACTCGGCTGCAAGTGTCAGATTGTCGGCGTAAGGAGCTCATATCACCCTTAAAATACGGTATTTCACTGCTTTTTTCTGTGAAGTAATCAATAATTTGCGATTGAAACTTGAATTAATATAAATGACAAGCTCCAGGCCCTTTTTATTACTGCTAATCCTGATTTTTTCCGGGATATCATTTGCTGACGATATTTTCCCACAGCCAGCTGAGTTGCAACCTGACGTTGACTTCTGGGTTGATGTATTCACGGTCTACGGCAACGACGAGGGCGTATTGCACGATAATCGCAATCTCGGAGTCGTTTACGCACGCCTTCCAATATCGGAAAAGACATCGCGCCGCGAGCGCCAGAGACGTGTTGAGAAAAGCCGCAAAGCGTTGCAGGCTGTCTTGCGATCGCTCGCCTCCGGGAAACGCGACAACCTGACGGCTGAAGAAGCCCGCGTCCTCGCCTTGTGGTCGCCGGGCGTAAGCAACAAAACCTTGCGCGATGCGGTTGGCCGAATCCGATATCAACAAGGACTCAAGGATCGCTTCCAGGCAGGACTGCGGCGCTCGGGTCGCTGGCGTGCGCACGTCAACAGGGAATTTGCAGCGTTGAACGTCCCCATCGAGATTGCTGCACTGCCGCACGTGGAATCATCTTATAATCCGGCGGCACGTTCGAACGTCGGTGCTTCCGGAATTTGGCAATTTACTCGCAGCACAGGACGGCGATTCATGCGGGTTGATCATGTCGTCGATGAACGCAACGATCCGTTTGCCGCGACGCGTGCCGCGGGCCGACTCATGGCTTATAACTATTCGATCACCGGCAACTGGCCCATGGCCATTACGGCCTATAACCACGGTCTAGGCGGCGTGCGGCGGGCGATGCGTCAGTACGGTGATACGGCCTATGTCGAAATTTTGAGAAAGTACAACGGTCGCACCTTCGGATTCGCATCGCGAAACTTCTACGTCGCATTTCTCGCAGCGAAGGAAGTGGATCAGAACGTTGAAAAGTACTTTCCGGGTTTGCAGGCTGAAGCGCCGACCAACTATTCTGTTACCAGCCTGCCGACGTATGTTTCCGTTTCGGGTCTGACGAAAGCAATAGGTACAACGCCCGCGAGACTCGCACAACACAATCCGGCACTACAGGCGACCGTATGGCAGGAAAGTAAATACGTGCCCAAAGGTTACGAACTGCGTTTTCCTGCCGACAGCCTGCAGCAGTCACTCTCAAAGCTAATAGGGTCTCTACCTGCCGATGCCGTTTTTTCCGGGCAACTGCCGGATATGTTCCACCGGGTTGCGCGCGGCGACACGTTGTCGCAAATCGCGGCAAGCTACTCCACGCGTGTATCTACTTTGGTTGCGCTGAATAATCTCAACAGCAGTCACCGCATACGCGCAGGTCAGCAGTTGCGTTTGCCGGCGGCCGGACCAACGCCGGTCATCACTAAAGCTCCTGTTGCGCGGGAACCCGAGCCTGAGCCGCAAGCAGAGATTGTGGTGGCCGAAGCTACACCATCAGATGTAGCCAGCGCTTTTGCATCATCGTTGCTCGGTTCTATCCAGACGTCACTGCTTTCGGATCCCAGTGATTACAGCGTTGCTAGCGATAACACGATAGAAGTACAGCCGCTCGAAACGCTCGGTCACTTTGGTGACTGGTTGGAAATAAAAACACAAAGACTGCGAGACCTGAATGGCCTGGCATTTCGCACACCCGTTGCCGTTGGTCAGCGTATCAGGCTGGATCTGAATACGGTTGAGGCGAAAGTCTTTGAGGAGCGGCGGGTTGCCTATCACCGGGCACAGCAGGACAGTTTCTTTCGCAAAAACGTAATCAGTGGTGTCACGGAACACACAATTCGGGCGGGCGAGTCGATCTGGATATTGGCATTGCGGAAGTACGACGTGCCGATCTGGCTGTTTCGCCAATACAACCCGGAAGTTGATATGCACAAGGTTCGCCCGGGCACCAAAGTCCAGATTCCTTTGTTGACCGCTGTGGAGCCAGGCTAGTGGGAGACACGGCCAAATTCACTGCGTGGCGATTGCTCCCGGTCGTATTCATTTCGATGGCGGCGGCATTCTGGTTCAATGAGGTGCAGCAGGGTGGACCCTATGTATTGCGCAATTTGGTCCCACTGGCGATTCTGGTACTGCTTTCCGGGCTGGTGCTCATCAGAGGTGGCGGCCATTGGACCGGATCCAGCAAGCAAATGACCCTCGGACTTATCGGTTACTCGATTCCCGCATTGGGGCTCGCGATCTATCTGCACTACGCATACTCGGTAAATCTAAACGAGATGTTTACGGACGCAGCGCACCCCGAGCGAATTTTCCAGTACTTACCCATTTACACGACGGTCGCTGGCGGTGTTGGATTTGCGATCGGCTGGATAGCCGGGCGCAACGTCTAGTGTGAAATAGACCGTTTTCCCGGCGGCGGAGGTTTGCTAGGCTAGGACTATGATAAAGCGACCAAGAATAATGTGCTTGCCTCTGTTGTTACTGGTACCTGGCCTGATGCAGGCGGGCGAGTTTCCGGTCGCGGACGAGGTCATTATTGATAAGTCAGACCGCGAGTTGTACCTGCTGAACAATGGCGAAGTCTTTCGAACCTTCAAGATCGCATTGGGAATCAGCCCCCAGGGTGATAAGAAAAAAGAAGGTGATTTCAAGACGCCGGAGGGCAAGTACCTGCTCGACATACGCAACCCCAACAGTGACTACTTTCTCTCCATCCATGTGTCCTACCCGAGTGCAGCGGATAGCCGTGAGGCACGCCAGAATGGCGAGGCACCGGGTGGCGCCATCATGATTCACGGCCAGCCCAACCTGCCGTCACACTCCGAAACCTATTACCGGACACAGGACTGGACCAATGGCTGCATTGCACTGTCGAATTCCGACATGATCGATATCTGGCTGATGACGGGTGCCAACATCCCGATTGAGATTCGCCCCTGATCCATGACTAATTCCCCGCTGTACGTGAATGCAGAGGTCTGGCCTGAGGGCAGCCTGGAAGTTCTCTCTCAACTGGAAGTTGATCTCCTGAAGAGCAGTGGTGCCGGTGGTTTGTACCCGCTCTTGCGGCGTTGCCTGTTGGCTGTACTGACTTCTGGCAGTGAGTCCGATCAGGCGAAGGAATTGCTGCAGAAGTATCGCGACTTTGAGGTGAGATTCATTCAGCAAGACCGGGGCCTCAAGATTTCTCTGAAAAACGCGCCGGCGAATGCCTTCGTTGACGGACGCATGATTCGCGGCATACGCGAGCTGTTGTCGGCGGTATTGCGAGATATTGTCTATACGCGCCATGAGATTCTGGATAGTGGCCGGTTCGATCTCGATTCCTCGGAAGGCATAACGAATGCCGTTTTTCATATCGTTCGTAACGCGAAGCTGCTGGTTTTGCCGGCACAGGTCAACATGGTCGTGTGTTGGGGTGGTCACGCCATAAGCAGGAGCGAGTACGATTATTCCAAGCTGGTCGGCTACGAGATGGGTTTGCGTTCGCTCGATATTTGTACCGGCTGCGGCCCAGGTGCCATGAAAGGGCCAATGAAGGGCGCGACCATTGGTCACGCCAAGCAACGAATAAGAAATGGTCGATACGTTGGCATCACCGAACCCGGAATTATAGCGGCGGAATCACCGAACCCGATCGTAAACTCGCTGGTGATCATGCCGGACATGGAAAAACGGCTGGAGGCTTTTGTCAGAACCGGCCACGGGATCGTGGTATTCCCCGGCGGTGTTGGTACTGCGGAGGAGATTCTCTATCTATTGGGCATCCTGCTGCACCCGGACAACAAGGCTCAGCCTTGCCGCTTGTGATGACCGTCCGGCCAGCTCGGAAATCCTACTTTCGCCAGATTGACGAATTCATCGCTGCGACGCTTGGAGCAGAGGCACAGGAGCGCTACAAGATAATCATTGACGATCCGCGCGCCGTTGCCCAGGAAATCAAGAATGGCCTTGCGAGCTGTACTCGAATTTCGCAGGCGACATGGCGATGCGTTCTATTTCAATTGGCGCTTAACAATCGACCGTGAATTTCAGATGCCATTCGTCGCGACGCACGAGTCGATGCAGAAACTTGATATCAGCGAAGATCTTCCGGCGCATGTCCTGGCGGCAAATTTGCGCCGTGTGTTCTCCGGCATCGTGTCTGGCAACGTCCGCGAGGACACGGCGGAACAAATCGAGAAGCTTGGACCGTTTCAGATCAGCGGATCGACGAGAATTATGGGCATGCTGGATAAGTTGCTGGCGGCATTCGTGCAGCAGCAAACGAATGAAGATTTCCGGCAAAGACTACGATCCGTGTTACGTGATTAAGTAAAACCGGCACCTAACGAACTGATAATCAAACGGAAATCTACGGAAGTGCATTGTGATGCAGTTCCTGTGATTTATGGTGAATGACGGCTAGCATTTGTTCAAAGGACTTACTGAGCAAAGACATGTCAGATAGCAAGCATATGAAGTGGGCGGACAGCTACGGTACGGATGCCGGGCAGGACCCCAAAGCCAAAGCCAAAGACGCGACGCTGGACAATAAAGAGCCAGCAGCGAACGACGCGGATGGCTGGCAGCAGTATCGTCGCTGGATATCGAAAGCGCCGACGCCGCGCGGCCGACGTTCGGGAATCGATCCTTCGCTGTACTCGTGGAAGGGATATCGCGACTGGTCAGACCAGGTAAAACGCAACTGGTCCAGGGACGAGGAAAGCGACGATTAGCCGCACGAAAAACCCTCGAAGAATTTGTAAAACGCCGGCCTCGCGCCGGCGTTTTACGTAATGGCCAGGAGTTCGGAATTGAGTCTCGAAATGCACCGGAACTGCGTCTTACTTTCGAGTAAAAAGAGCGCCTCTGGCCAAGTTCTAAAGCAAGCTGTGACTTGCCTCACGGAGTGAAATTGCGCAGCTATCTATAGTTCATTTACCACTTGAAAAACTGTTGACGTGAGTATGTCAAAGAAACTACCAAAAGATGAATCACCAATAGAGGCGTTAACGAGCGAATCAGCTCGCCAGCGCTGGGAACTTTTTCACCGCGCTATCGCGCACGCGAAGGAGTCCAATAATGCGCTCCTGGATGACGGCGATCCGCACACTGCCGACACCGAAAGCGCCGGCCCTTTGCTGACTATTGTCCGCTAGCTTCGCGTCCACCAGGAAACCCCAATGGAACGATTACTACAGTACCTCGATGATCTGGATGACCTCTACGGAATGGTCGGACTGATTGTCGAGCGGCTGCGGCGTTTCCTGTATGCACTGCTCTCATATTCGCTAATTGGAGCGGGGGCGTATGCTGGTGTATGGCTTGCGCTGCTACATCCGCCGCTCGCGTTGGCCACCTGCATACTACTATTTGTAACCCTCCTGTACCGCTCGGTAACCACACGGTCAGCAAACTGGCCACAAACGGCCTGAAAAAACCCTGTCCGAACATCTCGCGCGCCCTTGAAATAGGCTGTGAAGCCTATATCGTGTCTGTCCCTTTCTACGTCGGGAGACGATTGCGTGAGCGACAAGCGCGAAACCCTCGGATTTCAGACCGAGGTTCGGCAGCTACTGCAGCTGATGATCCATTCTTTGTACAGCAACAAGGAAATCTTCCTTCGTGAGCTGATTTCCAATGCTTCAGATGCGGCCGACAAGTTGCGTTTCGAGGCGCTGGCCAACCCTGAGTTGTTTGCGGACGATACCGATCTTGGAATTAGCATCGAAGTTGATAAGGATGCGCGAACGCTGTCTGTTGTCGATAACGGCATCGGCATGTCTCGCGACGAGCTCATCGACAATCTGGGTACGATTGCGAAATCAGGCACCGCTGAATTCCTGCAACAAATGACCGGGGATAAACAACACGATGCTCATTTGATTGGGCAATTTGGTGTTGGCTTTTACTCTGCGTTTATTGTCGCCGACAAAGTGTCGGTGGAATCGCGTCGTGCCGGACTGGATGCTGATGCGGCGGTGCGTTGGGAGTCTGCAGGCGAAGGTGAATTCACAATCGAAAATATCGAGCGTGAGGAGCGTGGCACGCGGGTGATATTACATCTTAAAGAAGACGAGGCTGAGTTCGCTGAATCATTCCGCATCGAGTCATTGATTCGAAAATACTCCGACCATATTGGCTTCCCTGTTTCGTTAACGGCTACCTCGGAAGATGACGCTGAGACCAAAGTCGTCAACTCTGCAACGGCGCTTTGGACCCGTTCACGGTCTGATGTTACTGAGGACGAGTACAAGGAGTTTTACAAACACCTTTCGCACGATTTTGCGGATCCACTGATGTGGAGCCACAACCGCGTTGAAGGTAAGCGTGAGTACACGAGTTTGCTCTACATTCCCGGTGCAGCTCCGTTTGATATGTGGAATCGCGAAGCGCCACGAGGTTTGAAACTCTATGTGCAGCGTGTGTTCATCATGGATGACGCGGAGCAGTTCCTGCCGCTGTACCTGCGTTTCGTCAAAGGCGTTGTGGATTCTTCAGATTTGCCACTCAATATTTCACGTGAGTTGTTGCAGCAAAACCCGGATCTTACGGCGATGCGCAGTGCGCTGACACGCCGTGTACTGGATATGCTGAAGAAAGTTGCTGCTGACAAGGACGATTACCAGAAATTCTGGGGTGAGTTCGGCCAGGTGTTGAAGGAAGGCCTTGTTGAAGACAATGGCAACAAAGACAAGCTTGCGAAGTTACTGCGGTTTGCGACAACGCATAAGGACAGCGAAACGCAGGACCAGTCTCTGGATGACTATCTACAGCGCGCCAAGGATGGTCAGGACAAGATCTACTACATCCTGGCTGAAAACTATGCGACCGCCGTGGCCAGCCCGCACATCGAGCAGCTGCGAAGCCGCGGAATTGAGGTGCTGTTGCTGACAGATCGTATCGACGCCTGGCTGACGGACAGTCTCACTGAATTTGAAGGCAAGGCACTGGTCGACGTCGCGCGCGAGGCGCTCGATATACCGGAAGACGGTGATGAAAAAGCAGAGGACAAACTGAATGATGAGCACAAGAAATTGCTCGAGAAGATCCAGGGTGCGCTGAGCGGGCGCGTAGAGGCCGTGAATGTCAGCCGCCGGCTGGTCGATTCACCTGCCTGTGTGGTAGCCAGTGACCAGGACCTGAACCCACAAGTTCGGCGTATGCTCGAAGCGAGTGGTCAGGAGCTGCCGGAGTCAAAGCCAATCCTTGAAATTAATATTGAGCATCCACTGGTGAGCCGATTATCTGCTGAGGCCGATGATGCACGTTTCGACGCTTTATCCAATATCGTTCTGGATCATGCGCTGCTGGCCGAGGGATCACAGCTTTCAAACCCGGCGGAATATGTGCAGCGTATGAATAACTTCTTGCTGAACACCGACAATGGGGCAGACAGTGAGCAATCCTGACGACGAGAAGTTACGCGCCAAACTGGACGACGAGCAATTCGAGGTCACACAAAATGCCGCGACGGAGCGTGCATTTACGGGCAAGTACGTCGATCACAAAGCCGACGGTACTTACCGCTGCGTTTGTTGTGGTACAGCGTTATTCAGTTCAGAGCACAAGTACGATTCCGGCTCGGGCTGGCCGAGTTTCTGGCTGCCTTTGGCGGGAGACACGGTTGTTGTTAAAACAGACATGAGCCACGGCATGTCGCGGAGTGAAGTCGTGTGCAAGAACTGCGATGCGCACCTGGGACATGTGTTCGAGGATGGCCCGCAGCCGACGGGTTTGCGATACTGCATCAACTCTGCGTCACTGGATTTTGAGGACTCAAAAGAATGAACAGAATTTTCGCACTCGTTACGATCGTTTCTGCCATGACACTGGCAGCGTGTGGTCAACAATCAGAAGAAGGTGTCGCGGACGAAGCGGTCACCGAAGCTGCCACCGAGGCTAGTGCACCAGTGAAGATCGCTTGCCCTGCTGCAGATGAATCAGGGAATATTGAAATTGCTGCTGGTTTGTCCGCACGAATTATCAAGACTGGCTACGGCAGAGCGGCAGTCAAAGGCGACTATGCAGATACCAATGTCTGGCTTTGGCAGTTGGACGAGTCCGCCGAGGATCGCCATGGCCAGTTCGTCTGGGAGTCCGGCGCCAATGTTTTTCAGTTTCAGCTTGGTGCGGGCCAGGTAATCAAGGGTTGGGACCTCGGTGTACCCTGCATGCTTGAAGGCGAAACGCGTGAACTCGTCGTTGCGTCAGATCTCGCCTACGGTGCGTCAGGCAGAGGCGCGGCGGTGCCGCCGAATACGCCACTGATTTTCACTATTGAGCTCGTAAAACTGACCGCGTCTGAGTAACGGGCTCTACAGCGGAGTCGACGCTGGTAAGCGTAATCTCGATGCGGCGCTTCAGACCGCGCCCATAGCGGGGGCTGTCGTCCGCGATCGGTGCGCCTGACCGCGCCCCTGCGAGTTGCAGGCGGGCGCGCACGAGTCCATCGCCGACAACGTAATCACCAACCTCGTTCGCCCGCTGCAAACTTAAGCGCTGGTTCCATGACTCGTCGCCGGACGAGTCGCTGTGTCCGGTAATCGATATCGCTGAATCGCCACAGGCGTTCGCGAGTGCTATCACACGATCCAGCCGCGGGTATGCCGAGCTTCGAAACTTCGTGCTGGATTCCTCGAAATTGATGGGTCCCGACTCAAAATCAGCGAACGCACGCGTACAAATTCCGGCGACGCTCACAGCGGGATCGACAGGAACGATGTCCGTAAGCAGAGAAACATTCGCTGGAAGCGCCTTTCTCAATGCATCAAGTCGACTTTTCCAACCCGGTTGATCATTGGTGATGCCATGAATCCTGATTTCATCGGCTGATATTTCCGCCCGTGCGGACGTTGATTCTGCGACTAAATAGAGAACCTGAATTGTCATGTCTTCCCAGTAGGCAGGGACGATGCCGAGCGGCTGGAAATTTCTGATTACAGGGCTCTCGGCGTACGAAGACTTCGCAACATGAAGCAGGTCTTGCTCATGTCGCCGCGATTTCGTGTGGCCGGATAGCGTCAGTTCACCGCGTTGCCAGCGAATCTGGAACTGCGGGGACTGGGCTATCAATGCAGCGATTGAATCGCCGCTTGGCTCACCGTTGTCGAGCAATGGTGCAACAATGAGGCTGGCGATGAGAAAGACAGCTGCAACTATCCTAGCCGCTGGATTCTTGATCACGCAATTCTCGTGCCTGGCCTATCCAGTCCTCACGGTATATGCGACTGCGAAATCCTTTCAGACGCTTTGCGATACGGTCGATCTCGTATTCGCTCATATCCGCAATCTGCTGGAACCGAAAAATGCCCATTTCGTTGAGCGTTTTTTCTATCGCCGGGCCGATACCCTTGATGGCCTGTAATTTGTCACGTGCCCCGTTGATAGGTTCAATGATTTGATCTTCGTCGTCATCTTCGTCGTCATCTTCGTCGTCATCTTCATCGTCATCTTCATCTTCATCGTCATCTTCATCATCGGGCTCGGATTTATCCTCCGTCTCGACTTCCACCTCTTTTTCTTCTTCCTCTTCCTCAGGCTCGTCGGCCGCCACATCTTCATCGATTGGGTCGTTGGACGCGTCGCGTCCATCGGTCAGCGAATCCGGGTCGCTTACCGGTTCGATGCGAGTTTGAACAGAGTCCTCTGCTGCCTCAAGTTCGGCGATGCGCACTTGTGCGGCAGCCAGAGCTGTCTCCAGTTGCTCGGCGTCTTCATTTCTCTGCCGGAATTTTTCGATGAGTGGTGGCAGTCTGTTTTGCCAGTTCTCAAGTTCCAGCTGCAGTTTGTTGATGCGTGCATCCCTTTCCAGCAGGTCTGCGCTTACGCCTTCCCTGGAGGAGATGTCGGACTGCAGTTGATCGCGCTCACTCATCGCAACTTCGAGGTTGCCACGAATGTCTTTGATTTCGCGTTGCAATTCGTCTCGTCGGGCGAAGGCTTCCTGAACCACCGTCGACAGTTCCTTGGCGCGGTTCTTGGCATCTGTGTTGGATGCCTGATACTGGCTGATCTGATCCATCAAGCCCTTGTTCTGGTCGGTCAGTCGGTCATGCTCGGTGCGTTGCAGATTGATCTGTTCTTGCCAGCCTGCGCTCACCGCTGCTTTTTCCTCATCCGACCGCTTGCCCCGGAGTACCGATCCGACAATGGCGCCAACAACTGTCATTGCGGCGATTATTGCGATATGTACGACGTTGAGTTCAGGCATTGATTGCTTCCGATATTACATAAGATCATAATTTTACAGCAGTATTCATTAATCTATCTACCCCGGAAAGCCAAATGCCCAAAACTCCCCGCGCTGAGCGTCTTTTTATCGATGGGCCAGCGGGCCGTTTACAGGCTATTTTCGAGCTTCCAGCCGAGCAAACACCGCTTGGCAGCGTCGTCGTGTGCCATCCGCACCCCCAGCATGGCGGGACGATGCATAACAAGGTCGCGCACACTCTGGCGCGGGCTTTTGTTCGTATGGGGTTCGCTGCTTTGCGCTTCAACTTCAGGGGTACAGAAGAAAGTGAGGGCGTTTACGATGCGGGCGATGGTGAGCTTGCCGACGCTTTGGCGGCGATCGACTGGATGCGCGCACGATTTCCCGAGAAGGCGCTTTGGGTGGCAGGATTCTCGTTTGGTGCCGCGATCGCGGTCAAAGCAGCTGTTGCCACCGAAGTTGACGGACTTATAAGCGTGGCACCTGCGATATCCCGCTTCGCATCGGGTCTCGACAAGCAGCCCGGGTGCCCGTGGTTAATCGTGCAGGGCGATCAGGACGAACTTGTCGATATTGACGAAATGGTTACCTGGGTTGACGGACTGGAACCCGGACCGGAATTGTTGATCATTCCGGAGGGCGAACACTTTTTTCATGGCAGGCTGGTCGAGCTGCGCGAAGCCATCGCGACATTCGTCTCGTCCACCGAGGAATTGCAGGAATAAAAAAGCCGGGCTTAGCCCGGCTTTTGTAGGAGCGCTCCCTGAGCGCGATATTTCGCAGACAAGGGCAGTACCTACTTCAGACCATATCTTTCAGGCCCTTCAATGCAGAAACCTTAACAACTTTCGATGCAGGCTTTGCTTTGAACATCATCTCTTCACCCGTGAACGGGTTGGTGCCCTTGCGAGCCTTACGAGCCGGCTTCTTAACAACACGCATTTTCAGAAGTCCGGGAACAGTGAACATTCCTGCGGCATTGCGACCGCCAAGACTCTTCTTGATCTGGCCGTTGAGTGATTCGAATACTGCTGCTACGTCTTTGCGCGTCAAACCTGTGTCGTCAACAATCTGTGCGTAGATCTCAGACTTGGTTGGTGGCTTCTTGGTGTTTGCTGCCATGAAAAACTGACTCCTAAAAAATAACAAAACCGGGCTGACGTCCGATATTGGACAAACGTCCGATACTGGACAAACGCCCGCAGTGAATGCAGCGCGACGATAACATATGTTTTGAATGTGCGTAAGCGAAAAAAAGCCTTTTAATTAAGGCTTGTCCGGGTACTACGTGGAATAGGTCAGTCGCTGTAGAACTGTCGTTTAAAACGCAATTCCGAGACGGTTTCTTCACCCTCCGGTTTGACGCTGATATCGAACACAAGCACTTCACGATTGGCAACTGTGGTATCGCCGATGTAGTAAATTGCGACGATCTCGTCCTGGTCTTCTCGACCTTCTCTGATCTCGCGCATCGTGATGTTCTTGAGTTGTCCCGTGAGGTTAACCGTATTAACGGTGACCTCAGCGCTAACGGGTCGGCTATCAGACTTGCCAATCACCGAAACATTCAGCATTGCGCGGTTCTTGCTGCGAACAATGTTGTATTCGCGAGCAACGGCAGGTGGCAGCTGGTCAGTAGACTGTGCACTGAAATGCACTATGTGATTGCCGATGTCGGCAGAAGAAGCTCCTGCCGGTTGCGCCTCAGGCACGCTGGCAGACTCACCTGGACCCCCGCAGGCAGAAATCAGAGCGAATATCGAAATCAGCAGTGTTCTTCGGATCATGACACTTGTCCCTCTATTTCAAATAACTATAAACCATTTGGACGCGGATGAGGAATTGCTTGTTTCGCTGCGTCTCGCCGCAGCGCTGCTGTGGGTAGCTCGAGTTCTGACGCTAGATCCCTAATTGATTAAAACCCATTAACAGCCTGCTCAATGCGCCCAGGCCGATGATCACGAATATAGGCGAAATGTCGAATCCGCCCATCGCCGGGATCAGCCGGCGGACAGGTCGAAGCAAGGGCTCTGTCAGCGTCGTGATGATCGCCGTTGCCGGGTTGTATTGGCCCGGCGAAATCCAGCTCAATATAATGCGTATGAATACCGCAAACATAAACAGGTTCAATGACAGCAATACGAGTTTTGCGACGGTGCTGATCGCAATCGTCGAAAAACTTGCACTGGCGCCGACTAAGAAAAGTATCAACAACAAGCTGAGATACTGAACGATGAGTGCGAACAGGATGGTGGCGGTGTCCAGTCGGCCAAATGATGGAACGATACGTCGCAGGGGCACAATGACCGGCGACGTCAGTTTCAATATCCCCTGTGCCAGCGGATTCCGGAAATCAGCTCGCAACCACGGCAACCAGAAACGCAGTAGTAGTACGAGCAGGTAGAGGCTTGTTAGTGCATTTACGATAAAGACCAAAGCCGAAGCGATGTTTGATGGCATAAATCAGTCCTGACTTAGTTTGTGCGCCTGATCGGCGAGTTCGGCGGCCCTGTCACGTGCGGCAATGACGGCCGAAATGAAGATATCACGAAAATTAGTGTTGTCGATGTAGTCAAATGCGGCTGCCGTGGTGCCGCCGGGTGAGCGTACGCGGGCAATTAAGGTTTCCATGGACTCACCCGACTGCTCGGCCATTTCGCCGGCGCCGCGTGCGGTCTCGAGTACCAGTGCGAGTGCCGATTTGTGATCCAGCCCCATTTGTTCGGCAGCGCTCACAAGCATATCGACAAGCAGGTAGAAATAGGCCGGCCCGGTACCGGAGACCGCGGTCACCGTATCGATGTCTTCCTCAGTGGCTACCTCGATGACAGGTCCGGTTGTTTGCACGATGTTGCTTGCGGCCCGTCGTTGCTCTTCACTGGTCTTGTCATTGGCGTACATACCCGAGATACCGAGGCGCAGCAGTGCGGGCTGGTTGGGCATGACGCGGACGACCGATAGCCCGCCGCCCAGCCAGGCATCGATGTCGATGCTGCGCACGCCGGCGGCAACCGAGATGATCAAGGGTCTGGTTTTTTGCACCGCGCCGGCCAGCGGCTTACAAACGTCGAACAGAATTTGCGGCTTTACCGCCAGCACTACGCATTCTGCTTGCTGGACAACGTCTGCGTTACTGTCGCGAACAATCGTGCCCGGAAACTCTTCGGCAAGGCTGGCGCGATGCTCGGCAAGAGGTTCAGAGATTAAGATGTGACCTGGCTCGTATCCCGCAGCAAGCATGCCACCGGCCAGAGCTCGAGCCATATTGCCGCCGCCGATGAAGGCGACTTTCCCGTAATCCATAGTGAGTTCCAGTCCTTACTTTCTATCACCAAACAAAGCAGTGCCGATCCGTACGATGGTTGCGCCTTCAAAAATGGCTGCGCGATAGTCGCCACTCATACCCATCGACAAAGTATCTGTCTCAATACCACCATCCTGAAGCAAGTCGGCCAGTTCGTGAAGTTTGGCGAACGGTAATCGTTGCTCCTCGAATCCGGATCTTATTGCCGGCAGGCACATTAGGCCGCGCAGCCGAATATTCGGCAACTCGGAGCAGGCTGCCGCAAGCTCAGGTAGTGCGTCAATGGCGATTCCTGACTTGCCAGGCTCGCTATCGACATTCACCTGCAGACAGATATTCAGCCGCCCAAGCGCTTCTGGCCGTTGCTCGCTTAATCGCCGCACCGTCTTTAGTTTGTCGATGGTGTGAACCCAGTCAAAGTTCTCGGCGACCACACGTGTTTTATTGTTCTGCAGGTGCCCGATAAAGTGCCAGATCAGACCTAAGTTGCGGGTCTGGTCGATCTTTTCGAGTCCCTCCTGTACGAAGTTTTCACCGAAATCACGTTGTCCGGCGTCGACCGCGGCCAGAATCTTCGCAAGTGACTGTTTCTTGCTCACAGCGAGCAATTTCACAGCATCGGGCTCGCGATTGGCCTCTCTGGCCGAAAACGCCAGTAAATCGCTGATTGAGGCTAAGTTTTCCGTGACTCCAATCACGTTTTAGTCCGGTTGCTTCGCTATACTAGGCTCAATTCTGTGCCGGGTTATGGTAAGTCCGGCCACATCAAATGAGGGAGAAATATGGCCGTCGACGTTGCCCAACTATTGTCGTTCGCGGTAAAGAACAATGCCTCCGACCTGCACTTGTCAGCGGGTGTGCCGCCCATGATTCGCGTTGATGGAGACATCAAACGAATCAATATGCCGGCGCTCACCCACAAGGACGTCAATAGCATGGTGTACGACATCATGAATGACAAGCAGCGCAAGGATTATGAAGAATTTCTTGAGACCGATTTCTCCTTTGAGATTCCGAAGCTGGCACGCTTTCGAGTCAACGCCTTCAACCAGAATCGCGGCTCAGCGGCTGTGTTCAGGACCATTCCATCAGAGATTCTGACGCTCGAAGATCTCGGTGCGCCGCCGATTTTTAAAGATCTTGCGATGCATCCCAGGGGAATCGTGCTGGTAACCGGACCAACGGGTTCAGGCAAAAGTACGACTCTCGCCGCGATGGTCGATTACATCAACGACAATAAGCCCGACCATATCCTCACGATCGAGGATCCAATCGAGTTTGTGCACGAATCAAAGAAATCACTGATCAATCAGCGCGAAGTCCACCGCGATACCCTGGGCTTTAATGAAGCTCTGCGCTCTGCATTGCGTGAAGACCCCGATGTGATCCTGGTTGGTGAGTTGCGTGACCTCGAAACCATTCGTCTGGCACTCACTGGTGCGGAAACCGGTCACTTGGTATTCGGCACACTGCATACGAGTTCAGCAGCCAAGACCATCGATCGTATCGTTGATGTATTCCCGGCCGCGGAAAAAGAAATGGTTCGTGCGATGCTGTCCGAGTCATTGCGTGCAGTGATATCACAGACATTGCTGAAAAAGGTCGGTGGCGGCCGAATCGCCGCTCATGAAATTATGGTGGGTACGCCTGCAATCAGAAACCTGATCCGCGAGGGCAAGATCGCGCAAATGTATTCGGCGATCCAGACGGGTCAGGGAGTCGGCATGCAGACGCTCGATCAGAACCTTCAGGAATTATTGACGAAAGGCCTGATCAACAAAGAAGAGGCGCGCTTCAGGGCTGCCAACAAGGAAAATTTCTAAAGCTGCCGCAGGCAGCTTGAGTGGAGTAAGAAACGATGGAACGCGAGCAAGCGGTACGCCTGACGCAAAATCTGCTGCGAAAAATGGTCGAGCGGGACGGTTCGGATTTGTTTATAACGGCCGCCTTTCCGCCGGCGATCAAGGTCGATGGCACGATCCACAAAGCGACGGACACACCGTTGACGGCGGATCAGGCGGCGATCATGGTGCGTTCGATCATGAACGACAAACAGATCAAGGAATTTGACGCGACCAAGGAAGCCAATTTCGCGATTGCTCCGCAAGGTATCGGTCGTTTCCGTGTCAGCGCATTTATTCAGCAGGGCATGGTCGGTGCGGTTCTTAGAACCATCACGACAGAGATACCAACGCTTGAAGAGCTCGGATTACCGCCAATCCTGAAAGATGTCGTCATGAACAAGCGTGGGCTTTGCATCATTGTTGGTGGCACTGGTTCTGGTAAGTCCACAACGCTTGCGGCGATGATCGGACACCGTAACGAAAACTCTCGCGGTCATATTGTTTCTATCGAGGATCCTGTTGAATACGTTCACCCCCACAAGGGCTGTGTCATTACGCAGCGGGAGGTCGGTGTCGATACGGAGTCGTGGCACGCGGCACTAAAGAACACATTGCGGCAGGCTCCGGATGTCATTCTGATCGGTGAGATTCGCGATAAAGAGACCATGGAGTACGGCATTCAGTTTGCCGAAACAGGTCACTTGTGCCTGGCGACCTTGCACGCAAACAGCGCAAACCAGGCGCTGGACAGAATTATTAACTTCTTCCCCGACGAGCGTCGTCAGCAACTGCTGATGGACTTGTCACTCAATACCAAAGCATTTATTTCGCAACGTCTGGTACCGCGCGAGGGCGGTATTGGCCGCGTCGCGGCGATGGAAATTATGCTCAATACGCCGTTGGTTCAGGATCTGATCTTCAAGGGCGAGGTTGGGCACATCAAAGAGATCATGGCCAAATCAACACGACTCGGTATGCAGACCTTTGATCAATCGTTGTTCGCTCTTTATGACGAAAGCACTATTTCCTATGAAGAGGCGATGCGCAATGCAGATTCCAAGAACGAGCTGCGATTGCGCATTAAGCTGGAAAGTAAACGTGACTCTTCAATTGCCGACCAGCAATCGGAGAGCTTGCGCATCATGGAAGAGGATTCGGCTCAGACTTTCTGAGCTCACAGGGACGACTGACCAATGAACGTCAAACCACTATTCAAATTGATGGTTGAGAAAAAGGCTTCGGACCTTTTCTTTGCACCTTTCTCTCCGGCCAAGATCAAGATCGAAGGCAAGATCATGCCGGTCAACAAGCTCGAGATGACGCCGAAAATGGTAAAGCAGGCGGCATTCGAGCTCATGACCGAAGAGCAAATGGATCAGTTCAACAAGGAACTCGAAATTGATTTCGCGCTGTCTGAAAAAGGTCTCGGTCGATTTCGCGTAAATGTTTTTCATCAGCGCGGCAGTGTCGCGATGGTGCTGCGCTACATCACGTCGGATTTGCCCACGTTGGAAGAACTCGGCATGCCGGATCAGCTCAAAGAGCTGGTTATGTTGCGTCGTGGATTGATCCTGATGGTGGGTGCTACGGGTGCCGGTAAATCAACTACGCTCGCGGCGATGATCAATCATCGTAACGAGAAAACCTCGTCACACATCATTACGATTGAAGATCCGATCGAATTCCTGCACCCGAACAAGCAATCGATTGTCAATCAACGCGAAATTGGCCTGGACACCAAGTCCTACAGCCGCGCATTGAAGAGTGCCGTGCGTGCAGCGCCGGACGTTATTCAGATTGGTGAGATACGTGATACTGAATCGATGCGAGCCGCTCTGGATATGGCTGGGACCGGGCACCTTGTGCTGGCGACTGTCCACTCCAATAACGCACCGGAAACACTGGATAGAATCATTAACCTGTTCCCACAGGAACAGCATGGTCAGGTGTTTATGGATCTTGCTCATTACCTGAGGGCCATTCTGTCACAACGCCTGGTGCGTGCACGTAATGGCAAACGGGTTGCTGCAGTCGAGCTCATGTTGAATACGCCGCACATTAAGGACTTGATCCTGAAGGGTGATATTTCCGGTGTGAAAGAGGCGCATAAGGATAGTGGCGAGCAGGGCATGGTGACGTTTGATGATGCGCTGCTGGATCTTTACAAGCAGGGCACCATCACCATGGATGAGGCGATGTCGCATGCGGATTCTCGGGCTAACCTTGAGGCTAAGGTTAATTTTGGTGGGTAGTAAGTCGTACTAATTCGCCAGCGAGCCGGTAAGTCATTACTGGAATGGCTCGCTTCGCTGCGCTTTATTTCCTGTAATGACTGACCGGCTCGCTGGCTGAGTTTGTGGGGGCTGCCGGCCTTGTTTTCCTGATCAGGCCGCCATATAAGTCGTGTTCACTAATCTTTTTGTCAAGGGTGCTTGACACTGAGGTTTTCTCGCGCTATTGTGAGTCAAGCTTGCTTTACATTAAGACAAAGGAATTAGACTTATGAACAAGCAGACGTCCACCACCAGTAGTTGGGAGGCAAGCAAGGCCGAAAACGGGACACGATTCCTGATCTGGACTCTGGCCTGGGTTTTAACCACGGCTTTGGCCGCTTTTGGCCCCAAAGTTATCTGGGACTTCCATACTGGATTAACGATTTTCGGTGTCCTGATCAACATGGGAGTTGGTTTTGGGATGATTTTCGCTACCAAACGAC
>PVMK01123649.1_pt1 | contig 18851 bp, 14 predicted proteins | sample 1853481 | NCBI WGS metagenome assembly PVMK01 (sample SAMN08533507, study PRJNA380276) | Marine sediment metagenome, whole genome shotgun sequencing project. | reverse complement strand
CGTTTCGATGTTATTTCTTTTTTTTCCGATATAACCAACTATTCCACACATGATTGTCTTCCCTGGTTAATAATTAATAAGAGTAAAGAAAAATATTAAGTTCAATTAAATAGATATTAGCAAAAAAAGCGTTATTATTACAATGTATATGCGCTATTAAATATATATTCGGTTTTCTAATAAGTTATATTGAGTCAGTGGTCGGATTTCATTGCAAAATATTATTTTTTGTTAGTTAAGGTCAACGGAGAAATACAAAACAGTATGGGCGTAGCGGTTATCGCGAATATCTGTGATTGTATTAAATTATTGCATAAAAATCATATGTTAGGCTATACTGTGGAAAATGTAAGTCTATGGTTTTATACATTATAAATATTAATGCTGATTCTGCCGATATAAAGAAATATCAAGTATTCATTTAACAGGAGGCAATACTGAGATTATGAAAGGGATAATGCTTGCTGCGGGCAAGTCAACAAGGACATACCCCCATACGATAACCAGGCCCAAGCCGCTATTAAAACTTCTGGACAAGACCATTATTGAATATAACCTGTCACAGCTTTCAGGTGTTATTGATGAACTCTGTGTTGTTGTTGGATATAAAAAAGAGATGATTACATCACTGCTCAAAAACGAGTGCGAGGGGATAAAAATCAAGTATATTGAACAAAAGGAGCAGCTTGGGACCGGACATGCTCTTTTGCAGTGTAAAGAGTTCATTGCCAATGAAGAGAAATTTATTGTGATGGGAAGTGATGATCTGTTTTCAAAAGCTGACATCAAAAGGGGTGCAGCAGAAGATAATGCTGTGATGGTATCAAGGGTAAAGAATCCTGAGGATTACGGAACCATTGAGCTGACAGGTGACAGGTTAGTTGCAATCCATGAAAAGGTTGCCAATCCTCAGACTGATCTTGCTAATACAGGCTTCTATGTATTAAGTGCTGATGTATTTTCAGAACTGGAAAAAATTAGGGTCTCGGTACGGGGGGAAATAGAGCTTACAGATGGGATCAATAACCTTGCTCAAAATACTAATGTAAAAGTAGTTACAATCGAGGACCTGTGGTTTCCCATAACTTACCCATGGAACATTCTTGAAGCGAATATTTTAATGTTGAACATGTTAGACCGGTTTGAGAATAAAGGGACTATTGAGGCAAACGTGACTATAAAGGGAGATATACATGTTGGTGAAGGGACTGTGATTAAGTCCGGCTCATATATCGAGGGGCCGGTTTTTATTGGTAAAAACTGTCAAATAGGCCCATTTGCTCATATAAGAAAAGACACTGTAATTGGCGATGACTGTGAGCTTGGCAAGATGGAACTCTATGATGTTCTTATTATGAATAAGACAACCGGTAAACACATCGGCTATGCTGCCCACTCCATAATAGGTGAAAATGTTAACCTGGGTGCAAATACGATTACTGCTGATTACAGGCATGATGGCGGTAATCACATTACATTAATTAAAGATAAGAAGATTGATACGAACCGGCGTAAGCTGGGGGCCTTTATAGGGGACAATGTTCATACAGGAATAGGGACCCTTATATATCCCGGAAGAAAGCTTTGGCCGGGCACTTCAACATTGCCTGGTGAAATAGTGAAAATTGATAAATTAGGGTAACCCTTACTTTTTCACTCCATACTTTTTTCTTACCTCACGGACCTTACCACAGGTAAAATCGCCTTCAGGGCAGGGCTTATAGAGGCAACCCGGACCAGCTTTATGAAAGATTGTAGGGGCTACTTTATTTACAAGCTTTAACATCTTCTCTGACATGATCCTGATTTCCCACTGTGCCCGGTTGCAACATCTCTGTTTAAAGAAATGAAGAAGCTCCCTGGCATTCATGGTCACCATAATCTTTGTCTCAGCTGCATTGGGTAACAGAAAACGGGCATCCTGGTTTGCTGATTCTCCCTTGATCCCTTTTTCATTAAGTTTGCCAACCATAGTGTTATAAGCCTTTTGTGCGTCCTTCATAAATTCAACAAAGGCATTCTTTAATTCTTTATCCTCTTTGATGGTTGGAGGAATAATATAGTCAAAACCAGATTCCTCACTTACATATCTTTGAGACTGCTGGCTGTATGAGGCAAGTCTGTGCCGGACGAGCTGATGAGAGCATGCCCTTGATATCCCTTCAATGGCAAAAGTGAAAGAGGCATGTTCAATGGGCGTCATGTGGCCTATCTTAACCAGTTTCTCAACAAATGCCTTCTGATCTTTTGCTTCGATCTTTTCTTTTAATGAACTGATATCTACAGGACTGTAACAGAGCTTGGCAGCCATTGCCACGGTTGCTTCCGGGGTTGGAGTATTACTTAAAAGGATTACTTTAACTTTTGCCTCTGACATTTAATCTCCTTAATGCATATAAAAAAGTACATGTTGCTGTTTTATGTTGCACACTTATAATAATCCTGAAGAATTAGTAAGTCAAGTGACTGAATATTAAGTGAAATTAGGCAGTTAGGGGAGGTCGGCTGCAGGGGTGGGTTAGCTATTTCTTTCTTATTAAATTATAAATTTCTTCTATTTTATTTATACCCATGAGGATAAGGTTTGTAACGCTTCTCGGTCTTGGACGTATCCTGCCCGGTTTAAGGTCTTCCATTTCAATACCTTTTTCAATCAGTATTGAGGGAGACTTGGTAATGGATAAAATCTGGCTTGGATAGACACTTCTGTGACCTGTTATAAGGTAACTGACTATACAAGAAACTGCTGCATAAGGGGCGATTTCCGGGCCAAAAAACTCCATCGCCATTATACTGGCAGCTAACGGAGTATTGGCTGCGCCGGCAAGAAGGCTGACCATACCTATAGCAGCAAATATGGAAGGATCATATCCCATTAGGGTACCAAAGAGACTGCCTGCAGTCGCTCCTATAAAAAAAATGGGCGTAATCATACCGCCGCTGCCGCAAAAGGCAAGTGTGATGGATGTGAAAATAATTTTGAGAATGAAATCAAATGAACGAACGCTGTCACCTTGCAGAGCTCCATGCACTGTCTCCAATCCCAATCCCAGGTACCTGGTTGAAAATATCAATGCAAGCGCTACAAGGATGCCGCCGCCTATTAATCCTTTATATGGTTCCCACATATTAAGTTTTTTGCTCTGAGACTCAGCATATTTTAAGGCCTCAATCAATGCGAATGAACAGATCCCAAAAAAAACAGCGCCTACTACAACTTCTATAAAAAAACCTTCGCTGAATTGGGGAATAAACTGAAGAGGCTGATGAAAATATTCAACACCCAGTGCAGATGAGACCTGATAGCTGACTATCCCTGCAACAAAGGAGGGGAACAGGACGTCATAAAAAATGGATCCGACAAAGAGTACTTCAACACCGAAAATGGCGCCTGCGATAGGTGTGCCAAAAACAGAAGCAAAACCTGCACTGATTCCACATATAACAAGTTTTTTTCTGTCCTTGCTGTTAAAACCCAGAAGTCTGGAGAACATGTAGGACAGTCCTGCACCTATCTGTGCGGCTGGACCCTCTTTGCCCACTGAACCGCCTGCTGCAAGGGTAACAACAGTTGCTACCAGTTTAACAGGGATAGCAAGCGGCTTCATTTTCCCATTGTTCTTGTGAATAGCCTCTATGACTTTTTCGGTGCCATGGCCTTTGGCCTCAGGTGCCAGGTACTTAATAAGAAGAGCTGAAAGAAATAGCGCAAATGGAAGAAGAAGGAAGTAGTAGTCATCCTGAGAAGTATAGTCAATACTCCAGTTTAATATTCTTAAAAAAAATGACGTTGATGCTCCAACGATAACGCCAACACCTGAAGCGAGCAAAAACCATTTTGCAACACTGATAAAAAGTACAGACTGTTCCAGGAAAAGCTGTTTTTTCTTCACTTAGTTGTTCGGGTGACTATTTATAAATATTAATAAATCATAACCTTCTTTTAAGCAACTCCTTGTTATAGGCAGTCATGACATCGCCCCTTCTTAACATGCCCACAACTTTTTTCTTGTTATGAAAATCAACGACAGGCAACTCTCCAATATCCTTGATTGCGAACTTCTCGATCGCAGTATTCAGATTGTCATTAGGTGTTAGTACAATAACATTTTTTGAGACCAGAAACTTGACCTTGATCAGTCCCTTAAGCTCTTCCTCAAAAAGGACACTTTTGACATCCTGTAATGATACAATCCCTGACAGTAAACCATCATTGTCAACAACAGGGAGATAAAAGCTTTCTCCAACTACTATTTTATCAAGAAGATCATGAATGTCCGTGTCTTCATGGATAGTGGTGAATTCCTTTTTCATCACTCTACCGACCTGGATAGTACTTAACACTGTGGCCTCAAGACCATCATGCATATTAATCCCTTTACGGGTCAGCTCTACAGTATCAATGGAATCATGGTAAAGAAGCTTTGCGGTTAATGACCCCAGAATGCATGCGAACATGACAGGTATTATTATTTTGTAATTTGCGGTCATTTCAAAGAGCAGGAAGATGCCTGTTAACGGAGCATGTGTTGCTGCCGCAAGGAATGCTCCAATACCAACGGTGGCGTATGCGCCGGGATTTGTTACATATGAAGGAAAAAGATAGTGAACTATCCATCCAAAGCTTCCTCCGGCCATGGCGCCTATAAACAGTGCAGGCGCGAAAACACCTCCTGCTCCTCCTGAGCCCAGAGTGAATGATGTGGCGACTATCTTCAAAAAGATAAGTGCAAGCATGATCAGAAATATCATTTTACCATCAAGTGCCATCTGAATATACTCATAGCCGTCTCCCATTACTTGCGGGAAAAATATTCCTATAGTACCCACAATAAATGCTCCAATTACAGGTTTCATATAAGGATGAATATTCATTGCATCAAATTTGTCTTTCACCTTATAGAAGGATTTTATATACAGCACCGCTATTATTCCCATAAAAACGCCGAACAAAATGTAAAGGGGGATTTCATATAAGCTTGCATCGTAAGCTGGCACAGTAAAGATCGCATTTTCACCATAATACATTCTCGATACTACTGTTGCCAGACCTGATGAAATAACTATGGCAGCAAAGGAGGTAAGTTCATAATTGCCGAGAAGTACTATCTCAGTTGCAAACATAACCCCGGCGATTGGGGCATTAAATGTAGCTGCCACTCCTCCGGCAGCACCTGCCGCTATCAGGAGCTTGATTCTGTTACCAGATACCTTGAAGACCTGTCCCACCAGTGATCCTATGGCTCCTCCTATCTGTGCAATAGGACCTTCAACCCCGGCGGATCCTCCTGTGCCTATGGTGAAAGCTGAACCAAGAATTTTAATTGGGATGATTCTCTTCTTAAGCTTTCCTCCTTTGATATTGACCTGCTCAAGGAATTTTGGGAAGCCATATCCATTTACATCATCCTTGAAGTAACGTGACAAAGGGATGAGAAGTAAAGCGCCGGTTACGGGCAACAGGGGTATGAGCAGTCTGTAGATGCCTCCTTGTCCGATATTTAAAAGAGTAGAGCCTCCGATAAATACAACTTCATGAACAAAGTGCATCGCTTCGCGGAACAGGATATTGGCAAACCCACTTAAGATACCGATCACAACTGCCATGGTAATAAGAATGGTATGCTCCCCGACCTGTAATGTGGAAAATCTGTTCAGTAAAGCTTTGAATCTGTCAATTTTCATTAATTAATGTCTTCGTATATAATTATTATTTTTGTCATGCTCGAAGTCAGTATGGAAATCTACAGGCGCGTTTTGCTTACAAGAATGACATCATTTGTTTTGTCATTCCGGCTTGACCGGAATCTAACGTGTTCAGACTCTCGACAAGCAGGCGTGACAATCCTCTTATGTCATTCTGATACAGCCTGATATGCGGGAATGACAACTATTTGAAATGACTAGATTATTTTACCGGATACTATTGAAAGAGTCTAATTAATGTGAAATGCCAAGAGATTACTTCCAATTACATGTAATATTAAAGAATAGAATCGCTCACAAACAACCTTGTTTTAATCACTTATCACAGTTCTATTACATTTTTACCTTTAACGCTGTTGATGTACCACAGAGACAGGTAGTCTCTTATCTGCCTTGTCAGGAGGAAATTATTCCTTACATACTCCTTTCCGGTGCGTCCCATTCTTTTTGCCATCTCAGGGTTATTAAGGTACTGTCTGATCCTGAATGCTGCTCCTTCAACAGAATAAACAATAAAACCTGTTAAACCATGTACTATCTGTAAAGGTATGCCCCCAACGCCTCCTCCTATTACCGGTTTTTCTTTCCACATTGCTTCTGAAACTGTGAGGCCGAAACCTTCCTTGATAGATTTCTGGAGAATGATGTCTGACATCCTCTGCAGGGCGTTAATCTCCATATGATTATCAGGAGGGAGCATAAGAATAATAATGTCAGGATCACCATCAGCGTAATTTTTTACTTCATTCAGGATTGCTTCTCCTTCAGGATCATCAGTTGCTGAACTGCCAACAAGTATGAGTCTGCAATCATTATATTTCTTAACAATTTTATATGAGTTTATAACGCCAATTGGATCCTTAAACTTATCAAACCTTGACACTTGTAGGATGATCGGTTTATCTCGTGGGATATTAAGTCTCTCAGCCACTTCACTGATTTCATCGTCCGTCAAATCTCTGTTCTTGTCACTAAGAGGGTCAATAGATGGAGTGACGATATACTCATCTATCGGAAGTGACTTTGCAAATTTGGTAACAGAAAATATCGCTGCATCATATTTAATGACATGTTTCTTAAGATTGGCCCAGCAGCTAGGCATTGGATTGGATGCATCAATATGGCATCGCCACATCCATATCGATTTTCCTGACTTGGGCCTGTAGTCTATAAGAGGGGCTGGCTGGGGATCATGAATAAGAACAGCATCAGCCTTGAGATCGATATTTTTTTTATTTCTCTTGTTAACTTCGTAATAATAATCCCACATTTTTTTAGTGAACTTTTCGTTGTTACCCTGAAGAGCATTGTGAGTTTTTTTCGTAAAATCAAAAAACTTTGCATCGCCTTCTATGACTTCCCATCTGGCATCAATTCCCAGGTCCTGTAACAGGGGGATCATTCTGTTCAGGATTTCAGCAACACCACCACCTTCTTTGGTAGAGTTAACATGGAGAAATGACTTGCCTTTTAATTTTTTACATAGATTGTGAATCAACTGCAAGTCACCTTTGGGGGCGATTCCCGAGTATTGTTTAATCATTTCATTGCTCCTTCCATGTCTGCCCTTACGCATTCTTCAACAACTTCCATAATATGGTTTCTGATACTTTCTATGCTGTGCATAAATGGGTCAATGCCCCTTATTTTGTCAGCAAGTTTTTTTCTGCCAAGTGTGTGTTCGATCCATCTTGAAAAATCATCTACAACACCTTCACCAAGACGTACCCTTGAATCATAAAAGTGGTAATATATGCTACCTGTATCAATATGTTCCAATGCAACGAGAAATTCTGAGAGGTTTTTTGTCTTTACACCAACAGGAAAGACAAGACTGACTGTTTCATTAAAATAAAATTCATTTCCGCTGGTAACGTCGCGGGGTTCCGGAAAGGTTTTGAGAAAAGCGTCAACCTCCCTTATCAACTCTTTTCTAACAGCCGGGATTGTCTTTAGAGTATAAGGGTCTATGCTTGTAAGCCGCTCTGTCAGGGCCCTTTCTTCGAGATATTCACCGGCCCATTGAGAGAAATCATTGGTATAATCAAGCATATGACCTTTAAGGAAATATTGATGAGTATGGTGAAATATGGATTCATCTCCTACCGACGCGATCATCCTCCTCACTCTCTAAGGTTTTTTGCATGCTTGCCGGTAGACTTGACGATGCTGACGCACTGCTTGAATTCAAATGACCTTACTGATTTAGCCAATTTTTCTCCTCTCTTAAATAAACGGTTCTGTGAGGGAATGGGAATGTTATATTTTCTTCATTAAATGCCCTATAAATTTCTTTATTTAGTTCATGTATTGTTCTTCCTCTGAGTGAGGGTTCCTTTGCCCAGCATAACAGTTCGAAGTTTAATGATGAATCGCCAAATGTTCTGAACCTGACCCTTGGTTCGGGACTGGGTTGGACATTATTATTATTGACAGCCACTTTCATCAGAACTTCTTCCACCCTGTTAACATCACTGCCGTATACAGTGGAAACAGGCACCCTGATCCTGAACTTGGGAACAGGGGCGCTCTCGTTAATTATTTTGGTATTGGCAATGATGGCATTGGGTATGGTTATCAATATATCATCTCTTGTTTTTATCCTTGAACTTCTAATGCCGATATTCACTACCTCTCCTCTTTCCCCGCTGTCCAGGACAATATAATCCCCTATTTTATAGGGCTTGTCAATAAATATACTTATACCGCCAAAAAAGTTTGACAGTGTATCCTTGGCAGCAAGTGCAACTGCAACTCCTACAATCCCTGCAGATGCAAGCATGGGGGAAATGTTTATTTTCCAAATGGACAGTGTAATCATTATGCCGGAAGCAATCACTATCACTTTCCAGATATTCTCTACTAAAGGTGTCAGTTCCTTGCTTAATCCGGTAATGTCAGCGACTTTATGGATGGTGTGATCAATAATGAGTTTGCTGACTTTAATTGTGCATATGACCCAGATTATAACAAGCAGTGAAAGCAGAAGACCGCTGATGTTAAAAGCTGCTTTCTCTGATAAGCCGAGATATTTGGATGCATGGATACCGCCGATAATAATTATGGTGAAAAAAATGGGGCGATGGACAAGGTTAATGATTTGATCATCAAGATCAGATTTGCTGATTTTAACTATTCTTCGGATGATTTTATCTGTAAACAGGTCAGTAATTTTGGCAAATAAAACATATAGAAAAAACAGGACAACAGCAGCAAGTATGGGTGAATCAAAGTTACTTAAAAAGTCAGCCAGGTATTGTCTCATTAATATAAGTAAGAATTTATTGTTTCAGCTAAACCTGCAACCCTGGATTTAGCCTGATATTTTACCGCTATCTCGAAAGGCCATTATCGGCTGTACTATTGATGCAATCCTGGAATCAAAGCTGGCTACAACTTTCCTGAATTCAGCAATAAGTTTTTTAGGAACCGATGTTCCCCGAGGAAGCTTGATTTTCAGAGGATTGACAAACTTGCCGTTAAACTTGATTCTGTAATCAAGATGCGGCCCTGTTGCAAGCCCTGTGCTTCCAACATAGCCAATTATATCTCCCTGGGACACTTTCACCCCTTTTCTGATTTTCTTCGGGATTCTTGAAAGATGTCCGTAATATGTTGTATAGTCTCCACGGTGTTTGATTTTAACCATCCTGCCATTTTGCCCTTTATAACCTGCAAATTGCACTTTTCCGCTTCCTGCTGAAGAAACAGGCGTGCCTGTTGAGGCCGCATAATCAACTCCCAGGTGAGGCCTGTATACCCGCAGTTTTGGATGAAACCGTCTTTTGCTGAACCTGGAACTTATATATTTGAATTTGAGGGGGGACCTCAGAAGGGCCTTTTTCAGTGACTTGCCTTTACTGTCGTAGTAATCCACATATCCATCAGTTTCAAATCTGTAAGCAGTAAGAACTGTACCGTTATTCACAAATTCTGCTGCCAGTATCTCCCCATAACCTTTAAAAACCTCCCCGACCCATAATTCTTCAACTATAATCTTGACTGAATCCCCGCTTCTTATATCGCTTGAAAAATCAATGTCCCATGCGTAAATATCTGACAGTTTTAAAGCCAGTTTGTGATACTCCTTGTGTGTGCTTGGCATGGCATTTGAGAGATTATCAGTAATGTTTATGTACAGCGATCCGGTTTTTATTGTGACAGGGAGTGTTACTTTTCTGGATACAAAACCTTCAGAGTCTCTCGTAATATCCAGGAATGACATATCGTCAATTCCCAGCTGCATTTTCTGAACCTTCTTTTTTTCTTTATCAACTTCAAAGGAATATAGGCTTCCAATAGAGATCATAGAAAGATTATGCACTCCCTTTGAACTGGTAAGTATGCCAGAGAGGTCTTTCTTATCAAGCTTTAATTTGCTGAATATAACTTCGAGGGTTTCCCGAGGCTGTACAGCTCCGGTTAAAGTGAAACTGGTTTTAACTATTTCGGGAAGAGGTTCGGGTTTAACATTGGACTCCGTCCTGAAATCAACCATCATGAATATCATGGCGGAGGCTGCAACTATGCTGAGCAGGGCTTGGATCATATTGATTTCTTGGGTTGTTTTATTGCTGTACTCTTCTTTCTTACAGTTTTTTTCGTCGTACGTTTCTTTACGGTTTTCTTTGTAGTTTTATTCACTATTTTTTTTGTATCTTTTGATTCAAGCTGGTCGATCTGTTTTTCCAGTTTGTTAATTTTAGCAAGTATAGACTTCACCTTTTTGTTCCCCAGAGGATTTTTTGACTTCTTTGCTATCAGATCGTATATTTCTCCACCAAACTTGGCAAAGTCCTCCTGGACCTTCATGTTCAGATTAAATATCTTGTATTTTTTCTTGCCTTCCTCGGTAAACTTTTCCAGCGTTTCAGTAACAACTGAACTCCCTTCCTTGAAAATCTCCAGACCTTCCTGAAGGTTCTTTTTTAAATCATCCTGAATTTTGTCCCAGAAGCTCATTTTACCTCCCATATAATTATTTCAATTTATTATATATACGTCTATTTATAATTAAACTTTATGTCAATCAAGTATGTGCTTCTAATCACATACTTGTTAGTTATACTATTTGTTATCTTCTTCAACGGCATATTTTACCATTTCCATGATCTTTGGCAAAGCAGATGATACGCGGTCCCAACTTGATATTAAAGGTACTCCAAGGGGATCTTTCATTATTATCTCAGACGCCACCTTTATACCCTGTGTGAATGTTTCCACGGCAAGACTCTCTTCATGCCTGTCGAATTTAAGACCGTTAACTGCTGCATCATCTTCATAATGCTTAAGCATATCCTGTGCTGTTTTTACATAAGTAGCTATGAGAGATCTGAATACACCGCTTGAGAAGACCAGTCCTTCTGATGCAAGGGTTCTGAATATGGATTTGCTTATATCGATACACATCTTCTGTAGTCCTGTTGACATGTCATCAGGAGAAAGGGCCTGGTGTTTATGCTCATAGTTGTCGGCTATATCTATTTGGCATACTCTCCTTACTGCACAGTTCCTGTATACCTCTGCAAGCACACCGACCTCCAACCCCCAGTCACCGGGAATCTTGTTGACACGCGCTATATCTATATCCATGGAAAATTCTCCAGCAAGGGGATATCTGAAACTGTCCAGGAATTCCAGAAGGGGTATGTGCCCGTGAATTTTAATCAAAGACTTTAAAAGCGGGGTGACAAGCAGTCTTGTAACTCTTCCATGCATTTTATCTGTGACCCTGCTGTAATATCCCTTGCAGAATTCATATTTGAGGTTTGGATTTGCAGTGGGATAACAGAGTCTTGCCAGTAATCTGCGGTCATAGGTAAGGATGTCACAATCATGAAGCGCTATAACGCTGATATTTTTTTTAGCAATAAGATAGCCATATGCCATCCAGGCAGATTGACCTTTGCCCCTATCACCAAGCTGGAGTCCGGCAGCTTCAATGGTTTTATATACTTCGCTGACCCTGTCTCCGTTGTTCCAGATAATATGTGTAGTCTGGGGCAGTACAGAAAAATATTTCCTTGCATGCTCAAACTCCTCTCTTGTACAGGGGCCGAGGGTAACGATTATTTCTTTCAGGTAATTAACCTTCTTTAACTGCTTGATTATTCCTGCAAGGGCATCAGCTTGTAATTCAGAATAAAGGGAAGGTAAAACAAGGGCAATAGGACGCTCCTGGGAATACCAGGAGAGCTCTGCTTCGATTTTCTCAAGCTCTATTGTGCCCAGTTTGTGAAATGTTGCTATACCACCTGTTTGATGAAAATCTGCCATAATTTAATTGTTATTTTCAATCAACCTTCTAAAAGCATTGCTATTAATGGGAAGGCCGAAAAAATATATAAAATCAAGTAAGATAAGTATAAATGCTAACAGATAATAGGTCAAGAAAAAGAGTAGAGTGAATAGTCGGGAAAAAGCCATTAAAATATTCCGGAGCGCTCTGGTTGCTGTCTATCCTGAAGTTATTGTCAAAGAATATGCAAAAAGCATTAGTTCCAACCTGAAGCAGGAAAATTTCAAAGACATTATCGTTGTTGGATTTGGAAAGGCCGCATTTCAGATGGCCTGTACCATAGAGGATGTGATTGGTGTTGATCGGATCACGGCAGGTATTGTTGTGACCAAGTACGGGCATGCTGAAAGTAATGGATCATCGTTAAAAAAAATAAAAGTCTTTGAAGCGGCACATCCCATTCCTGATGATAACGGTATTAAGGCAACTGAAAAGATCATTGAGCTTTTAAAGTCTGCCGGAAGTGAAACTCTGGTTCTTTGTCTTATTTCAGGAGGAGGATCAGCGCTTCTTGTGTCTCCAATGGACGGTATTAGTTTAAGTGAAAAGCAGGAGATTACCGATTTATTGCTTAGAGCCGGCGCTGATATTGAAGAGTTAAATGCAGTGCGCAAGCATCTTTCCAAAGTAAAGGGAGGGAGGCTTGCAGAAATTGCATCTCCTGCTAAATTAATAAGCATAATAATTTCTGACGTGATTGGAGATAAACTTGATGTAATTGCATCAGGTCCTACATCTGCAGATTCATCAACGTTTAATGATGCATTGAGAGTAATTGAAAAATATAATCTTGTTGAAAAAACACCTCAGAGTATAATCAATATATTTAATGGCGGTAATGCAGGAAAAGTACCTGACACACCGAAAGGTGACAATCCATTATTTGAGTCCATACAGAATATTATAGTGGGAAGCAATCAAAAGGCTGTTAATGCTGCTGCGACAGAGGCTCGAAATCAAGGCTTTGAAACTGATGTGATATCCACAACTGTATCAGGAGAGGCAAGGGAAGCTGCAAAATGGCTTGCTGATAAATCAAAAAAAGTATTGTCAAAGAAGCGTAGGGATAATGTTTGTTTGATCTCTGGCGGTGAAACAGTTGTAACTGTTACAGGAGAAGGCAAGGGCGGTAGAAATATGGAACTTGCACTGAGCTTTGCAATTGAGATCGAAGGTATGAAGGGTATTACGATGATTTCTGCCGGTACTGATGGCACTGACGGCCCTACTGATGCAGCAGGAGCCATTGTTGATGGACAGACAATCATAAAAGCCCGAGACATGGGGCTTGATCCATCGGAATACCTTAACAATAACGATTCGTATAATTTATTCAGCAAAATTGATTCATTGCTAATTACCGGTCCAACAGGTACAAATGTAATGGATATTCAAATTATTTTATTGATTGAATGAATCTATTTCGGTAACAGATGGGCCTATGATGATAGGGGGGGGGAAGTGTTGCTTTTTATTAAATAATCCGGTTCTTCATTTTTACTCATTTCTGTCTCTTCTGTTGTACCCTCTATATCCTGTTTTAACTTAAACTCGCCGACCAGAGTCTTAAGCTCAATTACCAGACTATTAAGCTCTTGAGTTGCCTGAGATGATTCTTTAGAATTTTCTGCTGTTTGCTGAGTCAACACTGAAACTGATTCAACGTTGGAAGCTACTATTTCTCCTGTGCTTGACTGTTGTTCTGCTGCTGTAGCTATATGCTCTACTAAGGTTGTAAGACTCTTTGCAGATTCTACAATCTGCTTTAAAGACTCACCAGCATGGTTTGAGAGCTCTACTCCGGCACCCACTTCAGTCGTTCCTGTCTGCATGGATTCAACAGCTTTTTGAATATCTTCCTGAAATGACTTAATCATGTCACTGATTTCGTTTGTTGCTGAAGCTGTTCTCTCTGAAAGTTTTCTTACTTCGTCCGCAACAACCGCAAACCCTCGTCCCTGCTCTCCTGCCCTGGCAGCTTCGATAGCAGCATTTAATGCCAATAAATTGGTTTGACTGGCAATGTCGTTAATTACCTGTATGATATCACCAATTTGCTCTGACCTGTCCCCAAGTGTTTCAATTGTCTGGGCTGATTGATTAACTGACTTGGCGATCTTATTCATGCCTTCTATTGCTTCAGCAACTACTTGCCCGCCTTGTGCTGCAATGTCAGTGGTTTCTTTGGATGACTTAGCCGCATTTGCAGTGTTTTGGGCTACGTCAAGAAATGAAGAACTCATCTGTTCCATTGCTGTTGCAGCCTGAGTTGTCTGAGAAGATTGCTCTTCTGAATTGCTAGCGATCTGAACTGATGCATCCGAGAGTTTTTCTGAATTTAATGATATTACTTCTGTAACACGTCTGACATTCTGCATCATATCATTAAGCTTTCCTGTAGCAATGTTAAATAGAGAACCGAGAGTGCCAAACTCATCATTTCTGGATTCATCCATGGAGTTGCTTAAGTCACCATTACTAAAGCTCTTTGCCATAAGTGTCAATTCGTTAATAGGTGAATTAATTGATCGGTACAGACTTGCAAGTACTATAGAAATAATAATTAAAATAATTCCAGCTACGACTGAAACAACTAATATAGTTTTTTTCGCAGTTGCCTTGGATATCTGTTGAGAACTTTGAGCAATGGCCTCTACTTCTTTTAATAATTTTTTGGCCTCTGTTGTTAACTGTCCATATTCCAGCATTGCTTTATCATCTTCAACACTAATCCAGGGATTGTCTTTCATAAAGGCCTTTGCACCGTCTCTCACAATTATCCATTGAGGACCTACTTTATCTAGCAGATCACCTTTTAAGACAGGGTCTTTCATTATGGAGACTAATGTGTTAAACGTATTGTCGAAACCATCGAGATGCTCATTTGTCAGCTCAATAGAAATTGGCTCTCCTTCATCTATAATAAATTCATTAATTCCTCTGAACACGCCCTGCAAATGCATGTTGGCATTCTTTAATAAATATGAATTAGTGCTTTTGCCAATAACTGAATTACTGCCAATCCAGTTTATTGCTCCTAATGTAATAATTAGGAAAATTAAAATAACAGATGAAAGTTTTATTCTGTTCTTAATGCTCATTTGCCCTCTTTATTTACAGTCCCAATAATAAAAATTATCAGGGGAGAAATAGCTCTCCCCTGATAGACGATTTTTTAATGCTCTACGGTGTAGCCTTTATCCTGCCATGTGGAAAAGCCTTCTCTCATCCAGTATACATTCGTATGACCATTCTCTGCTGCTTTCTTTGAAGCATAGTAAGATTTCCAGCCATTTGGCCCATCGCTGTGAAAGAGAATTTTCTCGCTCTTGTCAGCAGGGAGTTTAGCCTCATCAAATGTACCTGTACGCTGTGAAGGATGACCTTTTTTAGTCCATTTGTAAGGTGTTGATAAGGCGCCGGGAAGATGTCCTTTACCATAATTGAGGGCTTTCCTCATGTCAAATGTTTTGATAGTTGCGATCTGGCCTTTGGCATCAGCTGCAGATATAATTGTTACGCCAGGTGCCGGCTCTGTTGGTGTTGGAACGCTGCCGGCCATTGAAATACCGGCCATGGCTAAAACTAAAACAAGAATACTTAATGTTACTAAAACTTTCTTCATTACTTCCTCCTTAGTTTGGTTAATAGTGTTAAAAAAATAAAACTGATTTCTCCCCCTCACCTCCTTTATATGAGTTAGCTGTAATTTAACATCTTATCGGACATACAAAATAAATCTTTATTACCGATAAATGATCAGTTTCTTATAAATAGTATCGGAACATTTATTGATTACTTTAAGAAATGTTTTCCAGAATGCATTTTGCTGGTTTTTCACTAAGTGGAATATTGCTGGATTGCCTGTAGTGCGAAATTAAAAAAAAGAAAAGGATGCTGATCTCTTGAGGGGACATGGCTAAAGTTTAGGTGGTTCTCGGCATAGGTGGGAAAACCTTAACGCCAAAGATCAGCATCCCTTAATTATGTTTATAAAATTGTCTTACTTCCTTATCGGATTTACGGGCAATAACTTGAGAGCATTTTAATAATTAATATTGAAGTGATTTATTGATTTAATCTGAAGACACAAAAAAAGTGTAAATAGTGATGCTGACCCAATTAGGGGACATGGCTGAAGTTAAAAGGTTGGGCTCTTAGCGTAGGCAGGGAAAAACCTTTTAATCAGGGGTCAGCATCACTATTTACACTTTGATTATTATTTAATTGTACATAAATCCCTTGTATTTGTAAATAGTTTAGGAGAATATAATTTTTATTGTAATAAAACCTTTAAATTTTAAGCAGTTATAAAAAGAATAAATTTAAATAAATTTCTTATTTCAGATTAATTCCAGTTAAATACTAATATTTTTTAAATATGAAGGATAAAGTGGTTTAGCTATCTAAAGTTTAGCAGTAATCCTCCGATAAGAATGATTGAGAACGGTATGAAAATATTGTTAGGAAAATTTAACACTGAACTAGTAAAAAAATATAATAAGACGTAAGTTTTCATAGGGGAGGCAGCTGTATGCTAAATAATATCACTATTAAAATGAAACTTATCGGGATCGTAACTTTTAGCATCATGGTTATGGTAGTCGGGACATCTATTGCATGGTATAGCTTTGATCATGTAAAGAGTGAATTGACAGAACTATCTGCGGATGTAGACAAGGATGTGCAGGTCCGAATAGAAATGATAACCAACCGTATAAATAAGGTTACATTTATTTTGCTGGTTAGCCTTCCTATTACTGCCTGTATCCTCATTGCGGTTGGACTTCTTATAATTCGTAGTATAACAAAACCACTTAATGAGATGATGGATGTTACCAATAAACTTGCTGAAGGTGATCTCTCTGTAGATCTGGACACTACAAGGAATGATGAAGTTGGTAGAATGCAGACCGCAATGAAAGGGATGGTGCAGAACCTAAGGAAGATTGTAGGTAAGATAACAAAAGTTTCAAGTAGCATGGCCAGTAATTCCGAGGAAGTATCAGCTACATCCGGTAAAATTAACTTGACAATAGCAGATCAGGCTGCCCAGGTAGAGCAGTCAGCCGCTGCTGTAACAGAAGTGTCCCAGACTATTTTAGATGTTGCAAAAAATGCAACTGACGCATCTGACGCTGTTAGAGAATCCGTAACCATTGCTGATGAAGGGAAAATTGTGGTCGAGCAAACAGTGACCAGCATGACAAATATTTCTCTAACAGTAGAAAGTTCATCACAGACTATCGAGGCCCTTGGTGAAAGCAGCAAGCAGATTGGGGACATTATAAATGTAATCAATGACATTGCCAGTCAAACCAATTTATTGGCATTAAATGCTGCTATTGAGGCGGCCCGGGCAGGAGAGCAGGGCAGGGGATTTGCAGTTGTTGCGGATGAAGTAAGGAAACTGGCCGAAAAAACCGCCAAGGCAACAGAAGAGATAACAGATATGATCAAAAAAATACAGCAGGAGACTAATTTGTCTGTAGAGAACATGGAGAAAAGCAAAGCAGAAGCAGAAGAGGGTGTTAAACTGGCAGAGCAGGCCAAAGGGTCTTTGGATAAAATTGTTGACTCATCAGAAAGATGCCAGGATATGGTCCAGTCAATTGCCGCTGCTACTGAAGAACAATCTGCTGCTATTGAAGAAGTAACCTCTAATATGGAAAATGTTGCTTCTGTGTTCACTTCTTCAAGAGATGCAGTTTCCGAGATTGACGGATCCATTAATAATCTGGAAAGCACAGTTAATGAGATAGTAAGACTTGTCGGCTGGTTTAAAGCTGATTCAGGTAAAACCAGTTCTTTAGGAACTGCTGAAATGATGGTAAAAAGCAGCTTGTCGGCCCATACAGGCAGTGATGAAACTGTATAATTAAATTTATAAATAAATTGCTGATTATAAAAAAGAGCCTGATTAATTCAGGCTCTTTTTTTATGAGTGTTGATCATTTAGTTGATTTGTGTAAGATATAAGAAATTTATCAAACAGGTTAACCATGAAATTGATTATATTCACCGATCTTGATTGCACTTTGCTTGACTCTGATTATTCATTCAGAAAAGCTTTGCCCGCTCTGGAATTAATACAAGCTGAATCACTCCCTCTTGTTCTATGTTCCAGCAAAACAAAAATCGAAATAGAGCATATAAGAAAGAAATTAAAGAATAGCCATCCTTTTATATCAGAAAATGGTGGAGGTGTATTTGTACCCAAAGGGTACTTTGAATATCAGATTTCAAACCTGCCTGCCGGCAGGCAAGGTTTGAAATTTGAAATTAATGAGGATGATAAATATTTTGTGATAAAGCTGGGTGCTGATTATGCTGAGCTGCGAAAAGCGCTAGTTGAGTTACGTGAAGAGGGATTTAATGCTAAAGGATTTGGAGATATGAGTATACGGGAAGTGAGTGAGTTAACGGGATTGAAACATACTGATGCGAAGGAGGCAAAAGAACGTGATTTTGATGAACCTTTTGTTTGCAATGGTGACAGCAAAGAAATTGCAAACCTTAAAAGCCGTATCAGGGCAAAAGGGTTTAATTATACACAGGGTGAGTTTTTCCATATTATGGGAGACAGTGACAAGGGGAGGGCCGTTAATATAATTAAGAAATTATATCAGAAACAGTTCGGCAAGCTTGTAACTATTGGGCTAGGTGATAGTCCTAATGATATTGAGATGTTACAGAATGTTGATTATCCTGTTGTAGTTCAGAAAAAAGATGGCTCATATAACAGAGAAGTAATAAATAAAGTAAAAGTATGCATAAAAGCAGATGGTATAGGACCTGACGGCTGGAATAAGGCTGTTATTGAATTACTTGAAACTGTGGTCTCTTG
>PVMK01147691.1_pt1 | contig 18852 bp, 17 predicted proteins | sample 1853481 | NCBI WGS metagenome assembly PVMK01 (sample SAMN08533507, study PRJNA380276) | Marine sediment metagenome, whole genome shotgun sequencing project. | reverse complement strand
GCGGTACTCACCGAGTTGTCGAAGTGCCGCGCCCATGTTGTTAAAGGTGGTAGCCCAGCTCATCGGCACCCGTTTACGGGTCCATTCCTGCAATACGTTTTTATAGGCCTCAACCGACTTCTTGAGCAAGCGAGCGTCTTTCTCGTGCTGGCCAAGGACTTGCAGTGCGGTGCCGAGATTATTTTGCGTTGCAGCCCAGTCCATTGGCGCCTTCTCCTGGGTGCGTTCCTCAAGTGCGTTTTCAAATGCCGCAACCGCTTTTTGTAGCATCTCGGTGTCACCCTGGCGCTGCCCCAGGATGCCCAACACATTGCCATAATTATCCTGTGTCGTGGCCCATTCCAGTGGCGTTCGTTCCTGGTTCCTTACCGAGAGCGCGTTCTCAAACACCACAATGGCCCTTTCCAGCAACCATGTTGCGCGGTGGCGTTGCCCCAGAAGTCCAAGCGCGTTACCAAAATTATGCCGTGTTGTGGCCCAGTCTTCAGGCCTGTCTTCTTTTGAAGTAAGGCCAAGCACCGTATTTTCATAAAGATCGATGGCCTGTTCAAGCGCCTCATTGTCCATGAACTCGCGACCATGTTCCGCCAGCATCAAGGCCTGCTGGTTGCGGTATTGCCATTGCATTGGCACGTCCAGCCCCTTGGCAGACGCCGCTTCGGCGAAAAGCCCGGCGGCGCGCTGGTATTCCTGTTGGCTGGCTGCGATTTGGGCTTGTTCAGCCTTCATCTAGTGTTCCTTCAAGGTGATAATTACGAGTTCAGCGAGTTGGGAAGTGGTTGGGCGCTAGGCACGTCTCGCCAGCAATGGCTGGTCCTTGCCCAGAGGCGTAACACCGCGAACGACCGCTTCCCAGCTCGCCCGAAGGGAGGTGCCCAGATGTCCCAATACTGTGTTACAGCCCTTAAGAAGGACTCGGCCATTCTTTGCGGTCTGCGCCTTGTCTTGGAACATCTGGGTACCTCTGAACCCGCAATTATCACCTTGAAGGAGTACCAGGCACCGCCCGCGAGCGAGTGCGAGTGGCGCGCGCACTGCCAGCGCTGCCTAAAATCCTGGCCTGTTTTCGTCAGGGCAAAGTGAGTTACTCCAAGGTACGGGCCATGACCCGGGTGGCGACCCGGTGTAATGAAGAGGAATTGCTCAACGTAGCCCTGCATGGCACCGCTGACCATGTCGAAACCCAGGTGCGCCTGTACCGCAAGGTCAAGCGCATCGAAGCTTTTGAGCAGGGCGAGTTGCAGCATGCCCGGCGCAGATTGGGCCTGTATCAGGATGACGATGGATCCTGGGTGATGAACGGACGCCTGAGTCCGGAACAGGGGGCGCTGATCGCCAAAGCGTTGGATGCGGCCGAGGAACAGTTGTTTGAAGAACAAAAACAGGTGCCGGAGGAAGTTCCCTCTGAAATTGAACAGAACCTGCCGATCGACAAAGTGATGCCCCATGCTTTTGAATCACGCCGGGCCGATGCACTGGAGCGGATGGCGGAGAGTTTTCTGGCCGGAGTACAGGGTGAGTCCGCCGGTGGTGACCGGTACCTGATCAATATCCATACGGAGATTGAGACTCTCAAGGAAGACGGGACTGGCGCTGAGTCAGAGATTGAAGATCGTGGCCACGTTTCAGCGGAAACGTCCCGGCGCATGGCTTGTGACTGTTCTGTTGTGCACTGGCATGACAACAATGAGGGGGAACCGCTCAGTGTGGGGCGTAAAACCCGCTCCATTCCTCCGGCCATCCGGCGCGCCTTAAAGCGCAGAGACGGAGGCTGCCGCTTCCCCGGTTGCAGTTGCAGCCGATTCGTTGATGCTCACCACATCCAGCACTGGGTGGATGGTGGTGAGACTTCGATGGATAACCTGATCTTGCTGTGCCGCCGGCACCACCGGCTGGTGCATGAGGAGGGCTTTGGCCTCAACCGGGGTACTGATGGGGCCATCAACTTCAGTTTACCCGATGGAAAAATCATCCCACCCGGCCCCGATACGCGTTTCAGCGGGAACGTCGTGGCCCTGCGGATCAGAAACAAGGAAAAAGGCCTGAATATCACCCCTGATACCCTCGTCCCCATGTGGTGCGGCGAGAAAATGGACCATCAGATGGCCGTTTTGGGTTTATTGCAACGTGAATGACGTTTATTTCTTACACAATTCTTTTGGCTTAACCACGTTCCATGATCTTTAGCATGGTCCTATTAACGTAATTGAGTACAACTACTCAATGTCGTCATTTATTTCGTTCTACTGATCGCGGTGTTCACTCCTCGTGGGTGTCTTGGTTCCTGTTTTTATTGCTCTTATCGCCTAATGATGTCTTCGTGGCACAAAATTGATTTCCAGCTGATAGCCCGCTACGCGTGCGTAACGTTCAATGGTGGAGAGCGTGGGCGAAATTTTTGAATCAACATTTTCCAACCTGGAGATGTTGCTTTTCTGAGTTTTTAGGGCTCTTGCCATCTGCTCCTGCGTAAAGCCAGCCGCCATGCGTATTTTAATCAGCTTTTTCCGCAACTCGTACGCGGGTGAAAGACGATCATACGCAACCTTTACTTCAGACCGGGATAAAGCTTCCTTTTTAAAATCTTCAATTGTTGGCCGACTCATTTTAATACCTCTCTCATTCGCTTGCGTGCCAATTCAAGTTCCTTCTGTGGCGTCTTTTGGGACTTCTTATTAAATGCATTCAGAATCACCAACTCCCTTCCGGGAAAGCCAGTGCCTGAGATTTAACCTTCTGGCTGTAGAAGGTAATCCGCCACTTCATGCTGAATTGTTATCATATATGATAACATCTGATTGCTTCATTTCAACCCCCTGAGAAGACTTGATTTACCCGGAAATCAGTATAGGGAAACGTAAAATGCTGGCAAAAGAGGAATTCGCGGGGTCTGATTGTAGGAAATCAGAGATTTGGCGGGATAAAATGGCTTTCGTATCAACTCATGAATTGATAGTTCATCGTTTCTATCTGGAATAAGGGCGTACTTTGGGCTGGCATATCGCCCCTTTCCATAATCTTGAGCATGGTCCTGATTGTGATAGAGCGCAGGGTTGCCTGCATCATTTCGCTGATTTCGACCAGGGCTACCGCAAGCCCCGCTTCCACATCTGTTTGGTGTGGTTGGTCGTGCTGTTCAAAGCCCTCGATCGATACCGGTTCGAACAACTCGATTACATCCATCAGCGTGGTGCGCTTGGCATTGCCTGAGAAACGATAGCCACCCCCGGCGCCGCGTGCTGCCTGTAGCAGGCCGGCTTTGACGAGGGTGCGCAATACTTTGGCCAGGTGGTTGATCGAAACATCGAACTTGTCTGCAATGGCGGCCGCTGATAACTGCTCGCCGTCTTCTTTTGCAAGCTCAAGGACGGCGTAAAGTCCCAGCAGAGTTGATTGCTGGAGTTTCACAGATCTTTCTCAAGCTGGATGTAGGGCCCTGCCATCATGCCCTGGCTGCGAAAAAAGGAGTGGGTGTCTATATCTTGCCGGGCAAGCATTGTGCGTACCGTACTAATATCTGCATCCCTGAAGAAATCACACATGGCTGTATACAAAGACGTCGCGATACCGCTGAGTCTTATGTCCGGCCTCACACCCAGTGCAAATATCCAACCGCAGGGATGAGAACCGAATTCCCAGTCCCTGATCTCGCCGATAATGAACCCGACAATTTCTGTGTCTTTTTCGCACACCAAAAAGAGTTGTTTGGTTTTGTCGTCACCATAGCGGGTAAACATCTCTTGCCAGTAACGAGGGTTGGCATCCTTGTTGCTGCGCTCATCAAAAGTCTTGATGGCGGGCAGATCGGACTCTTCGGCCCGGCGGATGTGCGTAGTGCTCATTTATCGTCGATTAGTTCGAGCAGGACGCCGTTCATTTTCTTTGGGTGGACGAAGGCGAATTCGCAGTCGCGGAACGGGCGGGCGCCGCCGATGAAGGGGTAGCCTTTTTGCTTGAGTTCGGTTATGGCCTGGCGCGTGTTGTCGACGTTGAAGCTGATCAGCATGATGCCTTCCCCCCGTTTCTCAATGAACTTTGCAACGTCTCCGTCCGGTGATGTCGACTCCATCAGTTCGAAACCAATTTCGCCCAGCCAGTAACGTGCTACCCGTATTTTCTCCGGTTCGTCGATATACGCATCGTCGGGTTCCGTCTTACCCAGGATCGGTTCCCAAATTTTTCGTGCTTCATCCAGGTTCCTGACCGCGATACTGATGTGGTCCAGCTTGTTGGTTTTCATTGTTGCGCTCCTGTTGTTCCGCCCGGCATCACAGATATCACGCCAGCATGGGCGAGCGCCTCTATTTCATTGGCGTTCAGACCAGCCTCATTGAGGATCGGCCCGGTGTGTTGCCCGTACCTGGCGGGGAACGCCAGTTCTTTTTGTGCTGATTCAAGGTCTACCGCCATCGGTTGCATGTGGATGAGCTTGCCGTCCGGAGTCCGGGTGGTTGTTAGCTTGCCGTTCAGTGCTTCCAGTACGCGCACCTGGCGGATGTCGTTAATCACCGCATGTGCGATTGTCGCCGCGGTGAAATCTTTGGCCAGTTCAGCCGTTGAATAATTGACTGAAATTGCACTGATGTCCTTGTAACAGCCCTGCCGTTCCGCCTGGCGGCCCTTGTTTGTCTGCCTGGTTTCATTGGCGACCGGGCTGAATTTTTCGATTTCGGTAAACCGCTGCCATTGCAGATCATTGCCGATCGCGACATAGATAAAACCATCCCGGGTCGGGTAGGCATTGGTGGGGATGAACTTGCGGTGTTCGTTGCCGCAACGGGTGATCTCCGAGTCATCACAATCGAAATCCACCAATGGAAGCGTCGTAATCAGCCAGGAAGCTGCTGCCTGTAGCATGGACACGTTAATTTCCGCTCCCACGCCGGTCTCCGCCTGTTCGGCCAGCGCGAGACATACGCCTGCGTAAACTTCATCGCCTGCTTTCAGATCAATCAGCGGAATACCCGACAGGGTTGGCTGCCCGTCTTCCCGGCCGGTCAGCTCCATGAACCCGGACATGGCCTGCAAGGCCGGATCGTAACCCGGCACATTGGGATATTCCGGTCCCATCGCCGAAATTCCGGCCCAGATGAGTTTCGGGTTGGCTGTCTTGAGTGTTGCATAGTCGATACCGAGGCTTTCGTAACGCCCCGGCAGGGTATTGCAGCAGAAAATATCGACTTTCAACTCTTTTATAATGCGTAAAAGCAGCTCACGGCCTCGCGGGTCTTTCAAATCCAGCGCAATGGCTTCTTTGCCCACGTTGGGTGCGATGAAATAGCTGTTGCGGTCGTCATCAACTACCTGGGTACCGATATAACGGTTCGGGTCGCCCGGAAGCCGCTTGCCGATCGGCGTTGCTTCGATTTTGATGACACGCCACCCGAGCTGGGCAAAGCGCAGTGTCGCGTACGGCAATGAAAGCGCCTGTTCCAGGCTCAGGACGGTGCGTTGTTTCATTGATGCGCCGCTTCAAGTCGCGCTTCGTGTAGCGCCCTGGCAACCTTCTCAGGGGTCAATGGTGGTGCGAAAAAGCGGATGCCGATTGCGTTGTAGACCGCGTTGGCAATAGCCGGCGCCGGAATAATCGCCGGCAGTTCAGCAATACCTTTGCAGCCCAGCGGGCTCGCCTTGCAGTGGCTTTCGACAAAATGCAGTTCGATCTCCGGTGTTTCAGGAGCCGTTGGCACCTTGTAATCCCTGAAGTTGGGATTGAGCACCTTGCCGTCCCTGATTTGCAACTCTTCACTGAGTGCATAACCCAGCGAAACCGAAATACCACCCTCCATCTGCCCTTCAATACCCAGGCGATTGATGACACGGCCAACGTCCTGGACCGCGGTTATCTTGAGCACCTTCACCTCACCCGTTTCGGTATCGACCTCCACTTCGGCGACATAGGCGCCATGCGCCCAGGTGGCTGACAGGTTGCCAACGTGGTTTCTGTCTTCCAGTTCACTGTCCGGCTCGAAATATTCACTGACCATAACGATCTCGGGTTCTTCAGCGAAATGCATTTGCCGCAACAGTTTATCGAGCTTGATGATCGATACGCCGTTATCGGCCTGCACTACGTGTCCTTCGCGAAGATCCATCTCCCCGGCGGTCACATTGGATTGTTTAGCGGCGGCGTCCAGCACCTGCTTGCGCGCCGCTTTCGCCGCCCGCAAGGCAGAGTTACCCGCCACAAATGTCGTGCGACTGGCATGCACTCCAACATCCCACGGGCCCAGCGCTGTATCATTATTCACGATGGTGATGTCTGAAATCGGAATACCGAGTTCTTCCATCACAATCTGGCATAACACTGCATCGATACCCTGGCCGATTTCAGAAGCACCGGTAATCAGCGTGGCGCGGGCATAATCATCCAGTTTTAAAATCGTACCGCAGCCGTCACTTTTGTGAATCTTGGCGCCACCGGCGTTATGGATGGAAGTGGCGATACCGATACCGCGCTTGATTCGGCCGGGTTTATTACGACCCTCGGTAAAGGCCTTGTGCTTACTCAGGAAATCAGTTTTCTCGGCAGCCAATTCTATACATTCAGTCAGTTTACAGTCATCGAGCCTTGATCCCTGGGGTGTTACTTCACCGGGTTTTTGAGCATTCTTCAAACGAAATGCGATGGGATCCATGCCCACTTCTTCCGCCAGCATATCCATCACCGAAGCAGTCACGAACGTTGCCTGGACGTTACCGTAGCCTCTGAAAGAACCTGCATACACGCTGTTGGTATATACCGCCAGGCCCTTGTACTCGACCACCGGTAAACGGAAATGCCCGGTGAAAGTGCGCATCTGGATAACGGGTGTCGTCGGTCCCCAGGAAGTATAAGCACCATTGTTCATCAGGCATTCGACTTTACGGAAGGTCAGAGTGCCGTCTTTGTTGACGCCGCTGCGAATCTTGAATTCAGCGGGCTGGCGAGTCGGTGAATTGATAAACTCTTCCTCACGCGAAAAGGTCAGTTTTACCGGCCGGCCGCATGCCCGGGACAACAAGGCGCAGATGGGCTCAAACGGATAAACATCCAGCTTCGAACCGAAAGCACCACCAACTGGCGGCTGAATCACGCGGATATCACCCGGATGGATTCCCACCGCCGGCGCCAGGTCCATTTTGAAGTTATAGGGATACTGGGTTTGTGAGTAGATCGTCAGTTTTCCGGCGGAATCGAAATCTGCAATGACACAACCCGGGCCCATGCAGCAGTGCGTCACATAGGGCACTTCAAATTCATGTTCGAGCACGATATCCGAATTCGCCTCAGCGGCGGCGACATCACCATGGGAAAATTCATAAGCCAGGCTGCGATTATCCGGATGATCTTCCTGTACTACCGGAGCCCCTTCTTTTAATGCTTCAGCCGGCGAAAAAACAGCAGGCAAGTCTTCATATTCAACCTTGATCAAAGCGATGGCTGCGGCAGCAATCTCTTCGCTTTCCGCCGCTACCGCCGCTACTTCATCGCGTATGCACCTGACTTTTCCGGCTTTAAGCGGAACATTGTCCCGCGTCGTTCCAAATTTCAAGACCGGGATATCATAGCCGGTCAAAACCACGTGAACACCGGGCAACGCTTTTGCCGCGCTGGTATCAATGCTGATGATCTTCGCGTGTACCCGGTCGGTGTGCAGGATTTTGCCAAACAGCATACGTGGCAACACCATGTCATTGATGTAGATGGTACGTCCGGTTGCCTTGTCCGGCGCATCGGGCTTTGTAACGCGTGTTCCGATGATGGTTTTCTTCTCAAAAACCAAATTATTTTCAATAACTTTGGTCATTGGACTTGTAACTATGCCAGCGCCCTTCATGATGAAGCCTCCTCAAGTACGACTGCTGCAACAGCATCCACGACCTTGGTGTAACCACTGCAACGGCAGACATTGCCTTCCAGGCCCCGGGCAATGTCATCACGGGTCAGTGTATGGTCACTGCCGGAATTCTGATCAACCACGTACCTCGCCTGCATGATCATGCCGGGCATGCAGTATCCACACTGGACCGCACCGTAATCTACAAATGCCTGCTGCATTGGTTCCAGTCCACCCACTTTGCCAAGACCTTCGATGGTCTGGATTTCACGTCCGTCACAATCTGCGGCGAACATCAGGCAGGAATTGATGGTGCGCTCGTCGATTTTTACCGTGCAGGCTCCACACTCACCCTCTCCGCAGGCCAGCTTGCTCCCGGTCAGGTCGAACTTTTCACGCAACATGTTCAGTGTCGTCATGGTTGGCGGTACTTTGACCTGGACGACTCTTCCGTTCAGGGTGAATTTGATTTCAATTTCCAGCGACATGGCTCAGCGCCCTCCTGATGTAGACACCCGTGAGGTGCTTGCGATACCACGCTGATGCACGTACATCGTCTATAGGCGTGACTTCCTGGTGTACTGCGTCCGCCGCCTTTTCAATGATGTCTTCACTGAGTGTTTGATCTTCCAGGGCCGCCTCGGTAGCTGCTGCCCGTAATGGGACCGGCGCGACCGCGCCAATGGCCACGCGAGCGCCTGTCAGCACACCGTCTTTCAGCACACCGGCAACGCCCATCGAAACGATGGAGATTTCCAGCGCGGGGCGTGGTCCGGATTTTTGAAAGGTTGCTGTAAAACCGGCGCAGGGCTTATTGAATTTAATGGCAGTGAGCAGTTCACCCGCTTGCAAGACTGTTTTTCCAGGTCCGGTAAAAAAGTCAGACAACGCAACGGTGCGAATGGAAACAGAATCATTGGCCCAGCTCACCAGTTCCAATTCCGCATCCAGCAGCAACAAGGGTATGCACATGTCCCCGGCTGGCGAAGCATTGCATAAGTTTCCGGCCAGGGTCGATGCATTGCGAATCTGGGGGCTGGCAAAATGATCCGCGGCTTCAACCAGAACCGGTACATCAGCGGCCAGAGTTTCACTTTCCAGAATATCCGTCACCGTGCTCAAACCACCGATTCGGTAACGTCCATTTGCCAGGGATATTCCACGCATCTCTTCGATACGCTGGATATTAATCAGCGTAGCGGCGAATTCCCTGGCGCCGGCTTCAATCTGAGGTGTCAAATCCGTGCCGCCAGCAACAATGGTTGCCTCCCCCTGATGCAGCAACTGTGCGGCCTCGGCAATCGAAGACGGCACCTTGTAATTTTCAATCATCATATTCAGCATTTACCTTTAAAATCGCACGGGTTCGTTGTACCGGCCATATACAGAAACCAGTGCATCCGTCATTTCGCCTACGGTGGCATAAGCCTTGACCGCCGCCATGATGGCCGGCATGACATTGACACCTGCCCTGGCGTCTTCCACCACCTTAGCCAGGGCGGTTTCCACCGCTGCGGCATCGCGCTCTTCACGCAATTGCCCAAGGCGTTCAATCTGCCGGCGTGCGTCATCTTCAGCGTAGGGGTGGTATTCGACTTCCGGTTCATCCTCATCCACCTGGTAGCAATTGATGCCTACCTTGGGGAATTCACCGGACTCGATATCCTGCAACAATTGATAGGCCTGGGCGGATACCTTTGACTGGATTGTCCCATCGGCCACCATCTTGACTATGCCGCCCTGCTCATCGACCTCTTTCATGACTTCTTCCATCCGGTCACGCATCTGGTTTGTCAGGGTCTCGACATAATAGGAACCTGCCAGGGGATCAACGGTGTCACACAGGCCCATTTCTTCGATCAGTACCTGCATGGTCCTCAATGACAGACGCTGCGCAGCTTCACTGGGTATCGTGTAAGCCTCGTCAAAACAGCAAAGCGCCATCGTCTGCGCGCCGGACAGTGCGCTGATCAAGGCGTAGAAGGCGCCGCGGACAATGTTGACCTCGGGTTGCTCCTTGGTCAGGCCACTGCCGCCACCGCCGGCAATCATGCGCAGGACCATTGAACGCGGATTGGTCGCACCATATTCCTCACTGACGATCTTCGCCCACAGGCCGCGCCCGGCCCGGAATTTGGCTACCTGCTCGAAGATGTTGCCGTAGATGTTGAAGTTGAATGAAAGCCTGGAAGCAAATTCATCGACATCCAGCCCGCGTTCAAGCACCAGGTCCATATAAGCTTTGGCGATGCAGAAACCATAGGCCATTTCCTGCACCGGATCAGCGCCTGATTCGCGGATGTGGTAGCCGCAGACACTGACCGGGCTGTACTTCGGTGCGTTGTGGGCACAGTATTCGATGGTATCAGCCACCAGCTTGATGGATGGCTCTACCGGAAAAATCCAGGTGCCACGGCCGATGAATTCCTTGAGAATATCGTTCTGGGCCGTACCGCGCAGGGTTGAGATGTCGTAGCCGCGTTTCTCCGCCATCGCCAGGTACATCGCGATCATGACCGCAGCCGCTCCGTTGATGGTCAGCGACACGGTGATTTTGTCCAGGTCGATGCCGTCGAAGGCCACTTCGAAATCCCGTAGTGAATCAACTGCCATACCAACCCGGCCAATTTCGCCGATGGCGAGATCATCATCCGAATCGAGGCCTATCTGGGAAGGCAGGTCAAAGGCCACATTCAGTCCTGTCTGGCCATTTTCAATCAGGAATTTGAAACGCTCGTTGGTGTCCTGCGGATTGCCAAAACCGGTGTACTGGCGCATGGTCCAGGGCCGCTTGCGGTACATCTCCTTGTGTATGCCGCGGGTAAACGGGTACTCGCCGGGCAAGCCGACCATTTCAACACCGCCGGATGCCTCGAGATCCTTGGCCGTATAGGTTTTTTTAATCTCAATACCGGATTCATTAAAAACCGGCCGGCTGATATCCTGGCGCCTTTCCGATGCGCCCGTTACTTTTTTATGTTGCCTTGTCATTTGCATCTCTCATTGATGAAATCAACAATCTCTTCGAGCCGGGTTCCGGCGGGGAAAATTCCGTCGAGCCCGACTTCTTTCAACGCTTCCTGATCCGGCGCGGGGATACTGCCACCGATGATCCAGAGTTTGTCATCCAGGCCTTTCTCAACCAGGAGTTCTTGCAGCCGTTCACAATAAGGTACGTGCGAGCCGGCCATACTCGACAGGCCGATCACATCCACATCCTCTTCCAGCGCCACCTGCGCCACGGCTGCGGGTGGCTGACGCAAACCGGTGTAAATAACCTCGAAGCCGGCGTCAATTAAGGCGCGCACAACAACTTTTGCGCCACGATCGTGCCCGTCCAGGCCCGGTTTGGCGATAAGCACCCTGATCCTGCGTGAATTCATTTGGACAGTTCCTTGGCGATGATGAGTTTGAGAATTTCGCTGGTACCCCCGCCTATGAGGGTGAAACGGATATCCCGCAAGTGACGTTGCACCGGGTATTCCATCGCAAATCCATAGGACGCCAGCACCCGTGCTGCCTGATCACAGGCTTTGGCGGCGGCTTCAGAGGCAAACAGTTTCGCCATCGCCGATTGTTTGTGACAAGGCAGGTCATTTTGTTTTAACCAGGCAGCGTAATGTACCAGTTGTTCAGCCGCTTCCAGGTCGGTCGCCATATCGGCCAATTTGAGCTGAATGGCCTGGAAGCGATTGATGGGCTTGCCGAACTGCTTGCGCTCAGCGGCATAAGCCACCGCTTCGTTCAATGCGCCGCGGCCACCACCCACCGCCATGGCCCCGGTAATGATCCTGATCTCTGCCAACAGTTTACGCAGGTGTTTCACTCCATCTCCGACGGCGCTGAGGCAATGCGTTTCAGGTACGAAACAATCATCCAGCGCCAACTCGGATGTCGGCAGCGCACGCACGCCCATTTTTTCAATGGCGCGCCCGACCGCCAGGCCTTCGAAATCCTTCTCAACCAGGAAAATAGTCAGTCCCCCTTCTTCACCTGTTTCCTTGTCTTCACCCACTTTGGCGAAAACGGTGAAGAAATCCGCCACCGGCGCCGAGGTGACCCACATCTTCTGGCCGTTGATGAGGTAACCACCATCGACCTTTACCGCGGTGGTGGCGATACTGCCCAGGTCGCTGCCGGCGTTGGGTTCAGTCATGCAGATCGAGCCGATTTTCTGGCCCAGCAGCGCGGGTTCGAAAAGGCGTTCGCGGATATCGTCATCACCCAGCATGTGCAGGAACTTGGTGCCCATCAGGGATTGCATGGCCACGGCGCCGGCGAGCGACATCGAGCCACGCGCCACCTCGGTCAGGGCCAGACAGAAGGAATTCAGGTCCATGCCGGAACCGCCATCTTCTTCCGGGTAGCGCATGCCGAAGAAGCCCAGTTCACCCAGGGCGCGAAACAGTTCCCAGGGAAACTCGTGCGCCTCATCAATGGCTTCCGCCTGCGGCGCTATTTTTTCGTCGCAGAACCTGGCGAAGGTATCGCGTACTGTCTGCTGTTCCGGTGACAGTTCAAAGTCCATCAGCTATCCCCCTCCTCAAAGGCATAATCAGCTTTTGCAGCTTCCGGCGAGATAATGCCGTTGCGAACCTCGTGCGCCAGTGTGGCGCGATCCCGCTGCAACGGGTCGCCATAACCACCGCCGCCGCCAGCATATTGGTGATACACAGTACCCCTGGGGACACCGGTGATCAGATCCTTGTTATTGGGCACCACTACCTGGCCATCAGGGTAAGTCAGCTTGATTTCGTTGAGGGTGCCGTCCTTGCCGCCAAACAGGCCAAAGGCAGGTTCAAAATCACCGTCGCCAAAGGTGACCAACTGTGTATCTTCGGATCCAATGATGAATTCCGTTTCGACACCCAGGCCGCCACGCCATTGGCCGGCGCCCGCCGAATCGGTCAGGTACTCATGTTTCTTCAGCAAATGCGGTGTCTGTTGCTCGAACATTTCATAATCCTGGTCGAGGATTCCACCCGAGGCGTCGATCATGCCGATGTGATCGTAACCGTCGGTGCCGTTCATTGCGCCTGACCCGCCTTTGAGGCCCATGAAGCCGATATCCACGTAATTCTCGCCTTTCTCTTCGTCCAGGCCGGTGGTCAAAGAGGCCAGCAGGTTGTTCCAGCCGGCGGTGACCCGGTCCGGTATCACCGGCGCCAACGCGCGGATGATGGCGTCGGCATTTGGGGGACACAGATGGTTGCCGAAGGTCGTCGCCTTCGGATAGGAGGCGTTCAGGATGGTGCCTTCCGGAATGATCATCTCGATCGGCTCCACCATTCCCTGGTTATGTGGAATGTCCGGATTGACCATCTGCAGGAAGGTCAGGATGGCAGCGGATGCGCTGGATGTGTAGGTGCCGTTGACGAATCCGTCGGTCTGGGCGTCGGTGTCCGAGTAATCGAAGGTAATATGCCGGTCCTTGACCGTCACGGTCACACGTATGGTGAACTTGGTGCCTTCGTTATGTCCGTCAAAATAGACATAACCTTCGCCACTGTACGATCCTTCAGGAATCGTCGCGATTTCAGCCTCCATCATCTTGCGCGTGGCATCGAACAAGGCAAGCTTGTGGTTTTCGAAACTGTCCCGGCCATACTTCTCCATGACCTCCAGCAGGCGACGTTCGCCGACGGTGCAGGCCCCCATCTGGGCGCGCATGTCATGCTGTACGATTTCCAGGCGGATATTGGCAAAAATCAGGTCCCACACATCCTTGCGCAATTTTCCTTTCTCATAGACCTTGACCGGTGGGATGCGCAGAGCTTCCTGCCAGACTTCGGTGGCCCTCGGGTTGTAACCGCCGGGCACGTTGCCCCCGATATCGGCCTGGTGGCCTTTTACCGCTGACCAGGCAACCAGTTCGCCCTGGTGGAAAATGGGCTTGTACACCGCCACATCGTTATTCTGGTTGCCCATCGAGAAGACGTCGTTGTGAAAAATCACATCGCCTTCATAAATTTCGTCGCCGAAATATTCGATCAGGTATTTGCACACCGGGGCCAGTGAGAAAGCGAGAATCGGGAGGTTCTCGGTCTGCTCCAGCATGTTGCCTTGCGCATCATAGAGACCGGTCACGAAATCTTTCGCTTCACACAGTATCGGTGAACGTGCTGTTTTCTGCACCGACATGCTCATCTCGTCGGTGATCGACTTGAACGTCCGTGCATAGACAGACAGCAGAATAGGATCTATTTCGCTCATGGCTGGCCTCCGTTTATTGCCGGTCCAAGAAGATCTTCCCGGCCTTTCCTGTACATGGCAAATGAGCCGTACTGGTCGACCACGCAGTCATAGGAGTCACTGACCAGGATGGCGGTAGTGACCTGTTCGATCATGGCCGGACCACGCACCCGGTGACCAAACCGCATTTTGTGTCCATCGTAGACCGGTACCGGGCTAAATGCCTTTTCAGAGAAAATGTACATATTACGCTCACCTTTGAGTGCTGCTGATGCGTCCTCGCCGGCAAAATCCTGAACCCGGAATTCTGGTTTATCCGTCACACCGATGGCCTGCAGGCGCACGTTGATCAGTTCCACACCGGCTTCCTGATCTTCCAGGGAATAACCGTATAGACGATTGTGCTCGGCATGAAATGCTGCAACCACTGCGTTCGTATCGCCTGCATCAATCCACTGGCGGTCGACTGCAACAGAAACTTCGTGGTATTGCTTCAGGTAACGGCAATCGAGTTTGACCTGAAATTGCTGGCTCGCTTGCGGGATGTTTTCCTCAATCAGCATTGCGGCGCCTTCTGCTACCATTTCCAACACCAGGCTCTGCAAGGCTGGCCAGTCCAGCTTATCCAGGCGGGCGACAAAGGTCTTGACGAAATCATGTTTGAGATCGCCCATCAACATCCCGACCGCACAGAGTATGGAAGACTCCCTGGGCACGATCTGGAACGGAATCTGCAGTTCTTCACAGATCAGGCAGGAGTGAATTGGGCCGGCCCCGCCAGCAACGATCATCGGGAACTCGCGCGGATCGAAGCCTCGCTTGATCGTTACCTCACGAACGCCCTGCGCCATATTGTTGCAGGTCACCCGGAACATGCCCGCTGCGGCGCTCTCCACATCCATGCCGAGCGGGTCGGCAATATGCTCTTTTATCGCCGCACGTGCGGCATCGATATCCAGTTGCATCGTGCCGCCGGCGAAAAAGTCCGGGTTCAGATAACCCAGTACAAGGTTCGCATCAGTACAGGCCGGAAGTTTGCCGCCCTGACCATAGCTCACTGGACCGGGAACTGCCCCAGCGCTTTGCGGGCCCATGCGCAGCAGACCACCTTCGTCAATCCATCCGATGGAGCCACCGCCGGCACCGATGGTATGGATGGCTAGCATGGGCAATGCAATGCGGTGCCGGTCGATTGTGCCTTCGTTCACCAGCACCGGGCTGCCGGTCACCAGCGCCGCCTCGAAACTGGTTCCGCCCATATCAACAACAATGCAATTGTCCTGATCATGGGCCTGCGCATAGATAAGGCCCGCGCCGGGTCCGGCTGCAGGACCGGACAACAAAGTGAGCGCCGCGGTCTTGCGGGCAGTCTCCGGCGTCATGACGCCGCCATTGGACTGCATGATGAGCAGGATGCCGTTGAAGCCGTTATTGTTCAGCCGGCCGGTCAACTGCTCCAGGTAATGATTCAGAATGGGCCCGATATAGGAGTTGAGCACGGTTGTGCTGACACGCTGGTAGAAGCGGATGGACGGCAACAGGTCGGTTGATACCGTGAGATAGGCATCGGGAAGTTTTTCACGCACCAGTTCCGCGGCGCGGTGCTCGTGCCCGGCATTGGCGAAGGCGTTCATGAAACAGATCGAGACGGCCTCGACCCCTTCTGCCCGGAACAGATCGATGGCCTGCTCAACCTGATCAAGGCTCAGTGGTTCCACTTCGCTGCCATCGCGGCGCAAGCGCCCCCGTACACCGGCCCGGAGATAACGGGGCACCAACGGTACAACGTTGGTGAAACGATTATTGTACTGCTCTTCCCGGATTCCACGGCGCATTTCCAGTGCATCGCGCACACCTTCAGTCGTGATCAGGCCCGATTTCGCACCGTTGCGGGTCAATGTCGCATTGGTAGTGACCGTGGTTCCGTGCACGATGGTTTCGACCGTCCCCATGAATTCTTGCAGGCTGAGGGGTGGATTCTGCTTGCCGGCTATCTCGGTCAGGCCATTGATCACCGCTGCGGCAGGGTCATCCGATGTGGAAAGGACCTTGAATATTTCAGGTTCCCGGTCTTCCCAGGCAACCAGGAAATCGGTAAAGGTCCCGCCAACATCTATGCCAATTTTCAATCCCATACTTAAACGCTCCGTAAATCTGTCTTCGGACCTGCTGCTCCGGTGGTTATCCCTGTTCCTGTTCTTTTTGCCGTTCTGACCGCTGACCTGTTTGCCGTTGTCCAGCAAGCTCCAGCACCAGCTCGCGCACATCTTCCTTGACGACTTTGCCCATCGCATTGCGTGGCAGTTGATCTACGATGATCACTTCCCGGGGACAGGAATATGCAGCAATACGCCCCGAGCAATAATCCAGAACCTGCCCGGCATTGATCGTATGACCTTTTTTTGCCGCGACCACTGCAACGGCAACCTCACCCCAGTAGTCATCCGGAAGACCGACTACTGCAATTTCCTCAATTTCGTCGCACTCGGACAGAAGGTTCTCGATCAGTGCCGGATAGATGTTTTCCCCACCGGAAATGATCATGTCCTTGATGCGCCCGTCGACGTACAGAAAACCCTCTTGGTCGAAATGCCCGATATCACCGGTGTGAAACCAGCGGCCGGTAAACGCCTCGCATGTCGCTTCGGCATCGCCCCAGTACTGCGTCATAACATTCGGACCGCGTACCAGGATCTCACCTTCTCGTCCACCGCAACTTCGTTATCTTCTTCATCAACCAAACGTATTTCGCAATGCACGGCTGTTTTACCGGTGGACGCCGGCTTACGCGCCGCGTCCGCTGGCGGTGTGTAAGCGGCAATGGGGCCTGTTTCGGTGGATCCGTAAACCTGCACCAGTGGCACACCCCAGTCACAGACCGCCGCCACCATTTTTCCCGGCACCACGGTTGAGCCGATCGATATTATGCGCAGTCCGTCCGGTTTACACCCCGCCCAGCGTGGATCAGCCATGATCGCAAGCAATATCGTCGGCACCAGTAGCGTCAGCGTAATCGGGTAATCCTCGAGCGCCTGGAAAAACAGATCCGTATCGAAGCGCCTGTGCATGACCACGGTCGCGCCGGCATGCAGGGCCGGTATGGTCTGGATATTGAGACCACCAATATGGAACATCGGCAGGATGGTCAGGACCGTGTCCTGGCTGGTCAGGTCATGCATATGGGCTGAGTTCACTGCATTCCAGAACAAGGCATTCTTGCTCAGCAACGCACCTTTCGGGGTGCCGGTCGTGCCCGAGGTGTAACACAGCAGCAAACCGTCCTTGTCGCTGAGACCCGTGGGCCGTTGAAAACCTGGTTTGTCCCGGCTGGCAAGCTCAAGGTCCTCCAATGAGGTCCATCCATCACCCGCCTGGCCCGAACCTGAATCATCAAACCTAACCAGGACAATATCCTTGAACTGCTCACGAACCCCGTTGATATGCTCCGAAAAATCCCCCTCTGCAAACAAGGCAAGCGGCCTGGCGTGCTGGAGAAGCTGTGCATGTTCAGGAGCAGTCAGGCGCCAGTTCAGCGGCAGCAGTATGGCGCCAACGCGTGCACAGGCAAAAATGAGTGAGATGAGTTCGGGGGAATTCAGCCCCAGGTAAGCCACCCGGTCTCCGGGCTTAACGCCAAGTTCGGCGCCCAATAGCTGTGAAAAACGATCGATCTGATCTGCCAGCGCCGCATAGCTTATTGCGCCCCCCTCGAAGAGGATGGCTGGTTTTTCCGGTGTAAAGTCCGCTCGACGACTTATCCAGTCAGACAAATCCATAAATCTGTTACCCAGGGCCTGTAACACTTGCCAGATCGCTGCGGTGCCGGCCCAAACGTACCGCTGATCTATTCATGAACCAGAGCAAAACATGATCTAAAACAAAACATGCGTCGACCATGCAATTATAATATATAGTTTAATCTTAAATGGTAATTAAGTACTATAATACCACTATTGCTGCCAAAACAAGTTTTTTGAAGCAAATTTATTGAAGCATTTGAAGGAGCAGAAATCATGACTGGTAGTTATATTCCGTACGGCGCTTACTGGTGCAGCCCTTTCGCACGGTGGCAGGGCAGCCTGGGCCATCTTCCGAGTGTAGAGTTCGCCGCACATGTCACACGTGAATCACTGGCTTCACGCGGTATCGAAACTGAAGTTTTCGATTCCGGGGTTCTCGGCATGACTGTTCCGCAACAGTTCTCCTTCTATGGCTTGCCATGGTTGGCCGGTATGGTCGGCGCCGACCGCATAGGTGGCCCAACCATCAGCCAGGCCTGTGCGACCAGTGCGTGGGTTCTGTCTGTTTCAGCACAGGAAATCACGACCGGCTCAGCCAGTTGTGTGCTGGCAGTCACCACCGACCGCCTTTCCAATGGACCCCATCTCTATTACCCGCGCCCCGGAGCACCTGGCGGTATCGGCGCTCACGAAGACTGGGTCCCCGATAACATGGGATGGGATCCCTATGCGCGTGACGACATGACCCAGACGGCGGAAAACTGCGCCAGCAAATGGAATGTCACTACAGAGGAACAGCACGAAGTCGTCTTGAGGCGCCTTGAGCAGTACAACGACGCACTGGCCGATGATTCAGCTTTCCTGAAACGCTTTATGACCCTTCCCTTTGACGTGCCAGATGCCCGTTTCAGGAAAACAGTGTCTACCATGAACGGAGACGAAGGTATTTTCCAGAGCACCGCGGAAGGACTGGCAAAACTGAGAACCGTTAAGGAAGGCGGAACGATTACCTTCGGCGGACAAACGCACCCGGCCGATGGCGCGGCCGGCATGGTCGTTACTACCGAAGAAAAAGCAAAAGAATTGTCCGCGGACCCGGC
>PVMK01122703.1_pt1 | contig 18856 bp, 15 predicted proteins | sample 1853481 | NCBI WGS metagenome assembly PVMK01 (sample SAMN08533507, study PRJNA380276) | Marine sediment metagenome, whole genome shotgun sequencing project. | reverse complement strand
CTTTTTCTTGAATCCGATCCCCGACTTCATCGAAGAGTTCAGCAGGGAAGGGGCCCTTGCCGACCCGGGTGGTATAGGCCTTCACAATGCCGATGACATCCGTAATGGCTGCGGGACCGATGCCGGCACCGCAGCAGGCATTGCCGGCCAAAGTATTGGATGACGTCACAAAAGGGTAGGTGCCGTGATCGATATCCAGATGCGTACCCTGCGCGCCTTCAAACAGGACCTGCTGCCCTTTCTTTATGGCTCTGTCGATGATGATGGAGATGTTGGTTACATAGGGCGCAAGCCTTTTGGCGTAAGCTTCGTATTGTTCAATGATACGGGGCCCATCCAGGGCTTCAGCGGAAAGATAATGCGTTAGGTAAAAATTCTTTTCATCCAGGATCGTATTTACTTTCTCACGAAATTCTTCCGGATCCAGGAGATAAACAAAGCGGATTCCCCGACGGGTAGATTTATCTTCATAGGCTGGTCCGATCCCGCGTCCGGTCGTCCCGATTTTTTTATCGCCTTTAAACTTTTCCCTGGCATGGTCAATTTGCTGGTGGTAGGGCATGATTAAATGCGCCTTTTCACTGATTTTAAGCTTATCCGGCCGATATCGATGTCTACGACTGGCCAGATGATCGAGCTCTTCAAGCAAAACTGCCGGATCCACCACAACCCCGTTGCCAATCACACAGGTTTTTTGCTGCAAAATGCCGGAGGGAATGAGATGCGTGATCAATTGCTCCCCGCCGACGACCATGGTGTGACCGGCATTGTTGCCACCCTGAAAGCGCACCACCACGTCAGCAAATTCAGCCAATAAATCCACAATTTTGCCCTTGCCTTCATCGCCCCACTGGGTACCGACAACAACGACGTTTGCCACTTCAAACTCCCTTTCTAATTAGCCACAGACACACACAGACAGGCACAGACTTTTTCCTCTCCCGACCCGCCGTCGCTTTCGCTTTGGCACGCCATACACGACAGATGAAAAACTGTCAGCCCTTCGAGCATAGATTGCGGCTAACCATAAATTAGTAAATAGTAGTGGTTTTAGCAGTATGATTCTGAACGCTTTTTGTATATTGCTGAAAAAATGTTAAGTTCGCTTGGAACGGAAAAAATTTTGCATCAGCGTTTTGCATTCATCCTTGCAGACGCCTTCGATAATTTCCGGTTGGTGATTAAAGCGCTGGTCATCGGCAAAGTTATACAGCGAACCGGCAGCCCCCCATTTGGGATCGCGTGTACCAAAAATAACCTGCGTGACTCTCGCATGGATAATGGCCCCCATGCACATGGGGCAGGGCTCGACCGTAACATAAAGGGTTGTATTTAACAATCTGTAATTGCCAATTTGCGCTGCAGCTGAGCGCAGCGCCAGTATTTCAGCGTGGGCTGTCGGATCGTTTAAGGTGATGGTCCGGTTGTGTTCTGCTGCAAGTACCTGGCGATTATCCGCAACGAGTACAGCGCCGATGGGAACTTCCCCCTTTTTCCGGGCCTTTTCCGCTTCATTTAGGGCAACTTTTATCATTTTAATGTGTTTATTATTCATAAAAAATCCTACCCATTTTGCTTTGATCAGAGCCTTTATGGGCTATAAAAAAGTATGATGAAAATTATGATAGCCTTTATCGGTTTTCAATTTGAAAATTTGAATTTTTCCCGATAGGCAAGGCCGCGCAAAGGTTTAAGGCGAGGCGTACTTAAAGTACGTTGCAGACATAAACCTGCGGAGAACACAGCTTATCAAGACAAAGCGAAAAAGGCAATTTTCAGAAGGAAACTAATTATGGATTGACATAAAGTAGCGCATGTCCTATTAACAAATCCTAATTTTATCATAATTGTAATGCGCCCGTAGCTCAGCCCGGATAGAGCGCCGGACTACGAATCCGTAGGCCGCAGGTTCGAATCCTGCCGGGCGCACCAGTAAACACATTGATCTATAAAGATCCCTTTGTTGTTTCCTTCATTCTGTAAGTTTTGCAAAGACGCCCTTTAAAATTTCCTTTACTGGCGAGGGTTAAATCAGACTCTTGGCCTCTATATTCAGTTTTTGGGTAACACTTGGCTAACATTTGCGAAAATCATCTCAAGGTTTTTAACAATAAATTGGGTATATTTGTCCATCGCTTCTGTCAGATCATCCTCCGAGGGTGAAATGTAGTGAATATCCATTCCTCTCAAGCTGTGTCCTAAAATCGTATCTCGAAAAACTTTAGAGACCCCGGCCTTGACCATATTTGTTTTTGTTGTCCGTTTCAGGTCATGGAAAATTAGGCCGTCTTTAGTTTTCATGCCTTTGGGTATCTTTGCACCTTCACAAGCGGATTTAAAGCTTTTTTTCAAGCCGTCTTTCTGCCGGATAGGTTTTCCCCTGTAAACCATAATATAATTATGGTCGATACATTAAAACTTTATCAAACCCGGCTTGGGCCGGTATTAGGGAAGTGTTACCTTAAAAGTATGGAGAACTTTAGCTTGATTTTATTCTGGTATTCTGGCAGGTTAAGTTAATTTAAAAATTATTATATTAAGAATTTCAGGTAGTGACATCCATTATTAATCCACCGTTAAGAAAAAATGCTTTTCCATCGCAAAAAAGTAAATTATTTTTACAGCCGCAACATTCAGTACTGGATCAGCCCCTTTTTGTTGCCGGTACCTTTTCATGCTCAAGAGTTGATAAAACAGAAATAGATTTAAAAATATAAAAAAAAGTAAATTTTGGATAAAAAGAAAAAACCGGTCTCAGATCATGAAACATTTATTGCTAAAACAATATAGAAGGTCACTAAAATATTTTTATATTACTCAATTAAAAAGACATCAATACTGTAGTGAAATAAAATTAAAAGAAATCCAAGAAAAGAGGCTTAGAAAAATAATAAAGCATGCCTATACTAATGTTCAATTTTATAATGAGTTGTTTAGATCAGCTAAAATAAAACCGTCCGATATTAAAACAGTGAAGGATCTAAAAAAATTACCTGTAATAACAAAAAAGGATATCCAAAACAATTATCCAGATAAAATAATAGCGAGAAACGCAAATCGTAATAAGTTACATATTTTTAAAACAACAGGCTCAACTGGCACTCCATTAGAAATCGCTTTTAATTATAAAGATAAAAATTACAGAGAAGCAACATTAGCTTACATACTTCTAGAATCAGGGGCAAGATGGTTTGATAAGATTATTAAAATAGGGGCTAAATCTTCAAATTTAAATACAAATTTCTTTAATAGATTTGGCGTCTTAAAGATAATACATGTTTCTATATTTAATCATGTTGAAAATATTATCAAAGAATTAAATAAATTAAATCCATATTTTATTTTTACTTTTCCATCAATACTTTCTCTTATAGCTAAAGAAATTAATGAAAAAGATATTTTCTTTGCTAAGCCTGAAATAATATTAACTGTGGGAGAAACCCTAACAAACTCTTTGAGAAAAGATCTTTGCAAAATTTTTGGTTCAGAAATTTTCAGTTTTTATGGTTCAGAAGAATTTGGACCCTTAGCATTTGAATGTAAAGAGCATCAAGGATATCACATTATATCCGATCATGTTGTTATGGAGTTTTTAAAAGAATATAAAGATGTTAGCACTGGTGAAAGAGGTGAAGTTGTTGTAACAGGACTAACTAACTACGAAATGCCTTTAATAAGGTATAAAATCGGGGATATTGCCATACCTTCCCAAAAAAATAGGTGTCATTGTGGTAGGAGATTTCCAATGTTCAAAAAAATTGTAGGGAGGGAGGATGATTTTGTTATTTTGCCGAGCGGAAAAATAATATCTCCTAGAATGATTAATGTTATAGAAAATATTCCAGGTATAAAGGAATACCAAACCATTCAAGTATCAAAAGAGCGCTTTGTAGTAAAATTGGTAAAAGGCAAAGGATTCAGCGAAAGAACAATTAGCGATATAAAACAGCAGATTATGATAGGCTGTTTAGGAGAAAGAGTAAAAATAGAAGTAGAATTAGTTGACAGGATTCATAGAGAAAGAACAGGTAAAATAAGAGCTGTCGTTTCCAAAATTAAAGAATAGTGTAATGACATATTTTGATTCAAATAATACGAATTAAGTTTGATCATTCTATGAATTTATTTGAATATAAGAATAAAAAAGTGGGGAAATAAAGAAGAACCAATTTTTGAAAAAAAAATTGATTTGCCTAAAGGTAGTATCGGTTGGTTAGTTATCGACAGCTTGGGATGCGGATCTGCCGCTGGAGGGATAAGATTAGGAGAAAATGTAAATTTAAATGAAGTAAACTACTCGCAAAAGAGATGACACTAAAACAGTTATTTTATAATCAAAAATTTGGTGGCGCTAAGGCTGGCGTTTGCTGTCAAAATCCGTTAAAAAATAATGAACGAGAAAAAATATTTAAAGCTTTTGGTAAAGCCTTAAAACCTTTTCTTGACCGCAAAATTTATATCCCAGGTACGGATTTAGGGACTAATCAAAATGATATTGATCATCTTCTTAAAGGAGCTGTTATCATAGCCGAGAATGATACTGCCGATGACCACGATTACATTGATTCGAGCCACTATACAGCGGTATCAGTTTTTGCAGTTCTGAAAAGTATCGCTACTTTCAATAAAATTAATCTTAAAGATACTCGCATAGGTATTCAAGGATTAGGTAAAGTTGGATTAAATCTTCTACAGCTCGCGTCCGAACACGGAATAAAACTTATCGCCGGGTCAACTCAACATGGAGCTCTTTATTCACCAAAAGGGCTTGATGTCAACAGAATATTTGATCTGGCAAAAAAAACATGGCGATGAATTCATAAACTATTATAATGGTGCGCAAAAAATAGAACTCAATGAATTTTTTGATCAAGACATGGACATCATGTGTCCGTGTGCAGGTATTTACCCTATAAATAAAAATAATATTGAACATATTAGGGCCAAAATAATTGTTCCTGGCTGCAATGTTGCTGCCACTGAGGAAATAGAGAAACGGCTATATGAAAGAGGAATAATGTATCTGCCAGGTTTTGTTAGTAATGCAGGTGGAGTGCTTGGATATACATTGAAAAGATTCGGATTAGAGAAAAATCAAAGAGGCCATTTTCTTAGCCAGGGCATTCAAAGCAAAGTAACCTATTTATTAGGACAATCAGAGAAATACAAAAGGTCTCCCTTGAATATGGTACAAAGAATTGTTAGCCAAAACAAAGAGAAATTTACCCTGGAGTCAAACGCTAGAATGAATGGAAGATTGGCCCTGTTGAAATCTCGTTGGCAAATTGAGGGAACAGCAGGGGCGATGAGATCAATATTGTCAAAACTTATTGAGCGCAAAATGATAGCGCCTAATTGCCTGAGACAGGTTCTGGCAAAAAGGATTATCTTTGAACGTTTATTTAAAGATTACATTTAAAGAATAGTTATTTTACAAATTATTTAAACTGGATAAACATGATTGATCTTGCCTTTATTTTTCAATTTCTGCCATTCGCTTAAAAGGCCCCCTGTTATCATGTTCACTATTTGGATCCTGTTTGAATAAATTTTAAAGTATTTTAGCCATGCAAAGACTTCAGATTGCTATGATGAAAAGATACGCAACCGACGGTAATTTAGAAAAAATTATCTGCATTGCTCCTAACGCAAAAATTACACTTTTCAATATTCAAAAATTACACACGTGGGTGAGTAGATTTCGGGGGGGCCTGGGGCGCATCTTGCCTTTTACTGTTGGTAAGTTTATATCAAACAGGCTTGATCAACTCAGTCAACTCAGTGATAATCAAAAACTGATATGGATAGATTACCCATCAAATTGTCAAGATAAACGCACGGCCCTACTATTTCCACCGAATGTTGAGTCAAATGTTTCCAAGGAACTCATATCTCGGTTGGAACCTTGTTGGATTCATTCTATTATGACCGGAGTCGATCGACTGCCACCAATTTCCACTTCAACACTGGTCACCAGTTCGCAAAGTATACATAGCGTTCGTATCGCAGAATTCGTAATGAGTTACATTTTTGCGATCGCTAAGAATCTGCCGAAACATATTGATCAGAATAAAAAGCGGATCTGGAAAGCTCATTCATCCCAAATGATTATGGGTGCAAGAATTGGCATAGTGGGGCTTGGCAGCATCGGAATCGAGGTTGCGAAGATTGCCAAAAAGTGCGGAATGGAAGTTTGGGCGATAAAACGGAAAGCTATTTCGCTTGATTTTGTAGACCAACTGTTAACTTCTGAAGAGCTACCTGATTTGCTTCGAAAGGTTGACTATGTTGTACTTGCTGTCCCGTTGACCAGAGAAACTCGTAATTTAATTGGTAAAGCAGAGTTTGATATGATGAAAAGCAGTGCATGTCTTATTAATATTTGCCGAGGTGCTGTGGTTGATGAAGATGCGCTTTTTTACGCCCTAAAGAATGAAAGTATTCGAGCGGCATGTATTGATGTTTTTCAGAATGAAAAACCTCTGCCCAGATACAGTCGATTCTATAAATTGCCGAATATTTTGGTAACAAGTTGGAGCGGTTGGAAATCTGCTGACTCAATTGACCAACAAATGAATTTGTTTTTTAAAAATTTGAAAATGTTTATTGAAGGCAAGCAGCTATTAAGCGTAGTGGATAAATCGCAACTCAGATATCGTTAAGTGGTCTGTTTCGGCTAAATTGTTAATTGGTCAAATAGTTGAATGAGTAACAAATCACTAACAAACCCATCACCTTCAGACAGGTCAACCTTGAAAAAGGGCACTGAATTCACTGCCAAAAATAAGCGTTTTTATCCCTACCTACAACTCTGCTATTGATCTGTCAGAGGCTATTGAAAGTGTTATTGTCCAGACATACAAGGATTTCGAGATCATCGATATGTTGCATATCTTGGACTAACGCTACTTCCTCTTTTCGGTCTAAAATATATTCGAAAGGCTAAGCATCGCTTCAACCATAAGCCTTCCAAGGCCCGCAGGGATTGATTATTTGCAACCGAGTTGCTCGAATATATTAATAATACCGAAAATTAGGAAAATGGTTGATTTGACATCAATTTGTTTGGACAGAGGTATAGGATATGATAACTTCTAAGCTCCGAATGCTTTATTATTTTAACCGATTAAAAAGAATACAATGGTATAATGATAACCAATTAAAGAGGATTCAGGAAAAAAAACTCAAAAAATTAATAAAGCATGCTTATACGAATGTGCCTTTTTTATCATGATTTATTTAATTCCTTGGGTCTAGTACCTGATGATATAAAAACAATTAACGATTTAAAAAACTTTCCTATTATAACAAAAAAGCAAATACGTGAAAATTACCCAGATAAAATTGTATCGAGAGATATAAATTTAGATCAGTGTCACATTTCAAGCACAACCGGCTCCACGGGTTCGCCGCTGAAAATATGTTTTAGTAATAAAGAATGGCTCTATTTGTGTGCTCTATTTAACTTATATTTTTTTAGCGAAGCAGGAGTGAAGTGGTATGATCGGATAGTAAGTATAAAACACCATCCTACTTTATTTATCAAAAATTGGCGAGATAAGTTTCATTTATATTTATATAGGAAATACCAAATTTCGATATTTCATCCTATTGAAAATATTATTTCAAAATTAATTGAAATAAACCCTGATTATATTATTACTTTTCCATCCATGCTATCTCTTATTGCAGATGAAATTAAAGTACAGAATATCCGCACGATAAGGCCCAGAAAGATATTTGCTATGTCTGAAACTTTATCAGATTCATTAAGAGAAAAACTTAGTTGCGTTTTTAATGCAGATATCATAGGACATTATGGGTCAGAAGAACTTGGCACTTTAGCATTTGAGTGTAAAGAGCACGCAGGATATCACATAATAGCTGATAATGTTATAATAGAAATTGAAAAAGACTCGAATAAGGTCGCTTCTTCCGATATAGGAGAAGTTATCGTAACAAACTTAAATAATTTTACGATGCCACTGATCCGATACAAATTAGGAGATATAGCGGTACTCTCAGGCGAAAAATGTAAGTGTGGCAGAGGACTGCCTTTGATTAAACAAATTGTGGGCAGAGAGGATGATTTTATTATTTTACCAAGCGGAAGAAAAATTTCTCCAAGAATGATAAATGCTATTGAAAATATTCCGGGAATAATATCTTACAAAACCATTCAAGAATCGAAAAACCGTATTTTAGTGCAATTGGTGAAAGGTAATGAATTTAGCGATAGCACAATTCCTGAAGTAAAAAAACAGATTAAATTAGGTTGCCTAGGTGAACAAATTGAAATTAATGTGAAATTAGTAAAAGAGATTCCGAAATCTGATAGAGGAAAAATACGTGCAATAGTTTCAAATTTAGATAAAAATTAGCCTTTACAATAAAAAGTTTGATCATAAGATAGCTGGGTTATTTCCCATGAACTATATTAAACGTTTGAGGCCTAAAAAGAACACCGGATCCCTCATCAGGCAAATTAATATGCTTGCTAATAAGCTCTATAATAAACTTCCACGTCGATTAAACAGTATAGCAATTCCATTAATCGATCTTTATGCGTGTTTTCGTCCCTTTCCACATCTCAGCCTAAAACTTTCAATTTTGACCGGGAAAGAACGAATAAGCAATTCTTCAGTCTCTCTTTTATATGCTGCCAACGATTCAGATGCATTTAAAATGAGTAACAGAAATTATCTACTTAATCTCATATTCGCTGACTCTTATGATGAACGCTACGTTGGTCAAACTTGGTTGTGGAAGATTCATAAGATTAATCCAACTATTTGGCAAAATTGTTCCTTTATGATAGTTCATCTGAGCAAATCTCACCTCAAGTTTTTACAATTAAGCAATTGTTTTTACATACCCAACTGGTTGATTGGAGAAACTGAAATTCCCAAGGACCCAAATTCCATAAAAAATTTAAGTCTTAAGTCAGATTTTCGCAGGATTCGAAAACATTCACTTAAGTTTGAAGTAACAAAAGATCTAAAATTATTTGATGAATTCTATCGCCACATGTACCTCCCATATATCACAGCAGCCCATGGTAGCAGTGCCTATGTTATGTCGTATGATTACCTGATAAAAGAGTTTAAAAAGTGTGAACTGTTGCTAATTAAAAAACAAGAAAAACATATTGCTGGTATCCTTATTGCTTATGAAGATCTACCACGACTTTGGTCTCTTGGTGTTCGGGACAGCAACCCGGAATATCTAAAGGCTGGTGCGGTAGGAGGCCTTTTCCATTACTCTCTACTATATTTGAAAAGTAAAGGTTATAAGACTGTAAACTTTGGTTGGTCAAGAGCGTTTATACTCGATGGGGTTCTTCAGTACAAAAGAAAGTGGGCTCAGAGCATTGTTGATAGTACTTCATACGGATACGCCCTGAAGGTTATATCCTACACAACGCCGGTCAAAGCATTTCTCCAAAGCAATCCTTTTATTTTCGAATGTCATGATGGTTTGCAAGGTGCAGTTTATGTTAATTCGGATGAAATGCTTTCATCTGTTGATTTCAAAACGTTTCATAAAAAGTATTTCTATGATGGGTTATCCAAATTAAATATTTATTATTTTCATGATGGTGATACGATTTCTCAAATTAAGATTCCACAGGAGCTTTCTAAAAGAATAACATTACACTCAGCACTGGATAATGCTTCGAACACCAAATTGTTCTAATTCGTTGAGGCATGGCCTAAAGAGTTAATGAAACAGGTATGAATTCTGAGGTTTCTTCCTACGAACTTCATCTGCATCAACTTACTGGTAGAATATCCTCAATATAATACAAATATGAGACATTTTCACTTAGTTAGACTTTTTCAGAAATTCAGTAGAATGTTGATATTCGATGTATGGTCATTATCAAATGAGCATTCTTCTGAGGAAACGATGCGAGCTCTCTTTATTGGGAAGGACAATGATATAGACAAAAACTACTTCCGGCTTTTGATATTTAAAAATAATTATATTGAAAATTATTTAGGAAAAGTGTGGATTTTAAAATTAATCTACTATTTTCTAAGGTTCAGAAGCAATTATGATTTAATAATTTTCAAAAGCAGAATGAACTTATGCAATCTATTTCGGTATAAAAATAGTTATGTGATTCCAGATTGGATTAGTTGTGAAATTGATCTTTACAGTGATCTTAAATCAAAGAGTATATCAAAGCACACTTATAAAAACAATATTCGCAAAATAAAAAAAAGTAATTTAAATTATACAATTACACGCGACCCACTCGATTTTAAATTTTTTTACTACAATATGTATCTTCCCTATCTTTCGAGCAGGCACGGCGACTTAGGGCTAGAAATTAGTTTAAAAAAAATGGAATTAAGTTTTGCAAATGGAGAGTTGCTCTTGATTAAAGACGGAGAAGATATTGTCTCGGGTGTCCTAATAGATTATAAGGTAATGAATGGAATTCCGAGAATTACCCAGTTAGGCGTTTTAGACGGCAATTTTCATTACGTTAAGAAAGGCGCCCTGATTGCAATATACTACTATGCAATCGAATATTTAAAAAAAAACCATAGAAAATTAAGTTTCGGATACGCTAGGCCTTTTATCAACGATGGACTGTTAAATCAAAAGTTATCATGGGGCGCAAAAATTGTTTGCGAAACGCCTAAAGCATTTTTACTATGCCTATTATCACGCAAAGAACATTTAAAATCTTTTTTAGTAAATAACCCCTTTATATGCAAAGATAAAAATGGGTTATCTATAGTGAATTTTTCCAAAGACAATTCTAAAGCAAATAAAAAATATGCTAAGTATACCAAAAGGTTAAATCAATCATATTGATGTTGCAACCCAAAAGCTTTTTCCGAATAATTTATAATCTATAAATTATTTTATCTTAGTTAAGGGAGAACCGAGTGAATTTTTTAAGTAAAACCAGAGAGAGATATCGTGATGGTCTATTTTTAAACACTATTTACGGACAGTTTAAAATGAATAAAATCGAAGTACATCTCTTTTATCTTTTTCTAAAAGACTTACTTGATGAAGCTGATCTTGATATTCAAGCTCAAATAGAACCGTTAGAAGTTGAAATTTTAAAACCATCCGATATGAAAAACTTGGCAGCCAAAGCCGAGAGGGATTATTCAGAAGATACGATGCTGCAGATGTTAGCAGAGGGCTGCATATGTATAGGCCTTAAATATAAAGATGAGATTGTTTCTTATGGTTGGGTAAATCTAAAAAAATGTAAAAGTAAATTTTTCTCTTATTCTTTTGATCTCAAAGAAAACGAGGCATATGCATACGGAATCAGGACGATGAGTGCTTTTAAGGGAAAGACTTTAGCCCCCTACCAAAGATATCATACATATAAGCATTTGGCTCAGATGGGCCGCACAAAAATATATAGTATTGGATTTTTTTCGAATATTCCATCGATTAAATTTCATAGGAAGTTGAATGCGAAACCGTTAAAACTATTTATGAATGTTAATTTTTTGGGTAAATACAAAAGAAACCTCCTTTTGAAAAGGTATCGCCATACTTAACGGATCGATTCTATTTTTTCAAAGACGGTATGCATAGCCCCGGTAATGACAGGGTCCGATTGCAGGACGATTTCATCGTCGAGTTAGCTCCTGATAAAACCGACGGGCAGTCTGCTGTTTAGCTCGCCAAGGGCGACCTAATTACGAATGCCTCCTTCAAGTCGGATGCGGGTAACCGGCATTCCTAACGCAACCATAAGTCGAGGGTAAACAACATGGCAGGATCGACCCCATCCTATGAATTATTCGAAAGGGATTTCCAGAAAATGGGGATATTACTATGATATTATTAATAATAACGATGCATTAGTTATTCTATCATTATAACCATTCTCCCACGCTCTATTAGGTTCGATGAAGACAGTTATAATATCTATTGTAATATGCAGTTTAATTCTGATATTTAGCATAAATAACCGTTGCTTCACTGACCATATGCATAAGGTTTCAAAGAAACAACATGTCGTGGAGCAAGTAGATCAGAATTATATTGCCGAAAACGCGAAGAGTACCTCCGTGAAATTATGCAAAGATTTACCCCAGAAGTTGCCCGAACAATCAATTTAAAGTGGAATTGTTAAAATGACCTCGGAAGAAAGAGCAATCGCCAATTGGCATATTTCGCTTGCGTGTAATTTCAATTGTCAATATTGTATTCAAGGAAGCTCTCATAAAAAAGGTATAGTTGACAGTGATGTTCCCGTTAAAGAAGTAATTAAATGTCTGAAATCAACAAATAAGAAATGGCGAGTCCGCTTGCTTGGGGGAGAGCCATTCGTTTTACCTGAGTTTACTGAAATATGTTGCGAGCTGATCGAAAACGACATTCGAATATCTTTCGACACAAACTTAAGTATTACCAAAAAAATAATCGAGTTTGCGAATAGCGTGGATCCCAATTATGTTAATGCTATTACGGTTTCATTACATATAGAGGAAAGGGAAAAGCGAGGCGCTGTAGAGGAATTCGTTCAGAATATCTGTCTACTGAAGAACAAAGGCTTTAATATTCATCAGGTTAAGTATGTCTTACACCCTTCGCTTTTACACAGATTTGAGAAAGATTATGAATTTTTCAAATCAAAAAGAATAATCCTGGAACCAACGGCATTTTTAGGCAAGTACAATAATATTTCTTATCCAGATGGCTATAGCACGCAAGAAAGAGCTTTGATATTGTCATATAATCCTAACGTCGCACATCTTTCATTTCCGTCGAAGGGGCTCTTGTGCAATGCAGGGAAAACATATATTAAAATAAACCTTGACGGCACTATCATCAGATGTCCTGGGGATCCGCGTAAATTGGGAGACGTTTACCAGCCGCTTCGTTTATACAAACAGCCTCAACCGTGTCAAGTTGCAAGATGTCCTTGCTGGGGAGAAGCGTTACTTGCTGATCCCAAAGTACGGGAAAGAATCAAGCAAAGTTTTAGAAAACGGACCCTAAAACAGATGGTGAAAAAGAACGTGCAAAAAAATCAGTTAGTGCGATCTTTATACGACATTGCTGCCTCTATTTATCGCAATGTTATAAGTTCTTAAAGCATATAACCATCCTTTTTCAAATGAAATAATTGTAAAATAGGGAGAAGCTATGCTCCTTGAATTATTTAGACCGAAAGAAATGAGAAATTGATTTGCCAGAGCTAGTGAGAATTAGTCTTTTATGGTCTGAAGATAGCCGGGATCATGAAAAATGCTCATTAGTTTGTTGTGGTGCCGTATTATCGAACCCAGACGAAGGTGGTTTTCCAGAATCTCATTAATAGCTTTATCTGAGTAATGCATCTTAAACTTTGCGATAACATCATCGGATTTGCGAGGCCCGTAAAGATACCGCAAAATCTCCAATTCTAAAGGATTCAATTCCCTGGACCAATCCTCCCTAAATGGGAAAGGATACTTTTTGATTAATCGGGAATCCTTCAGAAAAAACTGTGGGAGGCGATTATCGCCCCTACCATTTTTCGAGTGCGATTTTTTATGCCAATACTTGAGGTTTCCGATTATCCAATTCCTTTTCATATACGAAAAATCCTTAAAAACAGCTTGGGTAAAAACATGGCGCAATATCTCAGGCAGAAAGTAAAAAGCTCTAAAAAGCTCCCTTACTACAGGAAATCGGTCTATTCTGGGGACTTGTAGCGGAGTGATATACATTTTCCAGATTAATCGGAACCAGCTGGCGACTATCTTTTGTTCGGCCGTGCTGGGAGGCATGAGAGAATAGTCGGCCGCCGTTGAAGACATTGGCATATCGATGTTGAACGCCTTCTTCAACCAAAAATCGTTATGAAAATCTATTATGATTCCGTATTTTTTGTGATTCCGAAAAATCGTGTCTCGATGGTTTGCATAGTAAAAGATATATTTGAGATGTGTGCGTGGAGCAGAGATAAGGTGAAGTGAATTTCTCATGAAGTAATACTCTTTCGCAACACCAAATAGGTCATCACGGGGAAAGAAGATAAAGTAAAGGGTATTATTTTTGCCTCCCAAATCATGAAGGGTTTTTAGCGACTTTAGCCCTTGTAGTGGGGTGATCCCCTTTCTCATATTCCGTAAAGACACCGGATTGAGACTTTCTATGGCCAAACTAATATCCAGATTGATATCATCGTTTGATGTTAGGCCCTTTAGCTTATACACAACATCACTACTAAATTGCCGAACCGTCATCCAAAACCAAACGTTAAATTTCATTTTTCTTGTTTGAGCCTGGCTTGATAACCAGTTCAACAAATTGATTACGAACCCTATATCGTTGTTTTCAGCAGAAAATTGAAAATCCACTGGTTTGTTAAAGTTTTCTGATACCGAAAGCTCATCCAAAGCTTTTTTGATTTCTCGTTTGGCAGCTGCTAAATCAGCGTCTATGAATGTCTTTTTGACTGTGTTCCTACAGAACGTACAACGCCCCCACCCACATCCCCGACGAGCAAGAATATGGATTTTTCTCTTTTTAGAGTCAAATCGCACGTACGCCGGCATTTGATCTCGGATGATCGATGCCTGCTGAGCAGCAATCTCTTCAATATCTGCAAGAGATAAATATCTTGAAATGGTTTTGGAATTTATGAGCCCGTCAAACTGCATGTCTCGTATCTCAGTTCCATTCAAAAAGGATTGCATAATGTCTGACAATATTAACTCTCCAAATCCAACCACCGCGCCATCGATCTCTTTATTCCGTTCAACTATGGTCTTAGCAGTGGGAATATCCACAGCATCACCACCGACGATGATTGAAATTCCCTTTCGAATCTTCCGTATGACAGAGGCGAGGTACAGGGATTCAAATAGCGTGATATCGTAAATTGATATGCCAAATAAGACTCTTTTCTGGCCTCCAAGATGTTCCCTAGTTTTGCTCTGGATAATGAATTCGAAGGATTGTTTCAATTCCTCTAAAGGCTTCTCATACTTCTTTCTCATATTAGCATCGACTGGTATCTTCTCATCTCCCAGAATGGGAAATAGCTCTTTACCAAATTGCAGCATTACTGCAATGTAATAGGCCCGTCTTGCCCAATGTTTCGACCCTTCTTTTATCAGCGGGTACCGATGACCAATATAACGTTTTGCCTTGGACAAAACGTCGTGGTCTTCGATATGCAGTCTCGGTATTCCTCAAAAAGCCGCAGGATCTGCTCATCGTCGTGCAGGTCCCAAATACTAACATCTACATCGGATTATTTACTTCGAGGTATTTACGCAGCACCTCTGCGCCCCAAGGAAAAATCTCAGTGCATAGACCAAAAGGATTGTTAATATGAGGTCTGCCATGTATGTGTCTCCATTCCTGATACGATTCTGTAACAGGCGATTAAATTTACATATTTTGAACAAGCTCAAATGTCAAGGAAGATCGAATTAAATGGCTGTTATTTGGGTTTTGGGTGATTCAATTTCTTGCGGTATAACAGTATTACGTCAAGTGGTGATTTATTGAGATATATCCGTATTCGACAATTCCCCTTTAAATTGGATTCATCATTTTAATTTTATGGATTTTCCATCTCTCTTTAATAAATCGCAAATTATTTTTCTCATTCTTTGTATTTCTGTCTTGGTTATAATATTTATTGATGTTGCGAATAATGCCAGTAACCACACGATACGGAGAAAAATAGGAATAACAACACAAAATTATTGGCAATTAAGTATTTATGCTATTGATAATGTTTGATATTTTGGAAAATGCCTACCGTTTCTCCAAAAATATTTTAAGTTTTTAGATAAAGTAGATACTATTAATGTTGTGTTACGATTTTTGCGTATTTCCAATGAAAACTAACTTTAATCCAGTGAGAAAGAGATTATGGCCTATACGATCAGCTACATCTGTATAAAAGCTTTTCCAAGACTCGGCTGGCTAGCTAAAGTGGATAAATCCGAAAATCAAATTAATGTTGTTCATGGACCTTCGGTAGAATGCCATACTGATTGGATGGTCGAAGGTGTCTGGGACGATGACTTTGAAAGGGGAGCTTTTCATTATAGTGAAAACTTTTTCGGCAGCGGTATTCGAGTTGAAAACGACAGGATCTATTTCGTAGCCTCATCGAGCCGGGCGGATCGTATTTTCTTTTGCGAGGATAATGAGAAGTTTGCTTTTTCGAATAGCCTCATACTCTTGCTATCACACACTGGTGCCCAACTTGACGACAATCATGATTATCATAGCGAAAGCCTCTCCATCTGCAAAGGATCGAATGAATACAAAAAAGAATATCGTGTCATACATTCTGAAATAAAATGTTTTTACCAAGTTTTTTATGAGAACACTATCTTAAGCGAGAAGGGAATATCGTTTCAAAGACCTTATAAAACCCGCAAAATCGGCTCTTACAATCAGTATTACCATATGATAATGGAGGTTTTACATAAAGTAAGAACAAATTATGAATGCGATGCACGCAAATATATTCTCCCTGCATATTCAACTCTCTCCCAGGGCTATGATTCTACTGCTGTAACCTGTTTAGTAAAAAATATTGGAGTAAAAGATGTCTTCATCGGTAATCAAATTCCACATGCATTACATATACCGAATCGGATGAGTGAAAAAGATGGCGCCATTCAGATTGCCAAGAGATTAGGTTGCAAAATCTTATGCATTAACAGCAGCCGAGAAAGCATATCAGAGGACGAACTATATTTTCTGGCAACTAACTACCCTAAATACTATACGCGGCCATGGTCAGAGGTTGCCTTGCATGGGATGGCGAAATATATTGAATCGCATTGTTCAAGTGCGGTTGTTTTTACCGGCCACCATGGAGATTCTGTTTGGGATATTAATATACCGAATGATTTCTTAAATGACGAAAGAAGAACATCAGCTATGATTGGATTCTGCAGGGAGATGCGACTTAAAGCTGGTTTTATACACATTCCAGTACCAATTATTGGAGCGACTAACATTAAAGATATAGTTTCCATTTCACGCTCTCAGGAAATGATACCATGGAGATTGAATAATAGTTATGATCGTCTTCCGAGGCGAATTGCCGAAGAAGCTGGCGTGCCGCGTCATTTGTTCGGCCAAAAAAAAGGATTTATTGCAAATTTATATTTTTGGCCAATCAATCCCGGATTACGAAAAAGGTTTTTCGGACACATGAGAAAGGTTAAAAACATCTCCCCCATTGTAATTTACTTAGAATATTTACTCCAATTTATTTTCAAAGTGCCTTTGTTTAATATTTTACAAGTCAGAATGAGATCAAAATCAAAGGAAAGAATTTACTTTTTGATCAAAAAGAATATTGATATTTACTACTCAATGGTACATTGGGCAATAAGTGAGTTGACTAGAAAATTTTCGAAAATTATTAAATAATCTTCAATTTATAATGATTCGCTAAAAGCATCCATTATCAACAATTAAATTATGTTTTCAAGTTTGCAAACATCTCCAGAGGCCGCAGGTTCGAATCCTGCCGGGTTCACCAAAAATATCAAGGGGTTATGTATAATGATATGATTCTGTTTTGCTCAATATATAGCTTTATGTTGTGATTTTGATATTCAGATACAGAGTTGAGGGAAAAAACGCATAAATTAATAGGCAAGATTATAAAATAATATCCCAATGTATTCGCGCAAAACCGTTGATACACGATTCAAATTACCAGCTGACGGTAAAACACTTTGCCAACGATAAATGCGAAATTTATCGGTCTTAAAACTAGCCGGAAAAGGGATAGCAGTCATTCCGACTTTTTTAAAAGCGATCATAGAACGTTTTAAGTGATAAGCTGATGTTAATAAAATTGGTTTTTTAAAACCAAATTCCTTGCAAATTTCTTTAGAATATCTTGCATTTTCGATGGTGTTTCTGCTTCTATCTTCGATAATTATCTTACTGTCTTCGGTCCCCAAATCGATAAGAAATCGTCTTACTATATATGCTTCAGCAGTTCTATTTTTATCGTCCCATCCTGCTGAAACAATAATGGGGACGTTTAATTTTTTTTGAAGCCTTACTGCAGTTACAACTCTGGAAAGCATAATACCTGATAGAACTCCTGTACCCGTAAGATCAGGAACTTTGTCAATAGATCCTCCACCTAGAAGAATAATTGAATCGCCTTTAGGATTATCAGGAATTTGAAATTCTGATTCAAGGCTATTCATCATTTTATCCGAAACCGGAGCTATAGAGATCAACCATAGAAGAAAACCGACTGCTAAATTAAAAATGCCGGATTTCCGATATCCTCGATAAACTAAAAAAAGGCCGGACCAGGTGAGAAGAATAATAAATAGGCCGGGCGGTAAAATAAAATGAATTATTAATTCTTTTAAGGTGTTCATGATTGCCGCTGGAATTTATTTTTGGGTAGCTTCTAATCTTTTAGTATACTAAATTTGTTAACGACTTAAAACGTTAATTTTAAGTAGACCAAATTGTAAAGCCTCAATTTTTCAAACATTTCTGGATTCACCAGATCCGGCAAAGGATCAGCCCGGCTGTCGGGATTATCTTTTGCATGAAAACGAGCTGCTGCATGCGTTTTTATCCTTAAAGATCTCACTCTATAAAGAATCTGAAGAAAAAAAGAATGATGAAGCCGCTTATCTGGCAACTCTGGTTGGCATCAAAATAGGTTAAATCGTGTGCTAGAATTTTTTCTCAAGGATGTGATGAGAAACAACAACTATAGCGGTTGTCATAAGTATGTTCCGTTTGCCAGATTTCCTAACAAGCGCAATGGTGGTGTGTAACGGTTTGAAATTATAACAAAAGAAGACAACCGCTATATTGCTGTTTTTATTGAAAAAAATCTAGACTTTTAGAGTCTTAG
>PVMK01129008.1_pt1 | contig 18857 bp, 17 predicted proteins | sample 1853481 | NCBI WGS metagenome assembly PVMK01 (sample SAMN08533507, study PRJNA380276) | Marine sediment metagenome, whole genome shotgun sequencing project. | reverse complement strand
TTGATAAGCGTTCCGCTCAGCTCTGTTGGTACGGACTGTTCCATAATAGTAACATCAAGTTGGAGATAAAGTTCTTCTTGACTCCCCATGGCTCGTTTGGCTAAACGTTCATTCATTAATGGAATAACTTCCTGGGGAAGAAAATCTGATATATGCATCTTTAAAACTTCTGCTTTTTCCAATCCTGCCATTTTTAATCCTGAACTGTTTACGTATGTGATTCTTCCGTCCAAATCCAGAGTTACGATGATCTCTCTCGCTGTTTCGGCAAGTTGTCGGTATTTCTCCTCGCTCTCCCGCAGCGCCTCTTCTGCCTGCTTGCTAACGGCAATCTTGAGGCGCAAAGCCTCGTTTGCTTTGGATAACTCCATTGTTCGTACTTTGACCTGCATTTCCAACTCATTGTGCTCTCTTTTGAGAATTGCCTCGGCTTGCATGGCGTCGGTAATATCGTTGAGAACAAGCATGACTGAGGGACTTACATCTTCTTTGACCGGCAACATACTCAGTGATATCTGCCTGTTGTTTATTAGCACAGGGGTATCAAGATCTACCTTATGAGAATCTTCGTCTATTCTTATGAGGAAAGCTTCAATTCTTTGCCTATCACCCTCATTGATCAGTTCTATGAATTTTGAGCCTAATAACTCTTCCTCAGGAAGGCCCATAAGAGAAGCAGCAGCAGGATTGGCAAAGATTATCCTTCCTTCAGGGGCAAGTTCTATTATCGCGTCAGATATGTTTCTCAAAATTTCTTCAAGATGCCCTTTAGCAGATATGAGTTCCTTGGTTATCTCCCGCTTATAAACACCATTAAACTCCATTATTTCTTCTGGAGCTCCCATTGGAATATCGCGGTCCGATTGCTCAATCGCAGCGAGAACATGCTTTGCCATCTGATTAAATGGCCCCTTTACAATAAAGGCATTCGCACCCAGTTCAGTGAAATCCCTTGATTGTTCGGCCATTGTTGCCGATAGAATAACAGCATAAGCATCCTTTAATGCAGGCATCTTCCGAATAATCCGGCATAATTGTCCTCCATTTATGTTGGGCATTACCAGGTCGATGAACATAACATCAGGGATGTATGTCATTAAAATATCAAGTGCAGAAAGACCGTCTTCTGCTGTTTTTACCTGATACCCTTTCTTTCCGAGCAGGTTGGTCATATACTTCAAAATGACCGGGTGATTATCGACTACCAGGATCTTTTTTGCCATATAAACACCTTGGTTAAATATCAGCCGTTTCTACCTTAAATGGAAAAGCCCCCATGGACATATAAAAATCCCCTGGAGGCTTTCTTATTGGAACCTTCTGATCGAGGTGTCTCATAACAGACTCAAGAAGGTTAAGGTTATGATGTTTTGTTCACTGGGAGAAAAAAATGGACAATATTAATACTGAATCTAATTCATATATAGAAACTGGCTAATGTCAAGAAAACTTCGCTTCCAAGGATCTCGCTATTATGGCAACTTTTGGGGTTGAAGAATGAAACAACATGGTCCGGCCTTCTTTGGTATCTGACAATACCCTTTAGTAACTTATCACCAAGTTTTCTGTCACAAAAAACAAGAAAATCGTTATATGGTATCAGTTATCAGTTGTCAGTTATCAGTAAAAGCATATCGATACTAATTTATCTTCCTTAGGGATTTGCTGAGACCTACGAGCATAATCGTGAAGACCTCTTCCATACTTCCAAATCCTCAAATTTCAAAATAACCTCCAGTGCTGATAACTGATAACTGATAACTGACTCCTACAACTTCATCTTTGGGTTGCGGGTATCCCGCTTTAGAAGGCTTTACCCTCCTTGATTGCTTCCAGCACATCTTCAAAATTGAACCGAACATTCTTGACAAGTTCTGTAATTTCGTCCGAAGCATCAGATTGTCTTGCAATGTTGTCAATAACAAGGATAAGGGGCTTCATTTGGTTTAATGCCCTTACACATTCCCAACTCATTGCTTCATCAATATGGAGCAACAATCTATCAGACCCCTCAAAACCAAATTCTTCTACCACTTGATCCCGCAATAATGTCCATGCGCCCTGCAAGTCAGATATTGCTGTTTTAGTGTATCCTGTTTCTTCTTGTTGAAACTTCATAAGAGCGAGCCCTTAGTTTATCGGAATAGGAGCTAAATGGCTAAAATCGCGGATCAATCTTACACTATTTCCCCATGAAATAAAACGGATTTTTCGTAGGTATTGCAGCATTAAGGCTTTCAAAGAAATCGGGCTGATTCTATGGATTATTGCCTCTCCAAGACCTCCTTAAGTTTCTCCGACAATGTCGCAAGTGAAAACGGCTTTTGGATAAAATCATGAGCACCTGCATCCAAAATCTTCCGGGCAGGACCATCAATAGAATAACCGCTGAAAACGATCACCTTAAGCTCCGGGCGGGCTTTCATGATAAGAGGATAGACCTTTCCGCCTTCCATATCAGGCAATTTTATATCTAATAGAGCAAGGTCAATCTGGCCATCAAAGGTTTCGGTTATATGGACGGCATCCTTTCCAGTCTTGGCCACCATAACCCGGTAACCTAACATCTCTAACATGGCCTGGGTAACTTCAATAACCACATCTTCATCTTCAATCATCAAAATGGTACCTTCGCCGATGGCCAGTTCCACCTCCGGTTGCGCAGCTGCCTTTGCTCCCTGCTCCTTGCGCTCTGCGCTTATTGCAGGCAGATATATACGGACTGCAGTTCCCTTTCCCAATTCAGAGTCCACATAGATCCAGCCACCATGATTCTTGACAATTCCAAAGACAGCGGCCATCCCCATTCCACGGCCTTGAAACTTGGTGGTGAAAAAGGGGTCAAATATTCCGCTTCTTGTTTCCTCATCCATACCCATACCGTCATCCTCGATAGTAAGACAAACATAGGACCCGGGTTTAAGACCGGGATGCTGATTTGTGAAATCGTCGTCAACATCTTTGTTTTCGGCAGTTATCTTGATAAGGCCCTCATCTTCTATGGCCTCATTTGAGTTGGCCAATATGGCAGACAGGACCATCTGCATCTGAGCCTGGTCAGCACTGATATGCGCTATATCTCTTGGGAAATGTGTTTCTACCCTGACTTCAGGGTTGAGGTCGTGCTGCAGGATCGGCAGTGTTTCTATTGTGAAATCATCCAACTTCAGATCTTTTGGTTGATATTTCCCTCCCTGTGCATAGGCCAGCAACTGGTCGGTCAAACGGGACATGCGATGACCGGAACTTTTCATTGTATCAAAAGATTTATCTACCCTCTCATTTTCCGATAATCCATTTTAAGCAGTTCAATGTTCCCCATAATCCCCATCAGGGCATTGTTGAATTCATGGGCAACACCACCTGCCAATGTGGCAATTGCCTCCATTTTAGTAGCTTGTTGGAGTTGGGCTTCAAGTCTCTGCTTTTCGGAAATATCCCTAATAATACCCCTAAATCCTATTGGCTTTCCTTTTGCATCTGTTCTTAGCGATACAGAGGCCTCTACAGATCTCTCTGTGCCGTCCTTTCTTATAATCTTCCAGTCAAAGCCTTTGTCAGGCTTTCCCGTGGTATATACTCTGTTGAAGGTTTGATATAGTTCTTTTGCATTTTCTTTATTTGTGTACTGTCGGTTGTTCATACCCATTAATTCATCTTTTGAATATCCAAGCATTTCGCACAATGAATCATTGAAGAATGTAAAATTTCCAGCGATATCAACTTCAAAGTAGCCATCTTCTATATTTTCGAGGATGGTTCGGTATTTCTCTTCGCTCTCCCGCAGCGCCTTCTCCGCATGTTTGCGATCAGTGTTGTCTACGATAAAGCCTTCGATATATCCCTGGTCAGGGTGAAGGGTTCCACTTACCTCTACAAATACACGCGTTCCATCTTTCTTGAATTCCTCAATTTCAAATCTATCAACAGAGCCTCTCATTTTTAGCAGTTCTTTCAGTTCTTCTCGTCGTTCAGGGTTTACATAACTTTTTGAGGTGGCGAACTCTTTCTTGAGCTCTTCCACTGTTTCGTAGCCAAAAATCTTTGCGAAAGCAACGTTCGCTTCGATGACTTTGCCATCTTCGATAGCTGTCCGGTACATCCCTACCATTGCTGTATCAAACAGATTACGATATTTCTCCTCACTCTTCCGCAGCGCCTCCTCCACCCGTTTGCGCTCGGAAATATCCCGTGAAATTGACAGAACGGCCCTTTGGCCGCTGATCTCAAACGTCCGCACATTGCTTTCCACCGGCAGTTTCCGGCCGTCCTTGGTGACATGTACCGTTTCAAAAAAGGCTCTGCCATTGGCCATCAGGGTTTCCCTGATTTTATCGACACCGAGAGTGTCATCACCTGTACCGATATCATGAGGATTTAATTGCAATAGCTCCTGCCTGGTGTAACCCAGCCTTTGACAGGCGATATCATTGACCTGAATGAAGTGCCCTGGAAAACCGTTATCGTCGATCAGGTGGACGAGAACAGCGTCGTTGATCGTGTCAAATAGCTGGCGGTAGCGGTGATCGCCTTCTGGATTGGATGCCTCTTTCTCCAATTCCCGAACCCTTTCCTCAAGTTCCTCGCAGGTAGGCTTGTCAGACATGGGGACCTCCTGTGGTCCGTTTAAAATAATTTTTAAATCCGGCTGTCCAAATCCCGCCGTTTTCATTGTGTACCCTAAATGCCTTGAAATTTTCCATCTTCATCACCCCTTTTCAAACAGAAAACATTATCCAAGTAGAGAACGGCCAATGACAACGTTTTGAATCTCGGTTGTTCCGTCCATATAGTATGTTACTCTTGCGCCGGACATCTGTCGGGCCAATGGATTTTCCCGCAAAAGACCGTTAGCCCCCATGACCTGCATTGCAGTACTGAGACCCTCAAATGCGGCGCGTGTCGCAAATTTCTTTGCATGTGCGGCCATAACGGTTACATTTTCTCCACTATCGATGATTTCCGCCACACGATAGGTCAACATTCGGCTTGCCTCAAGTTGAGTGGCGACTTCCGCAAGCTGCCACTGGAGACCTTGATGGTTGATGATCGGGCGACCGAATGTTTCTCGTTTTTTTGCATAATCCACGGCAGTGTTTAAACCACCTTCAAGCGCTCCGTTACACATAGCGGCAACTCCGAAACGCGCCACGTTGATTCCATACATTGCCGCTTTAAAACCCGCGCCCGGGGCAAAGACCATCAATTCAGCATCAGCAGTACAATTGGAAAAGGTTAACTCGTTAACCCCCATGGCATGATTACCCAGCATGTTGTAAGCGGATTTTGCCGAAACACCCGGCATGTCTGCGTCGATCACAAAACCTGCGATTCCCTTTGCCGACGACCCTGGGATGGTCTGAGTGAAAACGGATAAAAAGTCTGCATTTACACCGTTTGTAACCCAGGCTTTGCTTCCATTTATGATGTATTTATTGTTTTTCTCAGTAGCTGACATTTGAATGGACGTTGCGTCTGACCCCACATCGGGTTCGGTCAATAAAAACGCTCCGATGGCTTCACCGGACATCAACTTGCCCAAGTATCGGCCGCGAAGCGATGTATTCTCCATAAGAGAGGCCGCAATCGTCACATTGTTATGAACAGCCAAGGCACCCGTAAACCCGATATCGATCTTAGCCAAATTTTCATAAACACGTGCAATTGTGGCCGCCGATCCCCCGTTTCCCCCAAGATTTGTTGGTATCCGAATACCTGCGAATTGTGAAATGGCCATCCGAAGCGTTTTTTCGGGCTGTTGTCTGGTTTGCTCCCAATGTTCTGCATAGGGTTTTATGTGTTCATTTGCAAACAAATTAGACTTATCAACAAAGTGGTCGTCTACCTCGGTAAGTGGGCCTGAGTAAAGCGAAATTGGCATAGCAAATCCTTTCTGTTTTTTAAAAAGCTAAGGTTTTAGAATAATTTTTCCTTTAACCTTGACAAACTCGTAAAAAGTCAGACATGCCTTACGCGGCCATAATGAGGGTATGCCCATCGCGACGGTCAAATAGGGTGGAAAGTTTTCTCAATTGGCCCCAAGCATTCAAAAAACGCTCTTTGACAACATAAATAGCATGCAATAGAACGGGTAGAACCCCTCCGTAGGCCGCTTTTGCATTATTCACCGCCTTTCGGACGGCAGTTGCCCTGAAGATGTTCACTCCAGCTGCTTTTAAGGTAGCACAGAACCTAACCGCTTTAAAACCTCTGACTCTCAGATGTTTGACTCCGGTTCTCCTATCGTATTCCGACATGGTAGCCTCTACCCCTGAACGCCACCTGTAGCGGTCTTTGAACTCTTCAGTTTTCTCGTAGACTCTTCGTATTGCCAATCGCATCACTTTATCAGTGTAACGAAGATAGTGATACTTCTTGCCTTGTTTTACCGGGCAGGTTTCTTCAAAGGGGCAGGCGCTACAGTGTTGAGAATCAAATGCGACCGTGTGCCGGGTTTTCTTAGTTTTTGTCCTAACCGGTACATGGCCCTGGGGACAAGAAACAACGTCACCTTTTTCAGACACTTCAAAATCCGAAAGAGTGAAGCCATCTTTTTCTTTGGTGCTCTTGGTGGGTGAAACGACCTCTACACCCAGCTTTGCAGCCTTCTGACAGTTTTCATCACTGCCATAAAGCGTGTCTGCCAGGAGTTCTTCAGGGGCAAGGTCGCGTTCCTTACTCGATTCTATCGCCGGGATCAGAGCATTGGCGTCACTTTCATGGGCAGGCTCCACTTGAACATGAGTGATTAGATTCAGGCTTTCTTCTTTAGCATCTTCATCTTTACAGTAGGTCTCCATCACCTGAACTTGATAGCCCTGACCCTTATGACCACTGTACGTTGCATCAGGATCCGAAGGGTTTTGAAGAGAGTCAGAAGGAATCTCTTTAGGCTTTTTTACTTCAACTGGCTTACCATCATCTGATACGTTACATTGTTCTTTTAAAACCCGCTCAAGAAGTTTATAGCTATGCATGGCCTTGACTTCGGGGTGATCCTTGAACTGCTCAACCAGATTAAAAAGATCAACGCTGACTGACTTAAGTGTTTTGGCTGATTCTGAAGGCTTTACCATAGAAAAGCATTGCAGGGATTTCTCAGAAAGATATTTATCAATGGTGCCTTCATCCATCGTGTCGAATAACTCTTTGTGCCCCCGCTTTAGGTTGACCAAGAACTTGCTGATGCTTGAGGTGAAAATACCAATTCTACCCAAGCGCCGCATATTGGATTTAATATGAACCGAATCAATCCTTTGGTTGTCGGTGTTGACCTTGAAGACTTTTGCCAGTTTATTTGTAATACCGTCGAAGACAGTTGCGTCCAGATCATTATCAACAACTATGCTCCGCATATTCCATAAGGTCTTTGGACACATATACTTTGCTGAATCCGACTCTTCGGTGATATTGAGCGCAAAATGCCACTGGATGTTAAAGGCTAACTGGTTTACTGTTTCATCATCGGTCAGGTCGTGTGTTTGCTGAAGAATCAGAGCGCCAAGCACCGTGTGCAGTTCCTTTGTGGGGCGACCGAAATCATCGTTGAAGAACGAGGCCACTTCGCCAACGGGAAGTTCGCAAAGGAGTTCTTTTTGAAATAGACCGGCCCAGGACTGATCCAGCAGCTCTCGACGTTTGGGGCTTAGAAAACTCCATGGATCGAAAAGATCCTTCTGCTTATGGTTCTTAATATGTATCATATTTTTCACCTACAATTTGGTTAACATCTGGCTTTGTTTATACCAAAATGTAAAGCAAAAAGCAAGCACAAAATGAGCTTATTTATAATTATTTCAGTTAGTTAAAAGGCTTTACTTTTTACGGACTTATCAAGTTTGAAACCCATGTAAAAAGTCCTTTTTCGTGCCCTTCGTGGTAAAATCTTTGGCTGGTTCCCCGTTTTTCTTTGCGAGCTTTGCGGCTTTGCGTGAGACCTTTATGATTCCGGCTTCCGGGGCTGTATCCTCTTGGACGGCAAGTCGAAGTCTCCCTCGATTTCCAGGTCCGGCAGGACCATCATGGTGGCTGTCCCGTGTGCCAGGATTTTCCCTTCACCGTTTTCTATTGCAACCTCACCGAGGCAGAGGGTTCGTCCCACCTTGATGCTCTTTCCTTTCGCAATAAGACGACCAGTTGAAGCCGGGGCCAGATAGTTGACCTTGATCTCGACCGTAATCATCTTGGCTTCGTCATCAATCTGTGTAAATACGGCCCAGTAGGCTGCTGCATCCACCAATGACGCAAAGACCCCGCCGTGCACCATGCCGTAAGGTTGGAGGTGTTTTTGCTGAACTATCACCTCCATGATGCATTCCCCCCAAGCGATCTCTTTGAGCTTTATGGAGGTCAATTCATAAAAGGGGCTGTTATTGACCTTTTCTCCTATGGATTTAATAAATTCAGGATTGAGATTTGTCATAATAACCCTTCTGTTAAAGTATACAATGGCTCTTAACTCATGTCATGCTGTCATTCCGGGCCCTTCATGTTGACGCCCTCCAGATTCAAAGTGAGGTCAATTTTGAAAAGAAAGGGTAGGATTCCAACTTTCGATTATGAAATGACCATATTGTCTTTAAATATCCATGTCAATTAGAATCACCGCCACGCTATGATGTTGAGGTCTCATCAGAAATACCATAGCATAGTAAAATTGCTTGATCTCCTGTTAGTATCTATTATGATTGATTGGCAGTTGATTCCCTCTTGGAAAACATGAAAAAGCAAGTTACACTATAGAGCGTTGCTACTATTACTTGAATTCACCTCTTTCTACTTTTGACGCGGATTTTCGACATAGTTAGGGCTATAACAGGATATCATGTGGTTTTACATCATTATCGTTAGCGTAGTGCTCTATCTGATTCTGGCCCTGTTCTTCACCTACCTGGCCTTTCAGATTCCCCGAGACCCGGTCATAGACCCTCCTGATTGGGGAGAAATCACGGATACCCGGATCGCTGCTGTTGATGGTGGCGAGATAGAGGTCTGGAGGGTTGAACCCGGGGGACCTTCAAGGGGTGTTGTTGTGCTTGTGCACGGCTGGAGCCGGAATCGGGACCGCATGGTCCCGAGGGCCAGGATCTTTGGAGAGATGGGCTTTACGACTGTGATCCCCAGCGCACGAGATCATGGTCGATCCAGCCGTCACCGTTTTATGAATGCCTTTCGGTTTGCCGAGGATATTGAGTCTGTATTGAACTGGGTCAATGAACCGGTACTCCTCTATGGCCATTCAGCCGGGGCTGCGGGGGCAGCCATTGTTGCCAGCAAAAATCCCGGGAAGATAAAACTCCTCTTTCTCGAGGGGTGTTATGCCCGGACAAAGGAGGCCCTGCGCGCCCTTTACAGGGCCTACAACCTCGTTTTCGGCATTCTGTTCGGCCCTATGGTGGTCTTATGGATGGATATTTTTTACAGATTCAGGATGGACGGGGTGAGTCCTGCGCTATTGGCCCGGCGAATTGACCTCCCCGTGCTTATTATTCACGGGGACAAAGACGAGAATTTCCCCCTGCACCATGCCTGGAGGCTGAGGGACGGCTTCCCTGCCGGCAGGGCGGAACTCTTTGTGGGAAAGGGAGCGGATCACAGCGGCTGCAGCCTCACACCCGAATATCCCGCCGCCATTCAAGCCTTTGTGAATCGGCACCACTAAGATTTTAGATTTTGGATTTTAGTCCCAGACGGGTGGTATTCGATATCCGGATTTCGCATCAACTGTCTCTTAAAACCGCCCGATACAAAGAGTAGCGCCATACTTCTTATTCGCAACCGGTTAATTCTTGACAAAAATAGACACAGGTATTACTCTCTAATAAAGATAGTATTACAGGAGAAATGTTATGAAAACTTTATCGCTCAAATTACCGGAATTACTGTTTGAACAACTCACCTCCATTGCTAAGAAAAGAGGGGAGAGTAAATCAGCCCTTGTGCGAGAAGCCATCAAGTTAATCACCGGAGAAAATCATGACTTAAACAGGGGGTCCTGCTTAGACATTGCACAAGACCTTGCAGGTTTTGTATCTGGTCCGAAAGACCTCTCTTTTAACAAGAAACATTTGCGTGGTTACGGGGAATGAAGCAGGGAGTCATTTTAGATACCGGGCCTCTTGTGGCGGTCATCAACGGTCGAGACAGATATCATAAGTGGGCGACACTACAATGGGCACAGATCAATCCACCTCTGTTGACTTGCGAAATGGTTTTATCAGAGGCGTGTTTCCTTCTACGCAATCTTGATGGCGGCCAAAAGGCCGTACTTGAACTTCTTCAAAGACAGGTTTTAAATATGCCTTTCAGACTAATTGAACATGTAAACCCGGTTGCCTGGTTATTAGAGAAATACTCCAATATTCCCATGTCGCTCGCGGATGCCTGCCTGGTTCGGATGACAGAGTTGTACCCCAAAAGTCATGTCCTCACTCTCGACAACGATTTCAACATCTATCGAAAAAACAAAAGGCAACCTATTCCAATCCTCTCGCCATCAGGCCTTGAATAATACGACGGCACATAAGAAATCCAGGACTAAAAGACCTGGATTTCTTTCATGATTCAAGGGAAGATAAGAGTGGGCCCTATTTCTTAAACTCCGGTTTCCTCTTCTCAAGAAAGGCGGAAATCCCCTCCTTGGCCGCATCTGTGCAGGCGATCTCACCAAATCCCTTGTAGCCAAGCTCAACAGCTTCTGCAAAGCTTTCTGCTGCGGCAGCCGCTTTGACTGTCCTGGCGGTTATGCTGACGGCTTCTCTGCTCAAGGGCCGCTTCCCTGCCATTGGCTGATCAGGGAGTTTGATCTCGGGGATATCGATTTTCCCATCCGGAATCCTTGTGATCTTTCCCTGGAGATTATTTACCTCTTCTATGGCCGCGCTGATCAGTTCTGACTGATTATCCACCACCTTGGCCACCATCCCCGCCTCTTTGGCTTCAAGGGCCTTGATCGGCTTAGCAAAGCATATCATGTCATGAAAGAGTTCGGCGCCCTGCGGCCATCTCCTGTAGGGAACAACACAACCGCCGATTCCGGGCAGGATCCCCAGGGTGATTTCAGGAAACTGAAAGAAGGCCTTCTTAAGGGCAACCATTGAGTGACATCGCAGGGCCACTTCAAAGCCCCCGCCAAGGGCCATCCCGTTTATGGCCGCAACAACCGGCTTGTCCATCCGGTCCATGAATAACTGGACCTTGGCGCACTCCCTGGAGTACTGAATACTCGCCTCGCTGTCGCCTAACATCCCGGGGAATTTTCCTATGTCTGCGCCCGCTGAAAATGCGCTGTTTCCGTATCCGGTGATAATAAACCCCTTAACAGAAGGATCATCAATATACTCTTTGAAAACAGAAAGGATCTCATCTGTTACCTCGTCGGTGAGGGCATTCATGGCCTGGGGTCTCCTGATGGTAATGATCTTCACACCATCTATCTTGTCCACCAGCAAAAAACGTTTGAAGGCCTGATACTCGGCAAAGGACCCCTTTGGCTGCGGAAACCCGGGACGATCCGCCTCGAATTTTCCCATAATCCTTTTAACTTCAGCCTCACCCAGATCCCTCATAACGTCAAATGGACCCTTTCTGAAACCGAGGGCGATCTGGCAGCCGAAGTTGAGGTCTTCCCTGGTGCCTATCCCCCTGTCAATGACATCAAAGGACTGGGAGAAAAAGATACCCAGCATCCTGTCCCTTATGGTCTCTTTCAGTTGATCATTAATCTCCATCCTGGTCCCCGGACGAGGCGTCAGCCACCTGTCAACCGAACCCAGGATAGGCGCCGGTTTATAATGGGGTCCTTCTTCCATCTGAAGGGTATTGGTTTCAATGATAATGGGGTTCCCATTCGCCATATTAAGCACAAAGAAGGGGCCGGCAAATACAAACTCCCCGGCCACTCTGTCGATCTGGCCCGCGGTGGCGTCTTTGAGGAGATAAGCTGCCTCATTGCACCAGTTATCAAAGATCCGGTCTAACATGAAGCAGATGGCGTTGTCCGTTATGAGGGGGGCCTTTCCGGTCCGGGCAAAAAACCAGAACAGATAGTCGACCACCTCCTGACTTGCCTTCTCCCACGAGATCACCTCAACGGGAAGACTCCTCCAGGCCGGTGCAAAAAAGTGGGTTATGGTGGCCCTCTCCGGCTTCTTCATCTTATTAAAGATCCGGTCTGCAGGTATGGAACTGGTGTTGGAAGTAATTATGGTATCCTCGCCAACGATATTTTCAACGCTCTCGAAGATCTGCTGCTTTAGAGGTATGTTCTCAGTAGCAGCCTCTATCACCAGGTTACAGTCCTTGATCTGGTTGTAATCCGTGGTATAAAATATATTCTCCGAGACCGCCCTGGCCATCTCTTCTTTCATCTTCCTTTTGTCCACGGCCTTCTTTATATACCCGGCAAGCCTTTTTTCAGCGCTTTTCAGCGGTTCCTCCACCACATCCACGAGATAGAGTTTGATTCCCGGGAGGGCGCTCTTGAGATAATACCCGATATCAGGTCCTATGGTCCCTGCTCCTATGACGGCGATTTCCTTTGGAAGGGGATAGGCGGGGGTAATCAACAGGGGATTTTGTGAGGTCGGGTAAAGCTTCTTTTCCTGGTCCATTATTTTCTCCTCTCCTTTTCCTCTCACAGGGCCCACCGCCTCCGGCCTGTAGGGCCTACGGCCCGGAGGGAGAACACAGAGTTTTTTTACTCATACACTGCGAGAGATTTCATTGTCTAAGTTAGGCATCATCTTCATCATCTGACAAAATGCCCCTTTTTATAAAGTCTTCACTCACGTAATCCAGGCCCAACTCATGAAGGGATTCTTTGGTTGGAATACCCTCTTTATTCCATCCTTTAAGCTTGTAATAACTATCCAGGAGCTCCTCTTCAAGTTCGGGGATCCGTTTTTTCCAATGGTCCTCCGGCGGACTGTCGTCCTTTCTTCGCATACCTCTTCTGATGTTGATGGCCCTTACCAGGGTTCGATACCGTTTGGTGGCCTGGGTGAGTTTGTCTTCGTCCATATCTATCCCGGCACCTGCCGAGATAAATTTCGGGAAATTGTGTATGTGATAGGGGGGCTTCATGTGAAAAGACGACACACCGGCGCACATGCCGAGAGCGTCATCGATGTAGTGCATCCGCTCCATCCAGTCGACAATATCACAGGTCATCTCAACCGTCGGATAATAGGGCATGGAGTATTCTCCGCGGGGTTCCCAATCTAAGAAATACTGTTTGAACCTGTCATCGGGAACCTGAAACCAGTCCTTTACAAATTTTTCCCTATGCTCTCTCTTGGGAAAAGGTCCCTGCGGAAACTGTCCTTCGATCTGAGTAATATTCATCTTTTCGCCGGTGCAGTACATCAGAAAATAAATGGGATTCAGCATGCCAAGTTTAAGAGGCAGCTGCTCCTGTTTTTTTATATTATTATGTGCATATGCTTCGGCACCCTTGCCGATCTGTTCAGCAGCCCAGTACGTGCCGTTGGCCAATACATCACCGATCCCTTCACGACGAACAATCCTGTCAAGCAGCCAGTAAAAGCGTTCGTCGTTGTCAGACGGCAATCCCTGCATATCATCATCGGTCAGGATACCGTCTTCATATAGCTCCAGCGCGAAAGCCATCACCTGCGGCGCTGAATAGCCATCCACACCGTATTCCGTAGCACGCTGCGCAATCGACAAACCAAAATCCAGGTTTGAAAAAGCAGCCATCGTATATGTCAGTTTCGTGAAACATTTCATCATGTATGTGGGAAGACCCGGCATGGAAAGCGTTGCCCCGCATTTCAGGGGACAGTTATAACAGCTTATGAGCCGCGTCCGCGCATTGTCCAGTGTGTCTTTCCATTCCTTTGCAATGTCTTCATTCCAGAAATCCCTTCTGCGGGTGCGGGCATTTCCCCAGAGAAAATTTTCCGTGTGCCATTTCTCATCATGGATCGCCATCTCCTGCGGTGACCCGAGCACAGCCAATATGGGTATGACACCCTGTATCGGGTTTTTTTCCCGGAATTTAATATATTCCAGCACTTCGTTGCAAAGCTCGAGGTATTCAGCCGGCTGGGCAACATTGAGGTCCTTTGTTCCGCGGACAACGATGGCCTTAACCCCCTTGTCTCCCATAACCGCCCCGATACCGCCGCGGCTGGCACTGGATCTGCCCTGCTCGATGGAGGCAAAATAGACCCTGTTTTCGCCGGCCAGGCCGATGGCCGCCACCTGGGCCTTCGGCTCATTTAACTCCTCTTTAATAAGTTCTGCAGTTTCAACAGCTCCCTTTCCCTGTAAATGCGAAGCATCACGTATCTCTACTTTGTCATCCTTTATCCACAGATAGACCAGATCGGGGGACTTGCCGCGAAGGATAACCTTGTCATAGCCGGCATATTTCAACTCCGGCGCCCAAAATCCCCCCATCATGGAAAATGCCATCAATTTCGTCTGAGGGGAAATGGTGGAAACAATGGTGCGGTTACAGCCGGTAGCGGGTGTGCCGCATAAAAGACCGGCGCTGAATATGAGGAGATTATCGGGAGAAAAAGCTTCAACTTCAGGGGGAACCCTGTCCCACATTATCTTGGCGTTGGTACCGAGGCCCCCGAGGTAAAGCTCGGTGTCTTTCGGGTCGGTCGCGACCCTCTCGATGTTTCCTCGGGTTAGATCAATCTCTAAATTAAAACCTGTCTCTGCGTATCTCATTTCCCCCTCCCTTCAAATAACCTGAATGCGCGGCATTTTTTTTGATCATGGCTGCACGGAAGGTCTCATCTTTACAGATGGCCACGAAATTCAGTTGGATTTTGCCATTTGTTACGAGTCCCACTTATAATCAATCAGCTCGGTCAGGACACCGTTCAGCTTTTTGGGATGTATAAAGGCAAATTCGCAATCTTGAAAAGGCCTTGCTACCTCACCCTTTGAATCCGGAATAAACGGATAGTCCTTTGCCTTCAGTTCATCAACGGCCTCTCGCGTGTTGTCCACATTAAAACTGATAAGCATAATTCCCTCACCCTTTCTATCGATGAACTTTGCCACATCTCCATCCGGGGCCGTGGATTCCATCAACTCAAAACCTACTTCACCGACCATATACCTGGCCACTTTGATCTTTTCAAGTTCATCAACATAGGCGTCATCAGGGCCTGATTTGCCCAGCATGGGCTCCCACACCTTCTTAGCCGCCTCCAAATCCTTGACAGCAATACAGATATGATCAATCTTGTTTATCTTCATAATCAGTTTTCCTTTCCTCAAAAAGTTTTCTCGCCACAGGAACCGGTTCAGACCCATTTGCCCTGAACCCATCAATCATTAAGTTAAAAACCTCTTCCAGGTTATCGAAGAGGGAATAAGACCTGTCTTTCAGGAGCCAGCGGGTGATAATATGTTCCATTGTCCCGACAAAAATATCTCTCGCAAAATAGGGATTGAGGTCTGATTTAATCTCTCCCGATGCCCGACCTTCCTCAAGTATCTCTATCAGGTATGAGTAGAGGGTTTTAACATTAGAGTAGACCTCGGTTTTCATGAAATTGGCATTGGTCTTGAGAAAGAGGTATACGATCTTTGCATCCAACGGGGCCTCTTCAACGCGGCGCAAATACCACCACAGAAATTTCCGCAACTTGTTGATTGCGCCTTTGATGCCAAACAACTGTTCTTTCAGATCGCCGATGAGCTCCAATACCCAGAGGTCCGGGATGGTAAGCAACAGATCTTCTTTCCCTTGAAAATAATCATAGAGCGCTGCCTCAGACAAACCCGCCTGTCGCGAGATATCCATCACCGTGGTCTTCTGATAGCCCTTATCAGCAAACAGCTTCTTTGCAGACTCGATAATCCGGTTCTTTGTGTTTTCTTTTGAAACCTTGTTGCCCATTCATCAATTACCCTAAATAGTGTCCATCCAGAAATGAGATAGTTTTTGCAAGATCAAGGAAGACGAAGATTTTAACCACAGGAATACATTGGGGTATTTCGAGGATTAAAATTTGAGTCTGACGCTGAGATTGTGGAAAATAGCCATTTATGGATCGACACTAAATATATTAGAATAATCCCGCAAATCTTTTTTGTATCTGCCTTAACTATTTGAATTTGCAATTGATATGATACCCTAATAAGATTAACTACCTGCTTTTCCATTAGAGAAAAGCACAGCATTTATACGAAGAATTCCAAACAAATGACCAAATAATAAGAACCTAACCTAATTCTTATGCTCAAAATAAATTGTCATTAGGTTAATCAACTAACTGTTATAATAGATAATTATTATTGCCAAGCTTTTCATTGAACCTTTTTCCTAATACTATTAGGTTATCTAATTGTCAAGAAAAATCGTACTGCAGGACATCCATATCAGAGTTTTTCTTGACAAGCCTAAGTTAGCTAACTATATTAGCTAATATTAAAAAGGGGCCACCGTTTTGGGAGGCAGGTATGGAAACACTTCAGGTAAATATTCATGAAGCCAAGACTCAACTGTCAAAATTGATCCAGGAGGCACTTAAGGGAAAAGAAGTCATTATTGCCAAAGGCAACAAACCCATTGTCCGTCTGGATGTATTACCGGACGTGCGAAGCCACAGAAAAATCGGGAATGCAAAGGGATTGATTCTGTCCATGGCTGATGATTTCGACGAACCCCTCGATGACTTCAGGGATTACATGAAATGAAGACATTACTGGATACCCATGCTTTGCTCTGGTTGATCACTGGCGATGAGCGGCTTAGCGAAACAGCCAAAAAAAGCTTTCTGGATCAGGAAAACAGTCTGTTTTTCAGCGCTGCCAGTTTGTGGGAGATATGTATAAAAAAGAGCCTGGGAAAGCTCTCCCTAAAGAGTGGATGGCTAAAAACCATTCAAGATGAAATGAAGATCAATGCCATCCAGTGGCTGCCTATTGAAATGCTACATTGTGCCGAATTGACGAAACTGCCCTTTTATCACAGGGATCCTTTTGACCGAATGTTGATTGCTCAGGCCATGGTCGAAGATATGCAGCTATTGAGCCGTGACAGCCGCCTTTCGGATTACGAAATCACGCGTATCTGGTGAAAGAACAAATCGGGTGATCGCGTCATGCCGCGCGTATTCTTATTGACGGTAAACTTTTTCGAGAGAGCGTTCCCAAATTATACTACACCATGTTCCATATCTTGCGTGCATTGCTGTTCACCAGGGGACTGGAGCCAAGAAGTCATGGCGGGGTGAGCCGGATGCAGAAAAAGCGAACCCTCGGGGTGGTTCGCCGTTCAGTACCCACTGACCCCTGGTGACTGGTATTTTCGTTGACTTCTGAACAATGTCTGTGTAAAAAATAGGCAATATTTCTGAGTGCATTCAAAGCCCCGGCACTATTTCTAAAGAGATCTTCTTCTTTCAACCCCCAAGAGGGAAAAGAGGATTTGAAATGGTCTACGATTGTCCCAAAAACCCCGTTACTCTGAAGAGATGAAGAGCGGGGTTTTTTATTCTTCCGTTACCCAAGGCAATAGCACTTTTTTAGATAGATGCTGAATTTTATAATTTTATGGACGTCACAGAGGCCCTTATACGCGCAGTGCCCGCGCTCCGGGTGATGGCCATGTTGGATTTTTAGTGTTTAGCCATAGTGCAAATCGAATCTTGAATAATGGGATATTCAATGGGAGAATTATTTGATGATAAGTTTAAGATTGGGTAATGTCCTTATTTAGTTGACAACAACTTTGTATCCGAGCAGTTCTTTTACACTCCATAGCTGATCCGTAATTTTCGCAGCCATCGCCGGCGACGTTGGCTTAAATGTTCTATCCATGGCCCGACTTAATGTTTCATGAGGACGAATAAAATTATAAAAAGCGACACAAATAGAAAACTTAGCCTTGAGCCATCTAAAGGCTTTGGCGAATGTAAGACTTTTCCTGGTTAAGTGGGCATCCCAGAGTCTCCAGTTAAGATTGGACCGTTCCACATAGGACGTGTTAATTGTTTTGCCGGGTAATGCTTTCAGCTTTTTTTCAATACGTTCTTTAGAACCAAATACAACTTTTGTCTCTACTTTGACGATGCGCCCTTTATCTCTGGTTTTGTAAACGGTGGCATAGTCTAAATCGTCATTGACTACTTTTTCTGGTTTGCGGGGCCGACCCCTTCGCCCTGTTGGTTCTTGCTCTATGCATTTATGAAATAACTCTTTTAAGCCATCTGCATAATGGGGCAATTCATCTGATACAAATAGTGGTAGGTCCACTATTTTTGAGACTAAACTTTTTAAAAAAGAATGTGCATCTTCAATCGATCTATCCCCAATGAGAAAGCAAACGAGCAACCTGGTGGAAGTATCTATCGCTGTCCAGATCCACTTTCTGCCAATTTCTTCTTGGTCAACAGATTTCTTTTTTTTACAAAAGCCCACAATTCATCTAATTGGGCTTCTTTTAGTTTCAAAGAACGCAAAAGATTCGATAATACTATTTCGCAGTGCTCACCAGCACGAAGGATGACCCTGTTAACGGTATCTTTATTGATATCCAGTAATCTTGATGTTGCTCGAACTCCAACCCCTTCAGCGGCATGGTGAATAATTTGAGCAATTTTATCATCGGACAAATGAAGTCCGAAAAAGGCTGTAGCTCTAGTTGACGCAAAACGTTTACCACATGTTCGGCAATAAAGGAGATCTTTATCTTTATTTTTTCCGTACTTGCCCCGGATGGCTATGTTACCGTGATTTTGAAGACCATAGTCTTTACAATCTATGTTTGGGCAAAAAGCATTCTTAACATCGGTCATGGCTTACCTCCATCATATGGGTTTACGATGGTAGTAAGCTTAACACACATTAAATTATATGTCAAC
>PVMK01118234.1_pt1 | contig 18858 bp, 14 predicted proteins | sample 1853481 | NCBI WGS metagenome assembly PVMK01 (sample SAMN08533507, study PRJNA380276) | Marine sediment metagenome, whole genome shotgun sequencing project. | reverse complement strand
TGGCTTCGATAAACCCCTACATTATGTGCCGCAGAGATAATACCATCCGCGATTGCTTGTAGATAGTACGTTTCACTGGCACTTCCTTGATCATGAGAAGCGTAACTAGCACCGTCACCCAGGCTTACCATTAAAGTTCCATCAGTTCCGAATACCAGGGAACCAATTCCGTGAGATTCGTAAAGACTAGGAAATCCGGTTTCTTTGGTAGCTCCTAGTAATATCGTACGAGAGTTGTAATCGACCGTGGTAAAATTAGTGCTTGATTCAGCCGTATATCTAGTGACCCTTCCAATAGTTGCATTATAGTATTCATTTGTAGCAGGGTCGTAACTACCGGTACCGGTTCCATAATGTAATAAGTGGTGTCGATCGACCAAGTATAGCAAATAGATATGACCGTGCTACAAATGAATACTATAATGCAACTATTGGAAGGGTCACTAGATATACGGCTGAATCAAGTGCTAATTTTACCACGGTCGATTACAACTCTCGTACGATATTACTAGGAGCTACCAAAGAAACCGGATTTCCTAGTCTTCACGAATCTCACGGCATAGGTTCTTTGGTATTCGGAACTGATGGAACTTTGATGGTAAGCCTGGGTGACGGTGCTAGTTACGCTTCTTCAGATCAAGGAAGTGCAAGTGAAACGTACTATCTACAAGCAATCGCGGATGGTATTATCTCTGCGGCACATAATGTAGGGGTTTATCGAAGCCAGCTTTTGGATTCTTACAACGGAAAAATCCTGCGTATTGATCCTGAAACCGGTTATGGCCTCCCAAGCAATCCACACTATTTAGTATCGAATCCTGATGCTGTCCAATCTAAGGTCTGGTCACTTGGTGTCAGGAATCCTTTTCGGATGACAAAGAAACCTAATACAGGCAGTCAGGTACCAAGCGATGGAGATCCAGGTATATTTTATTTTGGTGACGTTGGTTGGGGGACCCGTGAAGAGTTAAATGTGGTAACAGGACCAAATCAAAACTTTGGGTGGCCAAAATATGAAGTTATGACCTATCATCCTCCAAATTATTGTAATCCTGTTTATGCACCTAGCACACACAAACTTGCTGCAGTCGACTGGCGGACAGGGACAGCAAGAGCGTCCGTCAATGGCACGATTTATAACGTAGGATCCTCTCAAGTACCTGGACCTTCATTTATAGATGGTAACAGCTCAACGGGTGGTGTATGGTATACTGGCGATGATTTCCCGCCTGAATATAAAAACACATATTTTCATGCTGATTATGGCAATAAGTGGATTCACAATTTTTTATTTGATTCTAATGATAATCCAATTGAAGTAAAGAGTTTTGACTCCCAAAACGGATCGGTAGTTTTCTTGTCTACCAGTCCTGTAGATGGTGGTTTATATTACATCAGATATGGGACTGCTATTCATAAAATATCCTACCTGCCTAGTGGGAACCAACCTCCAACCGCTGTAGCTTCGGCTGACGTAAATTATGGTCCCAGCCCTCTTATCGTTCAGTTTACAGGCGACCAATCCAGTGATCCGGAGAGTGGTCTCACCTACGAGTGGGACTTTGGTAATGGCCCTGAAAGTACGGAAGCTAATCCAAGTTATACTTTCACTGCACCGCTTGGGGTCCCTACCTCTTATACCGTTCGACTAACGGTGATGGACGATGGAAGTTTGATTGATGAAACCACCTTATTGATTTCGGTTAACAATTGCTTAACTCCGCCTTGGTCTGCGCTAGATATTATCTATTCACCCTCAGGTCTCGTGGATTTTAGCAGCGACATACAACCGATATTTGATGTCAATTGCATCGGGTGTCATAATGAGGGCCACCAAAAGCTTAATCTTGAGTCTTGTTGTTCTCATGATGAATTATGGACCTTGGGTGCCGGAGCGCCTTATGTAGATCCTGAGAATCCCGAGCAGTCCAAATTATATCGTCACCTGACCGGCGATTTATTACTAATGCCATTGTTCGGGCCATTACCTGATCGGGAAATCGATTTGGTGTTAAAATGGATTACCGAAGGTGCCTTGGATAATTAGGGCATATTTTTTGTTTTAAATTTAACAATATAATGGGCCGATGAAGAGAATGAATTTATTTGTAATGGTGCTTATCAGCGTTATCCTGACCAGTTACCAATTGATGCAAACCCCGAAATGGGTAGCTCCTAATGAAGCCAATGGTTATAAGAACCCCTACACCAGTGATACTAAAGCCACCGAGAAGGGCGGAAAAATATATATGAAATTGTGTTGGTCTTGTCACGGTAAAACCGGAAAAGGTGATGGTCCCGCTGGGGCTGCGCTGGTGCCGGCTCCCGCCAGTTACATGGATGATCAAGTGCAGGCACAATCCGATGGCGCTCTCTATTGGAAGATCACCCATGGAAGAGGCGCCATGGTATCATATAAAAGCCTTTTGTCCGATCATCAGCGTTGGATGTTAGTGAATTATATCAGAGACTTGGATAAGTAGAATAGCCTTCCTTAATCTATTGGAAAATCGTTTCTAAGTCAATTGCGATAGGCGTTCCATATACTCAATAGTTCGATCGGTGCACGTAAAAAATCCTTAAATCTTAGCTTAGAGCCAGCTACATCATTCCATTTTGTTAAGGGATGTTCAAAAATCATTTCATGGTAATTCGGATAAGACATTTTGCACCGAATGATTAATTCAACATCAAACAACCATTTGCTGATAAATTTATCTTTGAAAAGTTGCATAGCGTGAGAAGATGCAATTAGTTTGGCCCCACATTGAGTGTCATAAACGGGTTCTCCTATTAAAATGCTAACCACAGTTGCAAAAAGCCTTCCCAGATAATGTCTGCTCCTTTTTCGAACGATATGGGCACCTAACCGAGCAAATCTGGTTCCCATGATAAATTTGATATTTTTATTCTTTTGAATTACAGCTAAAAGGTCATTTAGCTCATCGAGTGGCGTTGATAAATCTGCGTCCCAATATCCAATAAATTCATATTTTTTTAGGTTATCTCTATACGCTAATACACCACTCCTTATGGCCTCACCTTTACCAACATTCTTATTTAATATTACAGAAGCAGCATTTATCATTTTATGACATAATTCTTGGATTACGATAGAAGTGGAGTCTTGGCTTCCATCATCAACAAAAAGAAAATGTATATTGGGATTGTTCTCTTCGAATTGAATAAACGATTCTGTTTTCAATCTAAATTCTTCATTATAACAGGGTATAATACATAAAACTTTAATAGCTATTTTAGACTGCATATCAACTTATTCTTTTATTCTTTTTTATGCATTTTGTTTGGTGCAAATAATATAACAAGATAACCCCGGTAAATTGATTCCAAAAAATTTAAAAATCCGGCCTATTCTGTAATCAGCCAATAGAATGTTTTTTATGATAGTCGTGGTCAATTTTCCATGTTTCCAGGAACCCAAATTATCTATGTCCTTATTTTTCCTTGACCATGTTTTTTCTGATATAATTTGTATCAATCTCGGTATTATCAGAATGGAAAAGAAGTATCCGCTATCAATACATTTTAAATCACATTTATTTACTGTTTTCTTTAATTTAGCCAGGTTGTATCTCCGATAGTGTTTTAGTAGGTAATCATTTCGGCTGAATAAAGCTTGATACGACGGGACTGTAATAATAAAAAAAGTGTTATTGTTAACGTAAGTCTGACCTATAATATCGTTCAAAAAATCAACATCGCTTGGAACATGTTCTATTACATCTAATAAAGTAACAATGCCAATCGTATTCACTGCCACCTCACCGAGGGAAGAATATAAATTCAGATTTCTGTTTTCAAAGTGTTTTCTATTTCGTTTATCAGAAAATGTGTGTACTCCGTGTCAACACAGTATGAACGACTCCCATAAAATTCCTTAGTAAAGTTATCAGCCAAATAGGCATCCCCACTTCCTACATCCAAGATATTGATAATATTTTTTTCTATGGATAATATTAGATTATTTACAATAATTTTTCGTGCAATTTCCCAAGGGTGTCTGTTTTTGTTATCTGTAATTTCCAGTAAATCCATATTGATAAAATAACAAAAATGGGAATTTTAAATAACATTATTTACCTAAATTGACAACAAAGTTCTAGAAATAACAGTCAATATGCCTGAATCAATTTGTAATCAAAAGTTTGCGGCCAGATATATTGGTAGCTCTACTGTTTAGTTTTATATAATATAAACCATCGGTTAAATGGCTTATGTCCAGATTCATAATATTACTACCTGCCTCAAAAGACACCTCACCAAAATAAAATCCCTTTCCCACTGAATCGTAAATATTAATGACAATGGTTTCCGCTGTCACTAATTCCACCTCTAAGGTCAATTGATCTGTTGCTGGGTTAGGGTATACTTTCAATCTGGGTATAACCTGATCAATAATGCTGTCGCCGGGGAAAATTGAAAACGGATAATTATCGGCAACTATTGGCAATCCTGCCATATTTTTAACATTACTGACCGACAAATTGTAAGTAACTGTGGGGTTTAGTTTAGAAGTGGTAAGTACTACCGTGCGACTATCCGGCGCCATGGCCGCGGTCGAAACCGTGGTCCCCTGATCGATGAGATAGTTCCCTACATTCTCTGCGGTACTTTCTGTAACAATTTCTGAGAACTCAACCCGTAATGATGTTGTTGAAGAAGCCAATACCTCCAGCACTTCCGGAGGTGAATTGTCTGTCGACACCCCGGCCCCTCCAAACTCGAGGTAATTCAGATCGAAAAGGTCTTATCTCCGGATCGTTTTTAAATACCACATATAGATCGTGCTTACCTCCGGGATCGGTAATTGAAGACTGTTGGTCAGCCAGTTGCTCCAACTGCACTGGCAGGTATATCGGTACTGCTCAATAATGGGCCGGATATACCATCCAGTCGCAACTCAATACGGCCTCCGGAACCAGCTGAAGTGGTGTGATATTTTACCGTGGTGATATTAGCCAGATTTCGACCTGAAAATGTAATATAACTGTTGTGGTTGACCCTAATGGCTGAGTTACCACCGCCCCAGGGATCTGTGTTGCTTATTACTGTGACATCGCTTTGAGTATCAAAGAATTCAGCTTCATGGCGCCTGGGATACAATTGAATCTGACCAAATGCAGTGAGGCCGCCTTTATCGGTATAATTGGCCCCTAAAACATGAAAAATATCATCCTCCCCATAAATATTTAAACCATTGGAATTTAATACTTCAATGGCGGAGATCTTGGAATTTCCTGTTACACTGGTGAATTGGATGGTGGCCAGACCATCATTTACAGCTACCTTGTTGAACTCCTTAATTATGGCGGTGGCCGGTGCAACCTCACTTAAAATATCAAAATTCTTTAACAGAGGAATCCCTTCGATACTGACGTTGAAAACCCGATCTCCTGGTCCCCCGGCTTCCTCTACACCATGAAATATTTCAGCAAAATGTAATCTGATATCATAAAGCCCCTGGTCCTGGACCGGTATATTATAGGTGAAATCACCATACAGCTCCGTTTGATATAAAACATCATCGGTGGTGCCATCAATAGCTACTCCATTGCTAAAGGTATTTCCTCCGGTTGCATATTGATCAGCGCCGTAGGTACGCCCCCCTGTTGAAACCTTTGGCCCCCCTGAATTAATGCTGATTTGGTAGTCCGCATCCAAGGTGGCGGTTCCCTGGCACCCGGTGATGGTCTGCTGGTCATGAACGTGGTTCAAATGGGCTGTTGATGGCACTACATTGACGTCATCGCAATCAATGCTGCCATCCTGTGCATCCGTAACTTCCACATCAAACTCGATGTCATCACCCCAACCAAACAAACCGCCGTCCGGTGGTGAATTAAAGGTAAATGTGGCAGCATTATTTCCTGCAAATATAGTGATGTTTTTGGTGCTGACTCCGCCATTGCCATCATCTACCTGCAACTGGGTGATGAACTCACCGGCAGTAGTATAAGTGTACTTAGGATTTTTCTGATTGGAGTCGACGGTGCCATCGCTTTGAAAATCCCAGGCATAGGTCAACGGATCTCCCTCAGGATCGAAAGTCCCATTACTGGAAAAATTTACCGTCAACGGTAATGGTCCATTATTTGGATCTGCAGTCAAACTGATTACCGGTGGTAAATTAGAAACTATTCCAATGTAGTCTATGCGAACCAATTTACCGGTAGCTACATCAGAAGGGCAGCATCCCGCACCGTACTCCAAAATGTATAAGTGTCCATCCGGACCGATCTTCATATCAATGAATCCAAATGTCTCTACCGGGAATACTGTTGGGGCCAATTGCTCATTACTCAATATGTTCCCATTGGGATCCATCTTAACCACCCATACCTGGCTGGTATTAAAATCATAATAGAAAAAAGCTTTATCAAATTCGACCGGCAAACGCTGCAAATCGGTAATCGACGGGTCAAAATAATAACGGGGACCGGCAAGGTAACTCTTGTGAAAGAACTCCAACCAGGAGGGCTTGGCAGGGGGTAAGTTAGTGGTCCCGGTATTCCAGGTGGATAAGTTTACCGGTGCAGTAGGATCATAGTAAAACTGAGGGTCACTATAGGTATTTAAATAAGGTTCATTCTTTCCTGCAAAATACGGCCAACCGTAATTACCAGCTGATTTGGTTAAGTTTATTTCATCCATGCCCACCGGGCCTTCAACCCCCGCAATATTGGCATCAGGTCCTACCTCACCCCAAAACAACCAATCGGTATTCTCCTTGTCCACAAAGATACGGTAGGGATTACGAGCACCCATAACATAAATCTCTGGCAGGCCTCCTGCTCCAACTGGAAATAAATTATCACCAGGAGTAGTGTAGGTTCCATTAGCTTGCGGAGTGATTCGTAAGATCTTACCCCGTAGATCATTGGTATTTGAGGAAGATTTCTCAGAACTAAGTTCAGAATTGATTTCATCTAAAGGCGAGTAGAGAGTATGATCGGTATTATCACCGGTGGCGAAGTATAGGTTGCCTTTGGAATCAAAAGCCATATCTCCTCCAGCATGGCAACAACCAATGCGCTGGGTACCCCAGTCCAACAGGATCACTTCCGAACCTGTGTCCAATTGGTCCCCAATCATAGTAAATCGAGAAACCCGATTCACCGAAGTTGTTGGGGGTGAATAATGCAAGAAAAGGTGGTTATTAATGGCAAAGTTAGGGTCAAACGCTATGCCAATTAACCCATCCTCAAAATCATGAAAAACCGGCAAAGTCCCAGCCGAAAGTATAGTTTGAGTACCTGGTTTGTAAATCAACAGTTCACCATAACGATCAAGAATAAAGATGCGGCCATCCGGAGCAAATTCGAATTTAGTAACATTGGATAATGCCGTTTGTAATTCAACCTTTTGAAACTGATCCGGCAGCTGTGCCCAGGCAGGTATGCCACAAACCGTAAAAAGTAAAAAATATGCTGTAAAAAGCTTCATATTAGCCATTAAAGTCCCACAATCAATTAAAATCCTTACTGTCTCTTCACCTGACGATAAACTGAGGCCTTTTGGTTAAAAATCAATAGATAAATAGATGTTTATATCCACAAATATAGGGTAAAAAGATGAAAAATGTTTTAGATAGGGCTATAGATACATGTTCACTAAATACCTTGACCAACTTTTTATTTTAGGCATTAGGTTTACTCGATGGGCTTGAGTACTTGTCATATAACAGAATAGTATTGCATGGAAACCCAACAAAATAACTCCGTTGGCTCTGGCAATTTGCACGGAAGCATCGGTACTACCAGTATCAGCAACAAGTATCTCCCCGGTTACATTGTTTGATAATAGAAAGTTTGAAGCTTTTCTAATACAAGTTTCAATTGTTGCCGCTTCGTTAAGGCATGGCGTTACCACTGATAACTCAATATTCTTTATGTATGTAATTCGTAATTTGTAGTTTAGAAATGGGCCACCCAAAACCGGATCACGCGAGTAATCCGCTCACGACCTCGATGGTCACTTAAGAACAAATTATTTCTTGTAGACTTATATCCGCAAACTGATCTTGAGATATGGCTACTTGACTTTTATGTGCCTTGGCCAAAGATTTTGTAACAAATCGTTGGAGTATTATTTTCTTACGGTCATTTTCCTGGGCTTCATCCAACACTACATAACCCGTGTATAATGCACCGTACATGTCCACCAATTCCTTGGTGGCAGCTTCTCGGAATAAGGAGTCGTCATGGTTTTTTACCAGGTCATTGCAGGCATTAAAAATTTTCCGCAATTGTTTCAGCTGACTCAATGGCTTTTCAAATTCTTTATAGTATTCACGATTTTCTCTTTCTTTAAAAAAGTCTCCTAAAACATCGGCAAAAACTCCCTTGGCGGCCCCAAGAATTTGTATCTGAGAAGTACCTTCATAAATAGTAGTAATCCGTACATCCCGAACAAGTCTTTCGATATTCATATCTTTCATATACCCCATCCCACCATGTACCTGCTGGGCATCATAACAAATCCTATTGGCATTTTCCGTTATAATGTACTTTGTCAATGGAGACAGCATATCAACAAATTTAGCAGCTTGGTCAAATTTTTCTTTTTCAATGTCATACACTTTCCCTTCTGCTTTCAATTCATCAATTCTTTCTTCAAGTTTATTTCTGAGGTCCAGCCATTGACTGGAGGCATACAACAAGGATCTATCACATTCTATGGTCATCCGCATGTCGATTAATAAATTGGCTACGGATGGTATATTATAAATTAATTTACCAAACTGCTCTCGAATTTTTGCATAATTCAAGGCTTCATAATAGGCAGCTTCTGCAATCCCCAGTGCTTGAGCGGCCACACTAAATCGGGCTAAATTCAATATGTATAACACATGAATTAGTCCGTGCCGGCGTTTCCCAACCAGATAACAAGGTGTATCCTCAAAATATAACGCACAAGTAGGCGATCCATGCAGCCCCATTTTCTTTTCTATACGATTCACCTTCACAGTTTCATCACCATGACAGGCGAATAAACTTAACCCGAATATATTGTTGGTGTTGGGTTCTGAGCGTGCTAGTACCAATAACACGTCTCCACAACCATTAGAAATGAATTGTTTTTCACCGTTTAAGTACCATTGACCGTGATCATCCTGGTAGGCCTTTAACTTAATGGCTTGAAGATCGGAACCGGCGCCGGGTTCGGTCATGACCATGGAGCCGGTATGTTCACCCTTAGCATATTTGATTAGGAATTTTTTTCCAATATTTTCAGGGGCGAACTTACCAATGGCCTCTCCAACATCCTGGTAGCCGAACAGAGTCATTAATGAAGCATCTGCCCTGGAAACCATTTCAATCATCATAAAATAAATGGTTGCAGGAAAATTAAGCCCACCAAACTTATGAGGTAATATAACTCCCATTAACCCAGCCTGTGCCAATTGATCCAAGGCTTCTCTGGTTCCTTTCGCATAATGTACTACTCCATTTTCATGATGTGCCCCCTCATGGTCCACACCCATAGCCCTGGGCGCAATAAAATTGGCACTAAGATCACCCAATAACTCAAGGGCACCCCGGTAGTTTTCTTCGGCTTCCTGGTAGTTCTTGGGTGCACTGTCATATTGTTTGGAAAAAGTGTAATCGTTTTCCAAAATTTTTACCGCTTCTTGCAGATCCAAACGGTCAAATTGAAACAAAAGGTCAGTATTGTCGGAGAAAAAGTTTGGCATAAGGATAAATTAAAGAGTAATTGGTATGATTAATTCACAAATGATATAATTGTAAATATTATTGAATAATAATAAGGAAAAATATAATTTATTTAGTATAATAAGATTATAAATCCAATATTTTGAATTTTATGGCCTCAGAAAATGCCACATCCAAATTGGATATTGAAACTAAGCAATGGTCCCTGAAGTTACCTTATGACCATCGAAAAACTTCCAATACATCCTATAATAAATCGATATGTAATTTTACTTTAGATAATAAAATATTCCAGCATTTGGCTTCTAAAAATAACCATCGGAGAGGAGTCTTTTTTGTGGCTGGGATTGCAGCCCTACTTTATAGGTATACCGGACAGACTAAGATCCCTTTAGGTCTTTCAATTTATCAAGAGCCTGATCAACAGAGGCTTCCGGTAAATATCCATACTACGGGAAAGTTACAGTTTAGAAAATTACTGGATGACACGCATCAACATATATTGAATGGTTTCATTCCTTCTAATTCTTCAAGCCAGGTCTTCATAACGATTAGGGAGATTAGCGATAACCATACAATAAATAGTGGTAGGCAGTCGATCGAAAATGTCCAGCCGTGTAACCCGTCGGATCAAGCGGATGTACACCTGATGGTTTTGCAAAACACTCGGTCGACCATGGTTCGTATTCAGTACGATAGCAATTTATTTCGTCCTGATACAATTGATCGAATGGGACGGCATTTTGAGAACTTGTTGATTTCTGCTACTGAAATCGAGGATGTTTCGCTTGCCGATTTGAATCTGTTTAGCGATAAGGAAAGGAGATGGTACGATCAAACTAGTAGAGGAGGGCAGGCTATTTATTCTACAGAAAATTTGCATCGGGATATAGAGAGACACGCTGCTATCCAACCGGATAAATTAGCGGTGAGTAGTAAACAAGAGTCCCTTACGTACTTCGAACTGAATCAAAAGTCAAATCAGTTGGCTCATTTCCTTTTGAGCAAGGGAATATCAAAGGAGAGTAGAGTAATTGTATGTGTGGAGCCCTCAGTGGATATAGCAGTTGCACTTTTGGCAATACTTAAAGCTGGTGCAACTTATATTCCGTTAAATCCCTCTCATCCGGAATATAGAATTAGAACAATAATTAAAGATACTGATCCTGAGCTGGTCATTACCCACGAAGATATAAGTACGGCACTCAATTTTAATGATTTACCAATTCTTACACTTGATAAAAACTCAAATGAACTTAACAGTCAAAGTGCAAGTAACCCAAACCAAGACATAGAGCCGCACCAAACTGCCTACATTTACTATACATCTGGCACCACTGGAATTCCAAAAGGGTCTATTGGAAGTTATTCTAACCTGCGTCACTATATACGGGTGTCACAAGAAAAGTATGGATTTAACAGTGCAGAGATAATGCCGGCTCTGGCTAGTTACACATTTAGTATTAGCATGTTCGAGCTGCTATCACCTTTAGTAGCAGGCGGAACATTGAAAATTTTGAATCGTTCGGAGGTATTGGATATTGATTATATGGTACATACTCTTCGTACGGTCACTTTTGTCCACATCGGGCCAAGTTTATTGAAGACCCTGGTAAAATACATTCACAGGAATATTGCCGACTATTCGGTGTTTGATGGCCTGCGACATCTTTCTTCAGGTGGGGACATGGTTCCTCCGGATTTGCTAAGAAACCTTCAACTAATATTTCAAAACACAGAATTATATGTCATATATGGTTGTAGTGAAATTGCGTGCATGGGATTTACTTACGCAGTTGATCCAATTGTTCCGATCGAAAAAACTTATGTAGGCAAGCCATTTAATAATGTTGCACTCATGCTTTTGGATAAAGAGGGTAATAATGTCCCCATTGGAGTGTCAGGAGAAGTATGTATAGGGGGTAATGGAGTGGCCATTGGTTATTTAAATAGACCAGAATTAACAGATGAAAAATTTTTCGTTAATAATACCATTCGATTTTATCGTACCGGTGATGTTGGACGGCTTAATCCAGAAGGTAATCTTGAACTTTTAGGAAGGGAGGACTTCCAAATCCAAATCCATGGTATGCGAGTAGAACTAGGTGAAGTCGAATACTATTTACGTCAGATGTCAGGTATTCAAGATGGAGTAGTGGTTGCAAGACCACATGGCGGCGTGGAGAATACTTTGGTTGCATTTTATGTTAAAAATGAAAAGTACCAGGTCGATTCAGGATCAATACGCAACCACATCACCCAGTATGTTCCTGAATATATGGTGCCTTCATTTTATATGAAACTTGATGCGTTGCCAATGAATATTAATAATAAGTTGGACCGCAAAGCACTGTTGAATGTGGATCTTATTTCTTCATCAAGAGGGGGAGATCCAGGTACCAAATCAGAGATGGAGCTTGCTTCACTTTGGTCGGATCTACTTCAAATAGATAAGATTGGTCTTCATGATAATTTCTTAGCAATTGGAGGCGACTCGTTGTTGGCAATGGAATTTATCGGCCTGGTCCAGGAGCAAATTGGGGTTAAACTCAACGGATTGGATGTTCTGCGTGAGTCTCTTCAAGTGTTGTCAGCCATTTGTGATGCAGAACTTGGTCATTTATCCACGAGTACAAATAAAAAGGATAACCATCCACCGATTCAAAATGTTAACAAAATCACATCATTTTTCTTTGGCCCTAATGATAGCCTATATGGATTGCTACATCCTGTACGAAAATTTTCGGGCACCGGTGTTTTGATTTGTCAACCTACGGGAGGAGAATACAAACGGTGCCATTTTCTGCTTAAAGTACTTGCAGATAAACTTGCACTGGAGGGTATACCAGTTATGCGATTTGACTACTTTGGTACAGGAGATGCTCAAGGTAATACTATTGAAGCATCTATCGACCGTTGGAAATCAGACATCACTTTTGCACACCAGGAACTGCTTGCTAGAACCAATTGCAAATCTGTCATTGTGCTTGCGGTGCGGCTTGGTGCAACCTTAGCGGTAAAAGCCCTGGATAAAGCAGCTATTGATCGATGGATTTTGTGGGACCCGATAACTGATGGCATGGATTATTATTCAAATCTTTTGAAGGTGCATAAGCGTAAGGTTATGCGTTTCAGAGTATTGAAGAAATTGCAAAGTCCAATTACTATATCCGGAGGGGAAGAATTGGTTGGATTCACTTATTCAGGTGGTACAATCGAACAACTTAAAAACTTGGGTTTTGAGAAAATTGATTTTTTCCAGAACAGCATTGTCCACCAAATTTTTACACAAACAACAAACGATGGCAATGATAAAAAGGGGCAACTGCAGATATTTCATGAGATAAACACAGAACAAATCAATGTTGACTGTGGTTGGTATGACCCAGATAATTTTAATGCCTCAATAACAGATAAAAGGATTTCGGATAGGCTCAAAACCTTAATTTTAAAATAAGAATATGAATGAGATTGCCTGTCAGTTTGGGGAACAAGGACGCCTCAATGGAATTGTTACCCAATCATCGAAATCTAACGAGGTGCCAATAGTGTTAATATTGATATCTGCAGGTTTGACTGCTAAAACCGGCCCGTTTCGGTTACATACACAATTGGCACGCGAGGCTTCAAAGCAAGGGCTTACCACTATGAGATTTGACCTTGGCGGTATTGGGAACAGCGAGGAAATTTATCTAAGCTATCCATTGAAATTACGTACCGAATTAGATATCAAACAGGCCATAGATTACATGGAAACGACGTATAAAGCAAGCCGGTTTATCTTAGGTGGGTTATGTTCCGGAGCTGAAGATTCCTTAAACTATGCTTACACGGACTCACGTGTTGCCGGTGTTTTCTTGATTGATGGTCATGCTTACCGTACTAACAGATGGTGGTTAAGGAATATCTTTAGTACCCGTTTAGCCCTTCTAATGGCAAAAATGATTCTAAAATCGTTGACCTTGCGGAACAAACAATCAAATAGTATTAAAGAGCCTGGGTTGGAAGGTGATTCCAGTGGTCTGATTGACTACCAACAAATGAGCCTTGAGGAATCCAGTGAAATTCTAAGAGTACTAACCGTTCGAAACACAAAACTCCTGTACATCTATACACTAGGGTTAAGTGACCGAATTAACCACAGAAATCAATTTTATCAAATGTTCCCTGACATTGATTTTAAGGATTTAGTTACACTTTGCTACCTTCCGCATATGGGACATATCCAGATTTTTGAACAAGATCGCATTGAAATGGTTAAAATTATCTGCGAATGGTTAGGTGAAAACTTCTCAACATATAGGTTAGAGGGAACGATTTCAGCAAAATAGTTTTTCATTTATATTGCACAATAATAAGGAAAAATATAAATTAATTTAGTATTTTTATGACTTCATAATCCAAAATTTACTATTGAAAATGAGTCTACCAATACAAAAAAAGGGGCCTACTGACATTCAAAGCGACCAAATCATTGAGTTATGCCGTGAATTGGGGCAGGGTTTTATTTCAAGAGCCGCAAAATATGATAAGGAAGGATCTTTTCCTGTGGAGAACTTCCAGGAAATCAAAGATGCAGGGTTACTGGGGATCATGATTCCTCAAAAGTACGGTGGAATGGGGGCTGATTTTCTTACCTATACCAGAGCCTTAGAACAATTATCTAAAGGAGATGCCTCCACCGGATTAACATTCAATATGCACAATATTGCAGTAGGTAGCTTGTCGGAATTAAATATCGATGGCATTGGTGGGAGTAGAGAAAAGCGGATGTCAGAATTTATCGGTTGGATTTACGATCAATCTATTAAAGAAAAGAAACTGTTTGCTTCTGCTTCTTCAGAACCCGGAATAGGTGCACATTTTAGCAAATTAAAGACTGTATACAAACGAGTAGAGGGAGGGTTCGTTATTAATGGAGTGAAAAACTGGGTATCAATGGCAGGTTACGCTGACTATTACGTGGTTGCTGCCAAAGCTGAAGATAGTAAATCGGAGATCCCTGCTATTTCATTTTTGATTGTTGAAAAAGAAAACCCGAATGCCAGGGTGGAATTTACCTGGGACGTTTTGGGAATGAGGGCTACATCGACCAATCCGGTGTATTTTGAAGACTGTTTTGTTCCAACCAAGGCATTATTCCTAGGCAGTGAAGGAATGGCTCTTTACAAAATAGCCAGGGAACCACATTGGCTGGTTGGGGGATACAACGGGGTATATTTAGGCATTTGCTCGGCTACCTTTGAATTTATGGTTGAATACCTTAAAACAAAAAAAATTCCAGGAACTCAAACACCACTAGCTGAAGACAGCCGAATTCAGCACAAAGTGGGGGATCTATATGCTCAATTGGAAGCGACCAGAAGTGTTACCTATAGAGCAGCCAGATTGGTAACAGAACGTCCAGGAACACCTGAAGCCAATGTGGCCATTCATCATGCAAAGTATATGGTTAGTGAATTAGGACCTCGTTTGACCTCAGAAGCCATAAGGATTTGTGGAGGTAGTACAATTTCCAAAAGAATGCCGCTGGAACGCTACTTCCGTGAGGCTCGATGTGGTGGCTTGATGCCTGCAACCAGTGATGAATGTCTGTTTTATTTGGGAAAAGCCGCCTTTGGCACAGATCTTTCAAAACCCTCGGAGACTTACTGGTAGTGCGCACATTAATTCTATTAAAGAAATAGCTATGCAACCTTGGCAAGATCCCGAAATAGAGATAATTAGGAAAAAACATTACGATTTTGCTACCAAAAATTTAGTTGGTGATACCGAACAAAGAGACAGGGAGGGTGATTTTTCCGTAAAAAGATGGAAGGAAGTAGCTGAATTTGGGTTTTTACGAATGTTAATGCCTGAGAATCTTGGCGGTGTTGAAGTACCGGTCACACATTTGGTTGCCGCTATTGAAGGCCTGGGAGAAGGTTGTATGGATGGCGGATTCAACTATGCGATTTGCAATCAGCTTTGTGGCTTACAAACAACCATTAATATTTTTGGTTCAGAGGAACTAAAGGCAAGATATTTACCGGACCTTATGTCAGGTAAATCAATGGCAGCTTATGGATTTACCGAAGAAACTTCGGGAAGTGACGCATACTCCATGGAAGCAACCGCAGTTGAGGAAGGTGATGCATTCAGGCTTAGTGGTACAAAATGTTATATTACCAATGCCCCTTACGCAAATTTGGCTTTGGTTTTTGCAAAAACCTCTCCCACGCGTAACCCCTTTGCCCTCACGGCGTTTTTAGTGGACATGGAATGGGAAGGAGCTGCTCATGGTAGGGAGTACGATAAAATGGGGCTAAGAACAGTGCGCATGGGGGAATTGATCTTTGAGAATGTATTAGTACCCAAAAGTCACATTGTAGGAGTAAAGGGAGGAGGTCTGAGGGTGCTCACAGAGTCGACTTTATGGGAGCGGGCCATTTTAATTGCCACCGCCCTTGGGCCCATGGCCAGGGGCCTAAAATCTTGTATTGAACGGACCAAAACCAGGAATCAGTTTGAAAAGCCCATAGGAGCTTTTCAACAGGTTTCATCAAAAATATCCAATATGATTATGCGTTATAAACTTTCTCGACAGGTCATATACGATATTGCCTCAAGAATAGGCAATGGAAGTTCGCTTCAACCGCATGCGCAGGATGCTGCTATAGCCAAAATATTTGTAAGTGATAATTTTGTAAAATTCGAATTAGACGCTATGCAGATATTTGGGGTAAGAGGTTATTTGTTGGAGTCCTTTACACAGCAGGATCTAAGAGATAGTTTATCATTCAATATTTGGGCTGGCACCTCAGAAACGCTAAGGAATACGGTTGCCAAACTAGCAGGCTTACCAGTTGAATAATTTACTAAAGGAGAATATTAAATCGATAAAATACAGGAAAGTAATGAATGTAAAAGAATCAATCAAAAATTATGTATTGTCAGAGTTGGTCTCTGACAAACAACACAGTAATTTATCTGATACAGATCAATTAATTGAGACGGGTATAATTGATTCCTTGGGGATCATGAAATTAATCGGTTTTCTGGAAGATAACCTATCGGTTCAGATTGATGATATGGAATTAATTCCAGAGAATTTCGCAACCATTGAGGCAATTGCAACCCTAGTAGAAAAGAAGATATCGTAGATTAATTCAGTAAGCTCCGTTGTATACATGGGATATCTATTGCAACATTTATTGATCGCCACTGCAGAAATAAGTCCAGCCAAAGAAGCTGTGATTTATGAGCATCAAACATTAACCTATAAGGAGTTAAATGAGTATAGTAACAGAACCGCCCAAGCATTGATTCAACAGGGTGTAGAACGGGGAGACCGTGTAGGTATTTACATCAATAAATCAATACCTTCCATTTTCAGCATCTATGGTATATTAAAAGCTGGAGCTGTATATGTTCCTCTGGACCCTCAAGCTCCAGTAGCAAGAATCGCCTATATCATAGACAATTGTGAAATAAAATGTCTTTTGACGTCTACTACCAAAGCTTCTGCAGTAAAGGAAATAGCATCATCAAGTCAAGCATTAAAAGCTGTGGTATATACAGATGATCAAAAGGAGATCTCAAAATTACCTTTAATACAATTTACGTGGGATGAGGTGAAAGCTATTCCAGGGGATCACATACCTTCCAATGTCAGTGTTCAAAATGATTTGGCCTATATAATTTATACTTCCGGCTCAACGGGTCAGCCAAAAGGGGTGATGATATCCCATTTGAACTCCTTAACTTTTGTAAATTGGGCTTTTGAAGCTATGGAAGTAAACAGTGATGACCGCTTTTCTAGCCATGCGCCCCTTCATTTTGACCTTTCCATTTTTGATATTTATGTGTGTGCCAAATCTGGGGGTACATTATGCTTGGTGCCAGAAACTTTGTCCATGTTTCCGTCGCGGTTATCCGCTTGGATTGAGCAAAATGAGATTTCCGTTTGGTATTCTGTTCCGTCTATTTTATCTATGTTGGTATCACATGGCCAACTGGATAAAAGAAATTTGGGATCCATAAGAAAGCTTATTTTTGCTGGAGAGGTGTTTCCGGTAAAATATCTACGTCAACTGATGAAGTTGGTACCCGGGCCAGAGTACATTAATCTCTATGGGCCCACAGAAACCAATGTAGTCACCTATTTCATTACACCTATTATACCGGAGGAACAAACTTCTCCCATCCCTATTGGGAAGTGTTGTGAAAATATGGAGGTATTCGCTATTACAGAAAATGGAAAACGAGTTGCACAACCAGGAGAGGAGGGGGAACTGGTGGCTAGGGGAACCTGTGTTGCACAAGGATATTGGGGTGATCAAGAGAAAACGGATAAAGTTTTTATCAATAATCCATTACAAAATGATTTTGTGGATAGAGCATATCGCACCGGTGATATGGTCACTCTAGATGACGAAGGAAACTATATCTATATGGGCCGTATTGATCATATGATTAAAAGCCGAGGTTACAGGATTGAGCTAGGTGAGATTGAAGCGGCTATTTATAGTCATCCCAAGGTTAAGGAAGTAGCGGTTATTGCTGTTCCAGACGATTTGATAACCAATAGGATAATGGCTGTTTTGGTATTAAATAAAAATCAAGAAATAAGTGCTTCCGATCTACGGATGTTTTGTGCAATAGGTCTTCCAAAATATATGATACCAGAAACAATAGAATTTATGGATGAACTGCCTAAAACTTCAACTGGAAAATTAGACAAACCGGCACTATTAAGAGTATTAATGGATGTGAAAAAAACCCATAGTTAATTATGTCTGGTTTAATAAATAAGGTATTTTATACATTGAAACCATTGATTCCTAGGTCGATTCAATTGTCTTTACGAAGGAGGTTGATTAAATTGAAATTATCAAGATATGAATCTGTCTGGCCTATTCTTGAGGAAGCGGGCACTGTACCTATTGAATTCCAAGGTTGGCCTGAATCTAAAAAGTTTGCGGTGGTATTAACTCATGATGTAGAGTTAATCGGTGGACATAATAAGGTAAAGGACCTTTTAACAATAGAAAAAAATCTAGGATTTGTGTCTTCCTTCAATTTTGTTCCTGAAAGATACAAAGTGGATCCTGAATTAAGGAAATATATAGAGAGTCAGGGTTTTGAAGTAGGCGTCCATGGATTGAATCATGATGGTAAGTTA
>PVMK01143930.1_pt1 | contig 18868 bp, 15 predicted proteins | sample 1853481 | NCBI WGS metagenome assembly PVMK01 (sample SAMN08533507, study PRJNA380276) | Marine sediment metagenome, whole genome shotgun sequencing project. | reverse complement strand
AAATTGAGGTAATAACATCTATATTGAAAGATCCCAAACGAAAGGTTTTCTTTCCTCCATGATCATTATTAAAAACTTATTCTTTTTTCATATACTCTCCTTTCCGTAAATCTTCAAAATATTGGTCATATTTAGCACTTTCTTTCAGGCGTTTTAAGCCTCTATTGAATACTTTCAAATAATATTTATTCTTTTCAACTTTTTTAGACAGTATAAGATAATAACTTGATGCTTTATTTCTTCGAAGGGAGTCGGTTATCAGTTCTGTTTGTTTAGGTTCAAATTCCTGACTTAAATAGAAGTAACCGACAATTTTATTTGCGACGAATAAATCGATTCGGTCGTATAACAACATCATGAAATTCTGTCGATATTTTGAAACTCGGTGAACTGTTATTATTTTAGATTTCTCAGCTTTCTCAAAAGCTTCTCCATAGTCATATCCAATGAATGCTCCTATGCGGAGTCCTTTCAAAGAATCGAAATTTTCACTTTTAGGGTCATATGAGAATCTTGAAAAATCAAAACTTTTTTTGTGAAAAAATACCGAATCATATTCACTTAAAAGAGGGTCCGTATAATAGAAAAATTTTAGCCGATCCTTTTTTTTAACCCAAATGTGAGATCCATCCCAATTCCCGATTTTGGCTTCAAAAAAAGCTCTTGCTCCTGGGAAAAATCCGTATTTGGTCTTTACTCCTTCTAGGGCAAAAGCATCTGTTACAATACGGGTGGCCAAACCATAATATTTTAGTTTCTCAGATATATAAGGTGGATATTCTCCTGTTGCTAAACGGATTGTTTCTTCCCCAAAACTGCTGGAAGAAAAAGAGAATACTAATAAAACCCACAATAGTAATGTAAACTTTTTTTTCATCGATATCTCCTTTTTGCTGAGAAAATTGAGAAAGAAGCAAGTTTGTAAAAGATCTTAGATTGTGGTTACTTTATCAATTAAATTTATAAGATTTTAAGGAGAAATACCACTTTTAATTTTTTAAGGGTGAGAGAGGAAACTGAGTCGGTGGTTTGTCTGTTAATTAAAATTGATAACCATAAACTTTTATCTAATACTAAGGGAGTTGCAACGGATAACTTGGCCATAATTTGCCCCTTCTTTTTATGGTAGGTTAAATCTAACTTTTTTGAATAAGGAAAACTGAAAAAATATGAGCTTTGAAAGGTTTGATTATCTTACCAGAAAACCAAATATCACCACAGTTTGGATACATTGAGATGATCTTAACTTCGGCAAAATTAATGATATCCTCTAAATTTTCCCCTAATTTGATGTATATTCGGGTTCACATTTCTTGCCTTATGTCCTCAATGGACCTATCTATCTGTTTTTATTTGAGATATTCTCGACGAGCGTGGAAGTTGATATCTTGCATAATATCGGTGTGTTACAAGATTAGTTACAAAATTGTAAGATTAATTAGAGACATAATTATGTGCTATAAGCGAACTGGTATATACATCTGAGCACCTATTACGACAGCAGTTTTTTCGTAATACTAGTATAGTCAAATCCATATGGGGCCTATTGCCTTCCGAAATATCTTGTCCGGAATATGCTTGCTCAAAATTCATCCAGCTCATACATGAACGTCATATTCGCCGTGATAATATCACAATTATATATATTTTCAAGAACTTATACTACGTTATGTCTCCAACTGCCATAACGTATAGAATATATGAAACATTTTTTTTATTGGACTGCACTCAATTCAACCATTTTTTCAAAATAACAAAACTGAATAGTAAGGATCTACCAGCGTGAAGATCGTTGAGATATGGACATGTCAGACAGTGTGAAATGTAAAAAATTTCATGCACTGAATATGGGACCGGAATGGCGGGGTATGGTTTTTATTAAAACCGGCGGGGTACTGGCGGGATAGGCGGGGTATTTAATTAAATCGGGCGGGGTTTAAGCGGGATATTGGCGGGGTATCTCAATTGTTGGGGACCTAACTTGCCAGTACATGGAATTCGCTATTATTTCAGATAGTAAAATCATATCACCACGTTTTTCTCATTCTTTATCTGGTTTGGAGCTCATGTTCAACAATTTTATTTCACTAATGTTTGAGGATATTGGTGTGGATCAGGAAATGATCTTAAAAAAAACAGTGCTAAAATTTGAAATAATCGACCGCAATCGGCTATAACCGGGTCTGAAAAACTCCCTTAAAGTTTACATAAATAGAAATTATCGGACGTTGCTAATACAGGCGCCCGATAAAAATCGGCGGTTTTGCACCCTATTGTAAGCGTGTGCATTTAAAAAAGTGTCTCATAAATAGGCCGGCATTATATTTGAAATTTGCCTCCAGTGAACCATAATCGGCGGCTGTCCGTCATAATTGCATTTTTACTATTTTTCTACCGACCAGAATTGGAGCAATTCGGCGAAATATTGTAAAAATTGATGATTATCGTAATTCAGATGAGATGCAATTTCACTTTACCTGTGGCTCGACTTAAAGCATGAGACGAAGGGGGACGTAGGGGGCAGGAAAAAAAGAAGGGGGAGCTTTACCGGATAACACCAACTTACTCCCCCCTCTCTTAGAGCCTCCCACAGCCTCTTGAGGAACATGGAGGAAGCGTTGAAGGGACAACCTTGCGCTATCGTATAAGTGCGATAAGCTCAACACAACATCCTGGCTTTCATTGCAGCCGAAGGGTGAGCAGTTGAGACTCAAGGCCGTCTGATCTCTTTAATTCAAAATGAATTATTGTAGAGCGACGCTAATTTAAGGATGAGTACCCTCTCTGTCAAGCCCATTTTTATTTAATTTAGTCAAATCTAAATGTCAGAACGATGGCAGTATTGATAATTCTTAACCTCCCATTTTGCGATCTCCTGATTCAGGCTTTTTATGAGCTTTTCAATCTCTCCAATTGTGGTTTGGATATCCTTAGCGTGCATTTTCGCACATATTCGCCTGGTTCTATTAAAAAATCTTGACATTAAATTTTCATGATATAATAGCTTGTGAAGTCGCTTATTGGTTGGTGTACCGGTTTCGTTCAGAGGGAAAGATCCATTTGTCAAAGTGGCAGCCTGAAGTTTGGAACCATGAAAATTATTTTTTAAGGAGGGTGTTACGATGGCTGATGGAATTGTCAAATGGTTTAACGAAAAGAAAGGCTATGGCTTTATTGAGCAGGAAGATGGTCCGGATGTGTTTGTCCATCATTCCGGAATCAATGCAGAAGGTTTCAAGAATCTAAATGAGGGTGAGCAGGTTAGTTTTGACATCGAGCAGGGTCAAAAAGGCCCGTCTGCGGTAAATGTTACCGTGGTTTAGCCGGCCGTTTTCAAATTAAAAAGGGCGTTCCAGCGGTTATAATGGAATGCCCTTTTTATTTTGTATAACTCAACTGGTTAGGGATGGAAAAGCAGGGCGTGGGGCGCCCTGCCTTTATTTTTTAAAATCTGTTGAATGGTGAAACGGCGCCACACACATGTCGGCGCTCCTGATAACAGGATCGAGGGCTCTATTTAAAGAGATTGTCCTGACGCCCCGGGGCAAAGACATGAACCCGGAACTTGGACCAGTGGTCGCCGTTCCACCGAAAACAAGCTATCATATCTCTATGCCGGGAGCAACGGTATTGTATAAAAAAAGCCCTCTGACACAATGTCAGAGGGCTGCCTGGAGATATCATGAAGGTCAAGGAGATTGGTCGTTCGAATTGACCTTCAAGATAAGAATAATTTTAATCCGGAATGGAGGGGTTGTCAATTTTTTTAGGGTTGGTTGGGGGAATAAAAAAGGCAGAACTGATGATTCTCTGCCTTAAATCCAGGAGCTTCTCCTGATGCCGTTATTTTCTCTGGTGCCGTCATTCTCTATAATTAAGATTGCACAGACCAGCAGAAAAGATGCACGCGCATTCGAGAAGCCTATTTAATGCCGCCTCAAACCTCGTTTTGTAAAATATAACCTTTGGAGGCGTTAAGCCATCACGCGGTTCTTTTAATAGGTGTTGAAGCTGGGCGGCAGTTAATGCTGAAATAATAATGCTACCAAAGAATTTTTTTGTCAAACTTTAATTGAAAATCCAAAAGGGCAGCCACATAAACGGGAAGCTGCCCTTTTTTTGAAATGTAGCCTCCCGCCTCTCGGCTGGCTTTGAGCTGGCGGGTATTGTATGGTTTCGTGGCCTGGTTTGTCAATAGAAAACGGATTGGGGTGTTGGGTTTTGGTGGTTGAGAACTGGTTAGAAAAGGAAAAGCAGGGTTTTACGATGGTATTCCATGGTTATGGTGAATTATAAGCGATTTTAATTTTAGCCAGCGGGCTACCCGGTCCGCTCCGGGTCGTGTCCATGGCACCTGGCGCCGGTGCCCTGTATGCATTGTGGAGCTAACCTGGCAGCCACCGAACTTTCATACCTGCAACTGCTTTTACAAAAAACCGCATAGTTTTTCCTGTCGGTTAAGCGATTGATATACGAATTCTTACGATGTCACCTCGACGATGAATCATAGCGCATGCCGATGAGATTTATAATCCTGCAAGTTGAGCCAACATGACAGAGCAAATGCCAAGAGACCCAGAATCAAGACTACCGCGTTCACTACCAAAGGGTCCCATGTAAATCCTGTTAGTTTATCTACATAGTAATTGACATATGAATTCGGCAAGTTAGTTTCTCCGAGTTCACGCTTGACCTCCCAATGCCAGTCCGTACAAGGGCAGTAGCCCCAACCGTAAAATATTCCTAAACCGAACCAAGACAAGATAGTTATGCCAATAGTTATCAAATGTATGCGTCGTGTCCTTCTCCACGCCCAACCGGTTAGATCAAATATAACCAAGCTGCCATGGAATACGATGAAGAAATAATCAAGGAACGTGCACATTCAAATCTTTTGTGTATACCTTCAGCAGTGTTTATAGTTAAATAAGCCCCTGCAATCCAAGCAGTTTCTCCGTTCAGGATAATGCATGCGTAATAGGCGCGAGCTTGAGAGAGCCCTAATTAACGGGATTGTTAGAATTTATTGCAGGCTTTAGCATATATATAAGTGCCGCTGACAACATAAATTGAGTATCTAACATTGAGAGAAATTTGTGATATTTGCTGATTCTGATGGTAATTTGAGCCTTTCCGAATTGTCATGTTGCCAATAGCACAAGCTCAGCCAACTTTGCAATATATTTTGGATATCACAAACATTTCAGGTGTTTAAAAGGTTGAAATATATAGCAGTTGTGGTGCCAGTTTTAGTTATGTTGTTAGTATTGTATTTACTTCCTTTAGTTCTTCTTGTCTTCTTCCCATAAATTTAAAAAATTTATATAATTCTTCTAATTCCCTTCCATTTGGTTCTTTTTCTTGATATCTTATTCCTGACCAGCGGAATGGGAGGTAAATAGAAGATCAATCTTACTTCCCGTGATCAGTAAAAACCTTATGAGCAGGGCCTCAGAGCGAAAGGAGAAGTAATAAAGATGATATCTGAACGCCTGAGGGAAAGGCAAATAGTCGCTCTGCCCGAGCGACCTCTAAGGAAGCAATTGGCATTCTGAGATCCAACCGCAGGGGTTCTCGGGCGATCACGAATTATGATGCAAGTCATTCTTACAATTTTGCAACTAATCTCATAACCAATTGAATATATAGCCAATATGAAATTTTCACGTAATCCTCAATAAACCTTATAATTTCAAGTGGATAGGTGAACTCACAACATAATAGCAGTTAGCAAAATTGGGTCCTTTCTTGAAAAAGACCTGTAATTTGCAGATTTGACAGTATTACGATTGTTGCGATATACGATAATATCCTTCACTTTACAGCTAATAGGCCATACCACAACATATTGTGCTGGCTCACTTATCGAAAAAACCATAATCATTGTGCCTTTCGATATGCAATCTGCATATTTCTTTTATTTCAGGAGCAGGCACGAAGTCCACAATTCGAGACCTTCTATATCACTATAGATTGGACTTAGAAAGATACATCAGCTTCAGTGGTAATTTAAAACTATATGCGTTCCCTATTTGTCATCATCCAGTAGGGCAATCTATTGATTTTTTATTAAACTATGACTATACATTTAAAATAGTGTTGAAATATTAGAAACTTCTATTTGGCAAGCCACATGGCAGACGAGACAATAACCATTCCTCTTATACGCACGAAATTACAGCGGCCGCCGATCGTTGGTGAGCATGTACACCGTTCACAGCTTCTGGAACGCCTTGATCAGCGACGACAGAGACCGCTAACGCTGGTCACGGCTCCGGCCGGTTACGGTAAAAGCACCCTGGTGAGCTGTTGGCTGGGGGCCTGTGATCTTCCAACAGCCTGGCTGTCCCTTGACGAGACCGATAACGATCTTCATCTTTTCCTTTCCTATTTCCTGGCTGCTGTTCAAACCGTTGCCCCTGCGGCCGGAAAAGAAATCCAGGCCATTCTGAATGCGCCGCAATTGCCGCCCCTGCCGATTCTGACCGGCATCCTGATCAATGAGCTGGACAAGATCGACCAGGCGTTTATCCTTACCCTTGATGATTATCATATCATTCAGAATAAAGCCATCCATGATCTTCTCATTGAATTCTTAAAGCATCCGCCCCGTGCCATGCACCTTGTACTGGCGAGCCGGGTTGATCCGCCGCTGCCGCTGGCCTCATTGCGTGCCAGGGGGGAAATGACCGAGATTCGGATTCAGGATCTTCGTTTCTCGCTTGAAGAAACCGCCGAATACCTGCAGAAGATGATGGGCAAGACGATCGAGGACAATATCGTTGCATTATTGGACAAAAAAACAGAAGGCTGGGTAACCGGTCTGCGGCTGGCGGCCCTATCATTGCGTCATCGCGACAATTTAAACCGGGTTTTGACTGATTTGCCGAATGACAACCGCTATGTCATGGATTATATGGTTGCGGAGGTGCTTTTTCAGCAACCGCCGGCGATGCAGGAATATCTGTTGACAACCTCAATTTTAGGTCGTTTTTGTGCCCCTCTTTGCGATGCGGTTTGTATTTCAGATACGGCCTCAGGTGCCTGCAAATTAGGCGGCCAGGAGTTTTTACAACTGCTGAAAAAAGCCAACCTGTTTGTCATCCGTTTAGATGATGAGGGCCGGTGGTTTCGCTATCACCACTTATTTCAAATCCTGTTGAACCGCAGGCTTAAACAAGATTTCAAAAAAGAAAACATCCAAGTACTCCATACAAACGCCAGCACCTGGTTTGAAGAAAACGGCCATTTCGAAGAGGCCATCCAGCATGCGCTGACGGGGGGTGAGGTCGAGAGGGCTGCTGAAATCGTGGGGAATGCCCGTCATGACCTCATGAACAGGGATCAATGGCACCGGCTTGCACGATGGTTGAAGTTGTTCTCGCATGAAGCGGTACAGCAGTATCCGCATCTTATTCTGCTGCGTTGCTGGCTTGATCTGTACCACTGGTACCGGCTGGATTATCTGGCAAAGGACCTGGATCGAGCAGACCTCCAGCTGGAAATCTCAGTTCTCAATGCGCGTGAAGCCGGCCCGTTGAAAGCCGAGGTGGCGGCGATGCGCAGCAACTTTGCGTACTGGATACTCAAGCCCTCGCAAGGTGTGGCCCTGGTCGAACAGGCGCTTCGCGATTCGCCGGACGGACATGAATGTACTCAAAGCACCGCAATATTTGGGTGGGGGCCTTTGTGCCAGATGCTAGGAGAAGTAAAACGGGGCGAACGCTTAATTTGGGACCGCATGGCAGATCGACGGCACAACAATCCAAGTTCCCAGGCCCGGCTCATGCAGTCTCTGTGTATAGCCTATTGGCCCGAGGCGGAAATGCGAAAGCTGCAACAGTCTGCTTCCAGACTGCTGCAGATCAGTCTTGAATACGAGCTTTCATGGAGCCACTCGTTTGCTCGCTATTTCCTCGGTCTCATCCATTACGAACGAAACGAGCTGAATGAAGCAGTGGCGCAGTTGGAAATCATCGTCGGAAAACCTTATCTCTTCCCAATCCAGAACGTAACCCACTGTTCATTTCTGCTGAGCCTTTCTTACCAGGCGTTGGGGTTACCGGATCAGGCTCGCCAGGTTGCAGAATCGATTGCAAAGCTCACCTTTGAGCGCGGGAACCAGTTGTTCATCGCTCTTGCAGAGGCATTCCAGGCCGATCTCGATTTACTCCAGGGGCGTATCGCACAGGCAGACCAATGGGCCAGGGCCTTCGTAGCGCCTGCCCCTCATGGCATGCAGCGATTTTTCAATGCCGAGATAACCTGCATCAGAGTCATGATGGCCCGGAACACTCCCCAGAGCCTAAAGTCCGCCGCTGAGCAGCTCGATTCGATGCACAAGCTCCTGGGTCGAATCCACCATCGACGGTTAATGATCGACATACTGGGGATGAAAGCGCTTCTGGCTGATGCCCTGGACCAGAAATCAACTGCTTTCGAAAAGTTAAGCGAAGCGCTAACTTTGGCAGAGCCGGGCGGTTTCATTCGTCCGTTTCTGGATCTGGGCTCCCAGATGGCCGACCTTTTGAAACGTCTTGCGAAACAAAAACCCGATTTAAAATATACCGAGCAAATCCTTGCTGCCTTCAGTAATGAAGAGACCGGAAAGGGACAGGATGTGTCTGATGATCAAGGTGTGCACCGATCATTTTTATCTAACCAGGCTCTGGTTGAGCCTCTGACAAACCGTGAGATCGAGATCCTATTGATTCTTCCAAAAGGATTAAGCAACCAGAAAATTGCTGAAAGGCTATTCATTTCACCCGAAACTGTCAAAAGACACCTGTACAACATTTACCAAAAATTTGATGTAAAAAATCGTCAACAGGCGATTGTCAAGGCCAAATCCCTGGGGATACTGTGACCACTTTCCCCAACTCTCCGATTTTATCACTTTAGTTCCCAATCAACATTTCCTGAACATATAGCGGTTGTCAAAAAAGCGATTCGTTATTCGAACGTTTTTTATACAACCACTTATACCAGCCTTCCATATTTCGGAATATATATTCGAAAAGCGGTGCAAAATTACAACTTTTTTACAACTTTTGGGGGATGACACTGCCCACTCTCATGTCGTAATCCTTTCTACAGGTTCAACAGACCAACTGCAGGTGCAAATAAAGAGAGGAGAAGGGCATGTCAAACTCGCAACCCTGGAAAAATCTGAAATTCGAGGGACCGGCCTCCTATCGGATCCGTGTGCAAGGCCACCTTGATGACAGCTGGTCTGACCGGCTGGGCGGCATGGTCATCACCCGTGCTTTTACAGCGGATAAGCAACCGATGACGATTCTTATCGGTCACCTGGAGGATCAGTCTGCCCTATGCGGCGTCATGAATGCACTCTACGACCTGCATCTGCCGGTGATTTCGGTGGAATTTCTGAATGAGAAATAGAAAACTTTAAAGCATTCTGAAATATGATCAAATATTCTTAACCCCAACCCGGACAAGCCGGAACCAAACAGGCAATCATTGCATTATCCATAAAGCGCCTGCATGCAACACACTGGAATGTTGGAATATTGGAAGGATGGAATATTGGGTCCTAAATAGGGATCAGATCAATTTTTAAATTAAATCGATCGTATTCCGATTAAAACCCATTGTTCCACTATTCCACCATTCCGCTACCATGAATCCGATAAGCTACTAGTACGAAGAATTTTTGCCACAAAATGCACAAAAATAATTTCTAAGTGCCTAAATGGTATTTTTTGTCACATTAAAGGAGAAAATCAATGCAAGGGATGTCCAAATTTCTTGATCCGAAAAAATGGACCAAAGTACTGGTAATGCGCTTCTGGTCATGACGTTTGCTGCCTGTAAGAGCGAACGCAATAAATACGCTGAACCGCCGCCGCAAAAGGTGACCGTAGCGCAGCCCGTGCAGCAGGAAGTTACTAATTACCTGGAGTTTACCGGAACCACTCGAGCCGTTGAAGAGGTAGAGATCAGAGCCCGCGTTTCCGGCTTTCTGCAGAGCATGCATTACACCTCCGGTACCAATGTCGCAAAAGGTGATTTGTTGTTTGTGATTGATCCCCGGGAATACCGGGCCGAACTGGATGCCGCTAAAGCAGAGCTGGGAAGTGCTTACGCTCAGGTCAAGAGAGCGCAGACCGAGTATAACCGGGCTAAAAGATTATTCGATCAAAAAGCGGGTGCCGAGAAAGACGTGGTCAAATGGCGTGGGGAGCGTGATATCGCCCAGGCAGCCGTCGCACGGGTCAAGGCCAAGGTCAACAGGCCAGAATTGGATTTGAGCTACACCAAGGTTACGGCCCCCCTCAGCGGACGCATCAGCCGCAATATGGTGGACATCGGTAATCTGGTTGGTGAGAACGAGCCGACACTGCTGGCGACGATTATCGATTAGACCTGGCTGTTTTTTTTCGGCTTTCAGCTCAAATGATGGCGGCCTACCAAGCAAATGTAGCGCCTGCGATTCGCATTTGGAACATTGGCGGAAATCTGCGTCTTCAGAAGAAGGATGGGACCTTTGTCGTGCTGCAGCCGCTGGATCATATCTTCTGGACAGAAGATGTCCAACGCGCACTGGAAGTCGCTGCCAGCGATCTGAAAGAGGTACCGGAGGTTTCTGGAAAGGAGATGTGGATTCCAGGCAAGTTCGATCAAAAAGTCCGTGAGATGCTGACGGCGGCCGATTGGAAAATTCAAGAAAACGCGAATGATATTCTGCTCAAGAAAAAGAAATAAGGAAAATCAAAATGCCGGTTGCAAATGAAGTCATACTCGAACCTGCCGAGTTCAGTTTCAGTCGCACGGCTGAAAATGGCCTGATATTAATACTCAAGGGACACTGGATTCAAAAACGAAAACGACCTCCAATTACTGAAATTATGAGTCAATTGAACTCCGATTCCAAGGTTCGAACCGTTGCTTTTGATTCGAAAGCGCTTGCAGATTGGGACAGCACCTTGCTGACCTTTTTAACGAAGATTGTGAATCAATGCAGGAAAAAGAAAATTCGAATCAGTTTAAAAGGATTGCCCAACGGTGCCCAGCGAATGTTGAAACTGGCTTTTGCTGTGCCGGAAAAAAAAGGTGCCCGAAAAGAGTTCGCGCGCGAGCATCTGGTCGCTCGAATTGGAGGCTATGGGATCAACGCCGTTTTGTCTTCCGGTGAAATACTGGCATTTCTTGGCGAGGCCTTTGTTGTTTTTCTCAAATTTCTCATCGGTAAAGCCCGTTTTAGACGCTCTCACTTAATCCTCTATATTCAGGAAGCCGGCGCCCAGGCCCTTCCGATCGTAACCCTCATCAGTGTTCTGGTAGGCCTTATTCTGGCTTTTGTGGGTGCTGTCCAGCTCAAAATGTTTGGCGCCCAGATCTATGTGGCCAACCTTGTCGGATTGGCCATGGTTCGCGAGATGGGGGCAATTATGGTCGGAATTATCATGGCCGGCCGGACCGGTTCGGCCTATGCCGCCCAAATCGGCACCATGCAGGTCAACGAAGAAATTGATGCGCTGAAAACCATGGGTATCTCGCCGATGGAATTTTTAGCGCTGCCGCGCATGATGGCGTTGGTATTGATGATGCCCTTGCTTTGCATCTACGCCGATTTTATGGGCATCCTCGGTGGATTGATCGTTGGGGTCGGTATGCTGGATATATCTGTAGTGCAGTATTTCAATCAGACCCGGGCAGCTCTTGACCTCACCCAATTTGGCATTGGAGTGTTCAAAGCCGGTATCTTCGGTATACTCATTGCCGTCACCGGCTGTTTAGAGGGTATGCGATGTGCCCGCAGTGCTTCTGCGGTGGGTGACGCCGCGACCGCGGCGGTGGTATCCGGGATTGTATATATCATCGTGGCCGATGCGTTAACGACCCTCATCTGCAACGAACTCGGGATCTAGGGAATGACGAATGACGAATTAAGGAATTTTACACGAATTCTAACCAACAATGGATAAGCGTGTATATCCGTAATTTAAACACCTTGCGTATGGCGAGCCAGGGTGGTCGGCCCCACTTTGATTTTGCCATATACTGATGTAGTTTCACACGAGGGTCCGGTATTTACTGACACCTGACACCTGACACCTGAAACCAGTAACAGACTTAATCTATGGCAAATGCAATCATCTTTGCTGTGTCCAACGAAACAGATTTTCGATATTGAATGATTATGACTATTCAAGACAACAAATTAATAGATAACAAAGCAAAAGCTTCGATAGAGGTAAATGACCTGACGATGGCGTACGGAAGTTTTGTGCTTATGCAGGATTTGAACTTTACCATCAACAAGGGCGATATTTTTATCATCATGGGTGGCAGCGGTTGCGGCAAGAGCACCCTGATGAAGATGATGATAGGGCTAAAGGAGCCCGCCAAAGGGAAGATCTTATACAATGGCGAAAGTTTTTGGGATGCCGACAAGCAAAAAAGAGATCATCTTAGCCGGCGTTTTGGTGTTTCTTATCAGAGTGGCGCCTTGTTAAGTTCCATGACGCTGGCTCAGAATGTGGCCCTTCCGCTGGAAGAATACACGGATTTCAGCCCGCAAGATATTAAAGAAATGATTGCTCTGAAATTGTCGCTGGTTGGACTGGCAGGTTTTGAAGACTATTTCCCCTCGGAAATCAGCGGCGGTATGCAGAAGCGGGCAGCTCTGGCGCGGGCCATCGCGCTGGATCCCGACTATCTTTTTTTTGATGAACCATCTGCAGGACTTGACCCGGTCAGTGCCAAGCGTCTGGATGATCTGATACTGGAACTGCGGGACAGCATGGGTGCAACGGTCATCATTGTGACCCATGAGCTGGCAAGCATATTTGACATTGGCAATAACTCGGTTTTTCTAGATACAACCAAAAAGACTCAGGGAGCAGTGGGAAATCCCAAAGAACTGCTAGCCAACAGCCGAGATCCTGAGGTTCGTCAATTTTTAACCCGCGGAAAGGGCAACTAGTTTTGGAGGTGTTACCATGAAACAGGCAAGCAAAACCCTAATTGGAATATTTATTATCGGCGCTGTGGCTTTAGCAGTGGCCGGCGCGATCATTTTCGGATCCGGTCGGTTTTTTAAAAAGGCCAATCTGTACGTAATATATTTCAGCGGTTCGGTAAAAGGCCTGCAAGTGGGGGCTCCGGTATCTTTCAGAGGCACTATAACAGGCGAAGTGAAAGAAATTATTACAGTGTTTGATTATAGCGATTTGTCCTTGCTTATACCGGTGATAATAGAATTGGATCTAACCAAATTTGCAGTTATCGCATCCGAACAAAAACGCGACCATTTGGATTTGTTGATCGAAAAAGGTCTTCGAGGCCGACTTGAGATTCAAAGTTTAGTCACCGGTCAGCTATTAATAGACTTCGATTTTTATCCGGACAGCCCGGCAAATTTACTTGCAAAAAATCTGTCAGAATTAAATCTCGATTTTAAGGAATTACCGTCTATTGAAGGCGATATACAAAAATTTATAAAGAAAATTGAAGACCTTCCCATAGGAAAAATTGCAAACGAAGCATACGGATTGATAGTAGATTTCAGACAATTAATAAAATCCCCCGACATTACCGAAAGCCTTGCGACTCTGAACAAAACCCTTAAAAATGCAGATAAATTTATTAAGCATTTGGATGAGCAGGTTGATCCACTGGCCACAAACACTTTGGGTGCTATTGAAGACGCACGGCTCTTGGTGAAAAACACAGATCAGCGAGCCCAACCGGCCATAAAGAGTATTCGCAAGGCGGCGGAAGAGGCCATACTTTCACTGCGTCAGGCTAAAAAAACCCTTAAAACAGTGGATGACGTCATGGCCGAGCAATCGCCGTTAAGACGGGATGTCTCGGATACACTCAATGAGATTGCCGATGCTGCCAGGGCGGTCCGGATATTAGCCGAGTACCTTGAACAAAACCCGGATGCCCTTTTGAGGGGAAAATGACAGGTCGCTTAGCAGCGCCTTATCGATATTTTGTTATCGATGTGGATTGAACAGTTTTATTTTATTGTTATCCATGAACTAATTTTTCACGCGGCTTTTAAGCTGTTGGAGGTGCCTTATGAATTCATTTTCTTTTCAATACAAAATTACATTTTTAGCCATTGCCCTTTTAATTTTGACCGGCTGTCTGGGGGCCAAAGGTCCGTCCCAGCAGACAAAATTTTACGTCTTAAATTCGCTGTATAGTCTTGAAAAAATAGAGACGCCGGTCGCAAAAACGCCGAACATTACAATCGGTGTCGGACCGGTCGATCTACCCAAATATATTAACCGGCCTCACATTGTCACCCGCGCCATTCAGAATGAGATTCAAATCGAGGAATTCGAGAGATGGGCCGAGCCAATTGACAGTAATTTTTTTCGGGTGCTGGCAGACAATTTATCGATTCTGCTCCAAACGGACAATATCGTGTCTTTCCCGGCCAAGCGCTCAACCAAGGTCGATTACCAGGTAGCCGTCACTGTCACGCGGTTTGACGGTGTTGTCGGCAAAAATGCCCTGTTGCGGGCGCGCTGGTCGATTTACGGTGAGAATGGAGAAAAAAAGCTTATAAGCAAGCATTCGGTTTACAAACAACCAGTCAATGGTGAAGAATTAAAGGATCTGGTTTCAGCCCAAAGCCTCGCTCTGGCTCATTTTAGTTATGATATTGCGCAAGCAATTGCATCGTTTGAAAACTAAGGAGGTGTTTTATGAAAACATTTATGTCTATTGGAGGAAAAAATTGAAGCAGGCTTCCAATCGCTCACTGCCGAATCACAGCCGCTTGTAAAGTAGGCAGTTTTTTTCCTCCTTTTTAGGGATGTTGTCACCCCGTCATGAGGCATTGTCTTCTGGTGTTATTATTTAATAATTGCAACAAGATTGATAGTCGTTAGTTTCTCAATCTATCTGCAAATCAGTGATATTTGGTTTTGCTGTCCCCCTTCTAAATCATAAGTGCTCAAAATAGGATGATTCCACTTTGGAAGAATTGGAAACCACGGATAAAAAATTTCATGGTTTAGTATCTGCCCCTCATATGTGAAAAATCAGAGAATTAGAACGGTTAGAGGGGCGGTGGTCGTTGACGTTCATAAATTGATGAGGTCTAGTAAATTATGAGCAAAAACACGTTCCGGCTTAAATTTGATTCTCCGACTGTTGAACAGGAATTTATACAGCACTACCACGGGAAATCCCTTTGGCAGGCTCGCTTGGCCTTGTTGATGGGCGCGGGACTCTTTGGGAGTTACGGCTACCTGGATACCTATATAATTCCAGATACAGTTATTACTGCATGGATTATCCGCTTAGTGGTCTGTTCTATTATACTAATATCCTTCGCTCTCACCTATGTTCATCGTTTACAAAAGCACTTTCAACTAATTACATGTCTTCCCGGTGCCATAACGGGGCTTAGCCTCTTGATCATTATAGGCTTTGCCGGCATGGAGGCGGGGGCCTACTATGTCGGGCTGTTGGTTATTATTGTCTGGATTGGAAATTTCTCAACTACACGATTTTTCGCAAGTTTTATTGCCTGCATGGCCATTTTATTTGGATTTTATTGGGTATTTACTGTTCACGTTAACATCCCCGGATTTTTGCTGTTGGACCACTCATATTTCATGTTTACGATACTTTTCATTTCCCTGTTTTCAAACTATAGCCTCGAAGCGTCCAACAGAAGAGAGTTCCTCTCAAATCGCGAGCGTGAGATTTCGATGGAAGCCAAGGTTGCCGAGCGCAAAAAAGCTGAAGAGGCGATACGCGCATCCGAGGAAAAGTCCCGTTTACTTTTGCAATCCGTCGGCGAGGGTATTTTTGGCGTGGACCTGGATGGAAAGGTGGCCTTTATGAATCCGGCGGCCAATCAGATGCTGGGTTACGGGCCCGAGGAGCTTATCGGCAAGGAAATCCACGAGAAAATTCACCATTCTCACGCGGACGGATCGGCGTATCCGAAAAGCGAATGTCCAATGTATTTAACCCGTGCTGACGGCACCGATCATCACATTGCCGACGAGGTGCTCTGGCGAAAGGACGGCTCGTCGTTCCCCGTCGAGTATACCAGCATGCCGATAAAGAAAGATGAGCAGGTCGTCGGTGCGGTCGTCACCTTTATGGATATCACCGAGCGCAAGCGCGCCGAGGAGATGCTAAAAGAGAGCGAGGAGACCTTACGAGAACAGACGATTCAATTTCGTACCATTTTTAAAAAATCGCCGGTGGGAATTCTTCATTTTGGGAAAGACGGTATAGTTTTAGACTGCAACGATAGACATGCCGAACTCATGGGGTCAACTCGTAAAAAAATTATTGGAATGAATTTATGGAAGGAAAGTAGAAATGATGAATTGCGTGTTGCCGTATCTGGCGCGCTTGCCGGTGAGCAAACCGTGTTTGAGGGAGAATATACTTCCGTCAGCGGGGGAAGAACCATAGTGATTCGATCTCTCTTTAACCCAACCGAACCCGGCACCTCTCCAACGGAAGTCATCAATACGACTGAAGACATCACCGAGCGCAAAGAAATGGAAGCCCAGATAATTCATGCCAAGCAGGCTGCTGAAGATGCCACGAAAGCCAAGAGTGAATTTCTGGCCAACATGAGCCATGAAATCCGTACACCCCATGAATGCCATTATGGGGATGGCGCACCTGGCCATGAAAACCGATCTTACCGCCAAACAATATGACTATCTAAAAAAGGTGGATATCTCCGCCAAGTCTCTTCTGGGAATCATCAACGACATCCTGGATTTTTCAAAGATTGAAGCCGGCAAAATGGACATGGAGTCCGTGGACTTCCAATTAGAGGATACCCTCGACAACATTTCGACGCTGGTGGGCATTAAGACCCAGGAAAAAGGGCTGGAACTGCTTTTTAAGACCGATCCATCTGTCCCCACGGCACTCGTCGGCGATCCCCTGCGACTGGGACAAATTCTGATCAATTTATCGAATAATGCCGTAAAATTTACAGATACGGGGGGAGATTGTCGTTTCCACCGAATTGGTCAAAAAAGACAAAGCACAAGCTACCCTAAAATTTTCGGTTCGAGATAGCGGGATCGGTATGACCGCAGCGCAAGCCGCCAAGCTGTTTCAACCTTTTGCACAGGCAGACTCCTCCACAACCCGAAAATATGGCGGCACCGGATTGGGACTGACGATCAGCAAGCGGCTGGCTGAAATGATGGGCGGCGATATCTGGGTGGAGAGTGAGCAAGGCCGGGGCAGCATTTTCAGTTTTACCGCCAACTTCGGTCTGGGAGAAGAGAAGGCAAAAAAGCAATACAAGCCTGCATCCGAACTGCGCGGCATGAAAGTTTTAGTGGTGGACGACAACGCCACCTCAAGGGACATTTTACAAGAGATGCTGGAATCTTTTACTTTTGATGTCACCGTGGCCGCATCCGGACCAGAGGGAATCACAGAACTTGAGAGTGCGAAGGAAGATAAACCTTTCGAGTTGGTTGTTATGGATTGGAAAATGCCGGATATGGATGGTATCGAGGCTTCCAGGCGGATTAAAGACCATAAGGATTTGAGCAAAATTCCAGCGATCATTCTGGTTACCGCTTACGGCCGCGAAGAGGTCATGCAACAGGCCGATCAGTTGGGGTTAGAGGGTTTTCTCCTCAAACCGGTTAATCCTTCGCTGCTTTTTGACACCATCATGCAGGCGTTTGGCGAAGCGGTTCCTGAAACCTCGCGGGTTGTCCAAAAACATGAACAAGAAACCGAAGCGATAGAACATATTCGCGGGGCCAATGTCCTATTAGTGGAAGATAATGAAATTAACCAGCAGGTGGCCAGGGAAATTCTTGAGGGTGCCGGTCTGAAGGTCACCCTGGCCAATGATGGCCAGGAGGCCGTCAACGCCGTTAAGGAAAATGAATATGATGCTGTTCTCATGGATGTCCAAATGCCGGTAATGGATGGGTATACGGCCACTCGTGAAATCCGCAAAGATGAACGTTTCAAGGAACTGCCGATCATTGCCATGACCGCCCATGCCATGACCGGTGATGAGGATAAAAGTTTGGAATCCGGCATGAACGGCCATGTGACCAAACCCATTGACCCCAACCAGCTGTTTGCCACCTTGCGAAAGTGGATCAAGCCAAGTGAGAAACGTGCCCAAGTTCAACAACCGAAAGTTCCTGTTGAGAGTCCTGAATCGGATATGGCAGTGCCGGAAGAAGATGAGCTTCCGGAATCTCTACCAGGATTTGATTTACCAGCAGGTTTAGAGCGATTGAGTGGAAACAAACGTCTGTACCGCAAGCTGCTGTTTGATTTTGGTACAAAATATACCGAGACAGCCAGTGAAGTTCGCGAGGCATTAGATGCAAAAGATTTTGAACATGCCCACAGCCTGATTCATAACCTGAAAGGTCTGGCGGGAAATCTGGAAGCCATAGACCTTCAGACTGCTGCAATTGCAATGGAAAAACTCGTTAAAGGACAAACCGATAAATCTATCTCCGAAAAGGAACTCAACCAGAAATTCGCGGAACTGGAAAAAGCTATCAATCAAGCCTTGGGATCGGCCCAAAGCCTTGGTGCATCCGCTGAAGAAAAAGTCTGTAAGCTATCTAAGGAGGAGATTGCAGCTATCTCTGCTGAATTAGCTCACGATATTGCTAAAAGAATCCGCGATGCTGCTGAAATGGGAGATGTCACAACGCTTAATGCCATCGCTGAGGAGATAAGGGCTCGCTCAGATTCCTGCATACCGTTGAGCAAACAGATCATTCAAATGGCGGAGGACTTTGATCTGGATGGCATCCAAAAATTAGCGGATGATTTAGACGCCTGCTGAGTAAACTGATTATTAGATTTCCAAACGCAATGTGGAAAATAGCTGAATGATAGGTTTCGG
>PVMK01116961.1_pt1 | contig 18876 bp, 12 predicted proteins | sample 1853481 | NCBI WGS metagenome assembly PVMK01 (sample SAMN08533507, study PRJNA380276) | Marine sediment metagenome, whole genome shotgun sequencing project. | reverse complement strand
TAACTACTATCGTTAACCTTAGAAGAACGCTGGTCGATGATGGTGATATGGAAGATATGCTAATGGATACTCTAGCGAATATAGGGGACTATGGAAATTCATTTGGACAGTCAGAACGCATGCGTGCAAAATGGACTAAAGATCTGGACTTTACTATTAAAGATGTACGTAAGGAAGAGGCAGAGTTTTTATGGTTTGTAGGGGATTACGCTTCTTATGATGCCAGAATTCAAGATCTGACCAAAAAAGCAGCATCCATTTTTAATAAAATGGGGGTTGATTTTGGAATTTTATATGATGGCGAACGAAATTCAGGAAACGATGTGAGGAGAGTTGGTGAAGAAGGTCTATACGAAATGCTTGCTGAAGATAATATAGCAGCTTTTGAAGAGGCTAGCTTTAAAGAAATCTTTACTACCGATCCACATAGTTATAATACTATTAAAAATGAATACCCAGAATTTGGAGGCAATTATCCAATTTACCATTACACTGGATTATTGGTAAAATTACACAAAGAAGGTAAACTGACTTTCAATAAGAAACTTGATTATAAAATCACCTATCATGATCCTTGTTACTTATCCAGATATAATGGTGAGGTTGATGCTCCAAGGCAATTGTTAGAGGCTATGGGTGTTACTTTAGTAGATATGCCAAGATGTAAAGAAAATTCTTTCTGCTGTGGTGCTGGTGGTGGACGTATCTGGATGGATGATTCTAAAATGGACACACGTCCTAGTGAGCTAAGAATTGAAGAAGCATTAAATATTGGTGGAGGAGTAGATCACTTTATTGTAGCATGTCCAAAAGATTATGCTATGTTTACAGATGCAGTAAAAACAAGTGGGAATGAAGAAAATATGCAAGTGAAAGATATTATTGAATTGGTGGAAGAAGCTATGGGATAGTGACAATTGACAAATGAGTCTATTGATTTATGGGTTAATTAGAGTTCCGTCTTTATAATAAGTCGTTTCTTCTAATGTGCCATTTTCAGAGTATCTTTTATAGGCCCGTCTCCACCGTTCTTATAACTTGCTATGATTTTAAGTACCATTTTCGGTATATAACTCAATTAGTCCGACTAATTTATCCTCTTTATAGGAGCCCTTGGATTTAAGTCTTACCATTCTTATAATACTTGACGGTAGGACCGTTAAGCTTGTCGTCTATATAGTCTCCCTTAGACTCTACTACGCGTTTTCATAATACTTTTCAGTAGGGCCATTCAATTTATCTTCTTTATAGCTTTCTTTGGATTCTAAAATGCCTTTTTCTGAATAATTTTCAGTAATACCATTTAGTTTACCATTTTTAAATATGGTCTTTAATCTTTCAGCTCACCATTCTCATGATAATGTTCTGAAGGCCATATATTTCACCATTTTTAAAAGTGGTTTTATATTCTAACTGTCCACTTTCATAATATTGCTCGGAAATTCCATCTTTCTCCCCATTTTTAATTGTTGTCTTTACATTCAAATTCCCATTTTTATAATAGGATTCGTATGGGCCTTCAATTTCATCATCCTTTATAAATGTCTTTACCATGATTTGCCCATTCTTATAATAGGAGATATAGGGACCATCTTTAAAGCCATCTTCTTGCATTGAACTATTCAATTTTTCAATAATTAATTAATCTTTTCAAATATAGATAAAAAAGGGAGTTTCTTTTATTGTCGTTTTTATGAAAATTAAGCTAATAACAGAATAATTAAATTTAAAGATTAAATTTGTTGTATGCAGGACATCCCATTAAAATTAGACATCGTTGCCCTAATATTAATTTTAGGAGTATTTCTGGGCCTCTTTATTTCTTATTTTATCATAAAGAAATCTATAGGAGTTAATACCTCTAACTTATTTATGGGAGTTTTTATTTTGGTATTGTCATTTGTAATGCTTGAAGGCTGGCTAAATTATACTGGTTATATTTTCAAAGTATTGTGGGCGACAAATTTTGCAGAACCGTTTAATTTTATTATTGCTCCCCTTATTTATTTATTTAGTATCTCCCAATTTAAGGGATTTAAAAAAGAAAAACAATGGCCACATTTTCTTCCATTTGTATTTTGGTTAGGCTATTGTATATTCTTTTTTATACAATCTGATATATTTAAATATAATGCAAATATTGATGTGATGCAATTAAATATACCATATTTAAACAATGTCCAAAAAATATCATACGATCCGTTGCATATTAGGACTTATATAAATTTTATGACAGGAATTTCCTTTGTAATCTATACTGCTATTATTGTCCGATTACTTTTAATGAAGTCTAGTTCTTTAGGGCAAACAATTTTTAATACTACTAATAAAACATTAATATCGTTACGCAATTCACTAGCTCATTTTATAATAATAATAGTAATTTTCATCATTGTAAAACTAATTTTCAAAAATGATGTTGGTGATTATTTTATCTTTCTATACCTATCGTTTATGATATTTATGACAGCAATTCAGATTATGAATAGTTCAGATTATTATATCCAAGTATCTTCGTTTTTAGAAGTTCCTACGTTGAAATATAAGAAATCTTCATTGGATGATAATACAAAAGAAATGATATTGAATGGTATAGTATTGCAAATGGAAACGGAGAAGTATTTTAAAAGAAGTACTGCATCATTATCAGGTTTGGCAAAGACTATAAACGAAAGTTCACATCATGTCTCTCAAGTAATCAATGAAAAACTGAATCAGTCCTTTTTTGAAATGTTGGCATCCTACAGAATAGAAGAAGCAAAAGTTATTTTAAAAACAGAATTGGGTAAAAAATTAACTATAGAAGAAATAGCCGAACAGGTTGGTTACAACTCAAAATCGGCATTTAATACCTCTTTTAAGAAAATTACCTCACAAACCCCCTCTGAATTCAGAGACTTCTAAAGCTCTGATAATCAATTAGTATTTGTGCTTCCTTATAAACTAGAACACCTTGCTTATAGGCTAATTCGTTAAAACTACTTAGCTGGTTTTAGATTTGTCTCATAATTAATAACAATTATTATGAATTCACAAATTAAATCAATTAACGAACGTAAACATTATATAGATTGGCTAAGGGTTTTAGCTTTTGGCTTGCTCTTTCTCTTTCACTCATGGAGACCTTTTGACCAATTTCCTTGGCATATAAAAAATGAAGAGCAAAATTTCATTTTTGACTTGCTCACTATTTTTACTCATGGATGGCGTATGTTTCTTATATTTTTAGTGTCAGGGGCTGGAACATGGTTTGCATTGAGATCCCGAAAAAAAAGCGTTCGTAATGGACAGAATCAAACGATTAATAGTTCCTTTTATATTTGGATTTTTTTTAATTATTCCTCCTCAACGATTTTATGAGTGGATCATGTATCGTGATTTTTCAGGTAACTATCTTGATTTTTTAGTTTCATATCCTTCACAACAACTTAGTGCCAATATGGGTAGTAGTTTGTTGTTATGGTTTGGTCATTTAGGGACTCATATTTGGTTTCTACCATTTTTATTTGTGATGACGGTGTTTGCACTTCCATTGCTTAATAAAATTCAAAAAGGGAGGTTAGACTTCTCTTGGTTGAAGCGTATTATGCAAAGCAATCATGGAGTATTCGTTTTAGTGTTGCCAATGATTCTTGTGCGTGTACTATTAAAACCTATTTATTCAGAATATACAGATTGGGCAGATTTTGTGATATATATGTTACCCTTTATTTATGGTTTTCTTTTTATGAGTGACACTGTTTTTATTAATCTTATAAAGAAAAAAACCTATCTTTTTCTTGTTGTAGGTATTATAAGCTCAATGTATTTTCTGTATACTGCTTTTCAAGATCCTCTAAATATTCAAGAGTATATGCACCCGAGCTATTCTTTAAAACACATTGAATTAAGTGTTGTTTCTATGCTAATTGCTTATAGTTGGATTTTATTCTTTTTAGGTTTTTTCGCTAGTAAATTTAATTTCAGTCATTCAATTCTTGTTCCTGCTAACGTCAGTATCCTGCCTATTTATATCCTGCACCAAACACTTATTATAGTAATAGGATTTTATGTTGTGGGATTAGAGCTTAATATATTTTTGAAATTTCTAATAATTGTGCTTACTGCTATTCCAGCAGCGGTATTATTATACAAGGTAATACAAACTAATAATATTTTACGATTTCTATTTGGTTTGAAAAAGAAAGTAATTAAAAAAGTTTTGATACCTCAAAGTACTTTAATAAATTTGGAAAAAGTACAACTGCAACCTATTATGCAAAGTTCTGAAAAGATTAAACCGAATAAAAATGAAACTATTTAGAGGAGTAAGACAAAACATGATTAAAGATGGAAACTTAAAAAAGTATCTGTTATATGCAGTTGGAGAAATCCTGTTAGTTATGATTGGTATTAGTTTGGCGTTTCAGGTAAGTAATTGGGATGATAATAGAATTAGAAAGAATGCAGAAATAAGATTTTATGAAAATATTAAAGAACAAATAATAGATGATAAGGAATTAATTGAAGGACAAAGAGATTATAACAATTATTTTATGGCTGAATTTAAGTACGCCAATGAAATTATTGAAGCCAATGATCGAAGTAAATTAGACACACTCGGAATTATAATTCGTAGTCTTACCAATTATTCAGATTTTGATAAGCAAGGCAACATATACGAAACCATGGTCAATAGTGGACAAATTAAATTACTACACAATCATGACATTGTTAATGGTATAAGAGAATTGGAAGAAATATATAATTATGTTAATAGAATGGAAAACATTCATTATGATGCCATGATGAATCATGTAGTAATAGCAACAGGTCATGTTTTAAATTATAGTACCAATGAAATTAAAAAGCCAGATGATGTTTTTAATTACCAATTTCAAAATATTATAGTAATACTCTTGCAGATTATGGAAGAAAAGGACAATACTTATAATAAAGCCTTAAATGAAATTGAAAGGGTTACTAAATTGATTGATACAGAACTTTAGAATAATTGATCTTTTGAAGTTTTCATTGAAAAGATACAGGATTACTCGCTGACTCGTGATCCTGAATAAATGTTTGTTGCTATTCAAAATCCTCAGTAATTGCTTTGCAATTAATTATTTTTTTCATTTACTTATGAAAGTATTTTTCATACTGGATTAGTTCCTTTCAGTCACTGATCCTGAATTTGGGATTGTTGCTAAAAGAAAGCTTAATTCGTTACACTCATTATTTTTTTATCATTCCACTAAGAAAGTAATCTAACATAAAGGATTAGCTCCTTTTAGTCGCTGATCCTGATTGGGTGTTGTTGCTAAAAGAAAGCTTAATTCGTTGCACTCATTATTTTTTTTTGTTTAATTAAGATTTTGAGCTAGCTCCAATCTTAATTAAACAAAAAAGCCTTTCACTATCGTGAAAAGCTTTCTTTTGTCGGGGTGGCAGGATTCGAACCTGCGGCCTCCACGTCCCAAACGTGGCGCGATAACCGGGCTACGCTACACGCCGAAAACAACTTGCGTTGCAATTTTTTAAAATACCAATCCCAAATTTCAAAACTACCTATAAACTGTAGCCTGGTTCCGGGCGGAGTTTATGCCGTACTTGATACGGTACTACACCCCGAATTGGTTATCATTGAGAAATCTTTTAATTCCTCTTTAACGATGCGGAGAGGAAGGGATTCGAACCCCCGGTACCCGTAAGAGTACAACTCCTTAGCAGGGAGCCCCGTTCGACCACTCCGGCACCTCTCCAATTTGTAATGATTAAATCACTAAAATTGTTATCCTGCTCACCAAATTAATCTTTGGTATGCAAGCGGGTGCAAATGTAACTTTTCAATTGTTATAACGCAAACAATATTTATGCTTTTTTATATAAAAAAGGGGTAGTTTTTTTAACTCTTTTTATCTCTTTTTTTATCATTGTCACCAAGTACTTATAATATGATCTTTATAAATTTTTAGTTAATTGTTGAACAATTTTATTTCCAGATAAAAACTCTTTTAAAATCACTTTTATAACAGTATAAGCAGGAATTGCTATCATTAATCCTATTATTCCAAAAAGGACACCAGCAATAATAATCACAAGGAAAATTTCTAGGGGGTGGGATTTTACACTTTTAGAAAAAATAACTGGTTGGCTAAAGAAATTGTCGACTAGTTGGCCCAATAAGAAACCTATCAACACATAAATAGTTTTTGGTAATATTACAGATTGAAAGTCGCTCCCAATAAAGCTTGTCATAGTTAGAAACATCATTAAAACTCCTCCAATCATTGGCCCTATATAAGGAATTAGATTTAATAAGGCACATAAAAATGCAATTACAATGGCATTTTTTACTCCAAAAATTAACAAAACAACAGTATAAATGATGAATAATATCAGAATCTGAAATATTAATCCAATAAAATATCTGGATAATAAATCTTTAATTTTATATAGAGATCTTTTTGAACCTACTTCTTTCCCTCTTGGGACAAAAGTCATAATTCCCTCTTCTAATAGCTTACTGTCTTTTAATAAGAAGAATGAAATAAATAGCACTGAGAACAATCCAATACTAAAACTCCCAAAGCCACTAACTATAGAATTTAAAAATTCCGGGATAATAGAAAAATCCAACTCAGAAAGAAAATTTGACCTATCAAAAGATTGCCCAATCTCAATATTTTTTGACGTAAAAAAGTTAACAATTTTGCTATTCAAGCTTTCAATTGTTGCACGAAGCTCTTCAATATTTAAAAGGGATAAATTTTGACCTTGCTCAATTACTAAAGGTATAAACATTCCTATCAGTCCAATAACTAAACCAATAAGCAAAATGATTGTTGCAATTACAGCTAGGGTATTGTTAAACTTCAGTTTATTTTTCAAAAACCTAACAATTGGTAAGCCAATAAGTGAAATAACAGCAGCAATAACCAAATAAACAATTACAGATTGAATTTTATACAAAAAAAGAAGTAGCAATAAAATTCCGGCAACTATTCCTAATGCCCTTAAAATCCCACTCGAAATAATCTTTGAATTCATTTAGTATATATATAATTGTTTAATTAATAATTTAATTTTCAAAAGCATATTTGACAATATTAGCTCCCATACGTAAAGCCTTCAAACGAATATCTTGTGGATCATTATGAATTTCTTTGTTTTCCCAACCATCTCCCAAATCACTTTCAAAAGTATAAAGTAATATTAAACGACCTTCATGACTTATACCATATGCTTGTGGACGGATATTGTCGTGTTCATGAATTTTAGGTAATCCCTGGGGAAAGTTAAAATGATAATTAAAAATAAGATGGTCTCTAGGCAGCTCTTTCAATTCTTTATCAGGAAATATTTTTATAATTTCTTTTCTTATATATTGATCCATACCATAATTATCATCAATATGTAAAAATCCTCCACTAAGCATATAATTACGGAGATTATTTGCTTCTTCCTGAGTAAAAAAGACATTTCCATGTCCTGTCATATGAACAAGGGGATAATCAAATAAATCTACACTATTGGGAGTAACAACCTGTGGTTTGTCATCTATAGAAGTATTAATTTGGTCATTGCAAAATTGAATTAAGTTTGGTAGCGAAGTAGGGTTGCTATACCAATCACCTCCACCACCATATTGTAATACAGCTATTTCTTGAGCATATAATGAAATTATAGGGAAAAATAAAAGAATAAAAAATACTTTACTGCGCATAGAATTCAAAAGTACAAATCTTTTTTGCAAGTCAACTACTATTATTCATTTACAAATGCAACACTATGGCAGGCTACAATTGCAGCGGTTTCAGTTCGTAGTCTACTATTGCCTAGAGTAACTGGAGTAAATCCTGCATCTTTTGCTAGAGCAATCTCTCGTGGAGAGAAGTCACCTTCAGGACCAATTAATATGGTTACTGGTTGCTTTGATTTTAATACACTTTTAAGTGAATGCCTATTTGTGTCTTCACAATGAGCAATGAATCTAAGTTTATTATTACTTTCTTTTTGAGATATTATAAATTCATTGAAAGGTACAGTTGGATGTAGAATTGGTAAATGTGTTTTTAGAGATTGTTTTAAAGCAGTTTGAATTTTCTTTTCATATCGCTCCTGTTTTATTACTTTCCTTTCACTGTGATCACAAATAATTGGTGTTATTTCAGAAACCCCAATTTCTGTTGCCTTTTCAAGAAACCACTCATACCTATCGTTTAATTTTGTTGGAGCGACAACAAGATGTAGCTGGTAGGGTAGATGTTCTTGCATTTCAACTCCAATAACAGAAGCTATACATTGTTTTGGATTGGAGTTAATCAGTTCTACTTTAAATAATAAACCTTTTCCATTGGTAAGATATAATAGATCCTCTTCCTGCTTGCGTAATACTTTTGCTATATGCCTACTTTCTTCTTTATCAAAAACAATATCTTTAGTGGTTTCAGTTATATTTTGGATATAAAAAAATTGCATTTTTTAGTTTCAGTAATATTTGTTAGTATTTAAAACTTCATTCTTGCTTTGGCTACCACATTATATTCAGCAAAAAGTTTGTGTTTATATTTTAATTCTCCAACAATTGCTATCATAGCAGCATTATCTGTACAATATTCAATTTTTGGAATATGAGTTTTCCATCCGTAAATTTCTTCGGCAAATTTCAGTGCACTCCTAATACCCGTATTAGCAGAAACACCGCCACCAATTGCCACTTCATTAATTCCTGTTTGCTCTACCGCATTTTTAAGTTTATCCATTAGATAATCCACAATAGTAAATTGTAAACTAGCACAAATATCTTCAAGATTTTCTGAAATAAAATCAGGATTTATTTTTAATTGTTTTTCTACAAAATACAATATGGAGGTTTTTAATCCGCTAAAGCTAAAGTCTAAAGGACCTACTTTGGGTTTTGGAAATTTATATGCCTCTGGATTACCCTTTTGAGCATACTTATCTATTAATGGGCCTCCAGGATAAGGGAAACCTAATATTTTTGCACTCTTATCAAATGCTTCACCCACTGCATCATCTAGAGTTTGGCCAATTACTTCCATTGCAAAATAGTCGTTGACTTTCACTATTTGAGTATGACCACCACTTATTGTAAGGGCTAAAAAAGGGAAACTAGGAGTAGAATGATCTTCAGTTTTAATAAAATGTGCTAAAATATGTGCTTGCATATGATTAACATCTATCAGTGGAATATCCAGCCCCATAGCCAAAGACTTTGAAAATGAGGTGCCTACCAGCAGGGAACCCATTAATCCGGGGCCTATTGTAAAAGCTATGGCATTTAACTGTTTTTTATCGATATTTGCTTTGTGAATAGCTAATTGCACAACGGGAACAATATTTTGTTGGTGAGCACGAGAAGCTAGTTCAGGGACTACACCACCATACTCCTCATGGACGCTTTGAGTGGCAACAACATTTGATAGTACAACTCCGTTGTGTATTACAGCTGCAGCTGTATCATCGCAAGATGATTCAATACCTAATATATATGTTTTTTTTAGTGTCAAAATTAAAAGGGCATATTTATTGGTGGTAAAAATAAAACATTAAGGCCGTATCAAAAAACTGAAAAAAATAATAAAGAGAATAATAGCATTTATTGTACTTGTTATTGCACTTGTTATTATTACATTATCTATACCTGCTGTACAGACTGTTATAGCAAAAAAGGTAACCAAAAGGCTTAATGATGACTTCGGAACAGATATAAATATCAACCGTCTTGGTCTTAATTGGAAGGGTGAAGTTGATATAAGAGAAGTTTATATCGCAGACCATCATAACGATACTTTGATTTATGCTAAATCTTTGCAAACAAATATTCTGAGTATTAAAAATTTAATTGAAGGCGATTTAGATTTTGGTCATGTAGATCTTACTGAAACTAAGTTCTATTTGAAAATTTACAAAGGGGAAGAAAATGATAATATAAGTGTTTTTGCAGATAAATTTAATTCAGATAAACCTATTAATACTGAAAAAGTTTTTGAATTATTTGCTAATAATGTTACTCTGACAGAAAGTAAAGTGATGATTATAAATGAAAATTTAGAAAATCCTGAAATTTTCAGTTTAAGTGAAATCAACATTACAACCAAAAACTTAAAAATTACTGGACCAAATGTCGAGACAGATATTAAAAAGTTATCCCTTAATGCTAAGCGTGGTTTTGAAATTGAAAATCTATCTGCTGACTTTTCATATACACTAACAGGTCTCGATTTAAAAAACTTAAATTTATTAACGGCGGGCTCTGTTTTTAAAGGTAATATAAGCCTTAACTATGAAGAAAATGGAATGTCAGATTTTGAGAATAATGTGATCATTTCAGCTCAATTAAATGATACTCAAATTGCAACAAACGATTTAAACACATTTTATGATGAGTTCAACTACAATCAAATTATTGAGATTGATGGGGATATTAGTGGAACACTCAATGATTTTACCTTTACTAATTGTAACGTTAAAACCAGAGGAATAAGTGTATTGGGAGATTTTGTGTTTAAGGACTTATTAAAAGCAGATGAAGATTTTATTATTCAAGGAAAAGGGCATATCATAAATGTAAAATATCATGATTTGCGTAGGTTAATGCCTCGTGTTTTAGGTAATGTTTTACCAGAGGAGGTAAATTATTTAGGTTCGATTAAATTTAAAGGAAACACTTCTATTACTAAAACTACGCTAACAACAGCAAGTACTTTAAGTTCTTCTTTAGGTTATGCAAAAACTAATATTATTATAAAAAACATAAATAATATTGAAAAAGCTGAATACATAGGTGATGTGCTTCTTACTAATTTTAACCTTGGAATGCTTGCAAAATCTGAATCGTTCGGGACCATTACCTCCAATCTGCATATAGAAGGCGAAGGATTTACCCAGAAAACTGTAAATACGATTATAACAGGTGATATCACGTCCTTTATATTTGAGGGTTATGATTATAAAAATATAACATTATCTGGGAATTTGAAATATCCTTTATTTGATGGAAAATTATCCATTGACGATCCAAATATTAAAATGGATTTTAGGGGATTGGTAGATGTTTCAAAAGAGCTAAATCGATTTGATTTTGAAGCTGATGTAAATTTTGCCGAACTAAATAAGTTAAATTTAGTAAAACGAGATAGTATTTCGGTTTTTGCCGGTAGAATTAAAATGGAAATGAATGGCAATACTTTTAATAATACCTATGGTACTATTTCATTTAAGCAAACCTTTTATCAAAATGAAATAGATGATTTTTATTTTGATGATTTTAATATAATATCACAAAAAGATGGATTAAAAAGAATTATAGAAATAAATTCTCCTGATATTATTACTGGAAAAATTTCTGGAGAATTCTTAATTGAGGATATTCCTAAACTATTCAAAAATGGAATAGGAAGTAATTATACCAATTATACACCTGTTGAGGTTACTACAAAACAGTACATAGACTATAATTTCCAAATTTACAATAAGATCATTGATGTTTTTGTTCCTGAATTGCAATTTGGAGATAACACTAAGATAAAAGGTTATGTGTACTCGGAGAATTCAAAATTTAAACTTGATTTTCGTTCTCCAGAAATTTTGGTGTACAATAATTATCTTGGAAAAGTAAACCTACAAATTGATAATCAAAACCCAATTTTTAATGCTTTTGTTTCAATAGATTCCTTGTATAATGGATTCTATAATTTAAAGGATGTTAATTTCATAAATAAAACTTTGAATGATACCCTTTACATAACTTCAACATTTAAGGGGGGAAAGGGAAAAGATGACTTATACGATTTATCATTATATCATACCATTAATCCTGAAGGAAAATCTGTGGTTGGCCTTAAAAGGTCTACTATCACTTATAAAGAAAATGTTTGGTATCTCAATGAAAAAAACAATAACTTAAATAAGATTGTATTTGACAACGATTTTAAAAATGTTCGGTTTGATTCTATTGTATTAAATCATAATAATGAAAAAATTCAATTTTCAGGCTCCATAAGTGATAGTACTTATAAAAATTTAAAAGTAAATTTTAGAGATGTTAACATCGGAAATTTAGTTCCGCATGTTGATAGTTTACAGCTAAAAGGAAATATTAATGGTGATTTTAGCATAGTCCAAAAACGAGGACTATATTACCCCAATTCAACGATTTTAGTAGATAATATTGATATTAATGATGTTTCATATGGTGATTTGAAAATTAATGTCGATGGAAATAAAGATCTTACATTTTATGATCTTAATGCCACTTTAATTAATGAAACTATTAATTCTATTAGTGCATCAGGAAATATTGATGTATCAAATAAAAACACACAGATACAATTAAATGTCGATTTTGATGCTTTTAATCTAAAGGCAGTAAGTCCTTTTGGAGGAGATGTTATTACAAATATAAGAGGGTTTATTTCGGGTAGTGCTCAGATAACAGGTAACCTAAATTCACCAGATATTTTAGGAAATTTTACGTTGGAGAATAGTGGATTAACTGTACCATACCTTGACATCGATTTCGATTTAGATAATAACACAAATTTAATTGTTACCAAAGACAAGCTTGAAATTTCAAGGACTCATATTACTGACACTAAATACAATACAATAGGATTATTAACAGGGAATGCTACTCATGATAAATTTGGTGATTGGAAGCTCGATCTTAATATCACAACAGATAATTTGCTTGTACTTGATACTTCACCCCAAGAAGACAAATTATTTTATGGAACTGCTTTTATAAGCGGAACGGCAGATATTTCAGGACCGTTAGACGAACTTGTAATCGATGTTGTAGCTACTACTGAAAAGGATACTAGTTTTAAAATACCCCTAAGTGATACAGAAGCAATTGGAGATGATTCATTTATTAAATTTTTATCCCCCAAAGAAAAAGAGGCTCGTTTACGTGGTGAAGATATAGTAACAGAAGAACTTACTGGTCTCACACTAAATTTTGAACTTGATATAAATAGAAATGCTGAAGTAGAAATAGTTATAGATCAAATTAACAAATCTGCTATACGTGGTCGTGGCGCAGGTACATTACTTTTGGAAATAAATACTCTGGGAAAATTCAATATGTGGGGAGATTTTATTGTATATGAGGGTATTTATGATTTTAGGTACGGCAAAATCATTAGAAGGGAAATTGAAGTGGAGCGAGATGGAACCATTACTTGGGATGGTGTACCTGGTAAAGCTGAATTAAATTTAAAAGCAATTTATAAAACAAAAGCTAATCCATCGGCATTATTAGATGATCCCACAATAAACAGAAAGATACCTGTTGAGGTAATAATAGATTTAAAAGAAGATATTAGTCAGCCAGAATTAATATTTGATATAGCTTTTCCCGAGGTTAGTTCAACTGTTAGAAGTGAATTAGAATACAAGCTTCAAACTCAAGAAGATAGAGAAAAACAAGCCTTGTTCTTGATAACTACCGGATCGTTTATTAGTGATGCTGCTGGCCAAAATGCTATTTCCGGTACACTTTCAGAAGGAATTAATGCTATTCTAGCTCAAGTACTTTCAGACGAAGATGCTCTGATAAATATTTCTCCATATTATGATATTGGAGTAGATACAGTGGAAATTCAAACAGAAGATGAGATTGGAGTTCAATTTTCAAGTCAACTAAGTGAACGGGTTATTATTAATGGTAAAGTGGGGATTCCTGTTGGAGGAATAAACGAATCTACAGTTGCTGGAGATGTAGAGGTGCAATGGCTAGTAAATGAAGATGGAAGCTTAAGAATGAAATTTTTTAACCGTCAAGCTGAATTACAATTTATTGGTGAGGACCAGACCTTTGAACAAGGAATAGGAATTTCATATACAGTCGATTTTGATACTTTAAGGGAATTGATTAAAAAATTATTTGGAACTGAAATTGAACTTGAATCTAAAGAAGATACTGTAGTTCCAGATGATAACAGTGCGCCTGTTAATTTTACTTCTAAAACAAAAAATGTAGAAAACTAAATACTATAAAGAAGCAATTATAGATATTTCTACATTGACATATTTCGGCAAATTGGCAACTTCTACAGTTTCACGAGCAGGAGCATTAGATTCGTTGAAATACCTTGCATATACTTCATTGATAGCAGTAAAGTTATTCATATCCGAAATGAATATACTTGCCTTCAAAACATTTTCAAAAGTCATTCCTGCTTCTTTCAATACGGCCTTTAAATTTTCCATAACCGTCTCTGTTTCAATTTCAATTGTTTCAGTCTTTAAATCTCCTGTATCAGAGTCAATTGCTATTTGACCAGAGGTAAACAATAATTTTCCTTTTAAAACTGCTTGATTATAGGGTCCAATTGGTGCTGGGGCATTCTTCGTATTGATTATCTTTTTCATTTCTGATTCGATCGTTTATTTAACTTAAATCTTAATTCTTAATACCAAACGCCTATTTTAAAGTCTCTTATCTGGTTCACGTCGTTTTTCATATTTTATATCACTTAGCATAGAGGATTTAATACCAATAAACATGTACCAAGAAGTATGTGTGCTTCCAATAGGAGTCCAATTAAAGGACAATCTCCAGCTCTCTAAATCTCTTTGAAAACGAAACTGTGTTAATGTAACTCCACTGTTTTTAAAATCATAACCGGAAGAAATTCCAACTTTCCATCGAGGTGAAAACTCGATGTTGGTACTAAACATTAAAGACTGTGAGGATATTTCATCTTGACGCTGGGTATTAATGTAAGTAATTGTGTAAGCAAGTCTAAAATCCCAGGGTATTGAAAAATTATACCAATCATATTCTTTCTTGCTTTTTGAATCCTCATTATAAAACTGACTTCGGTCATTTATAGGTGTAGAATTTCCAAATAAATCGTCTGGACGACCACCATTTCTAAATGTTTCACTGTTGAAATCCTCTTCATCACCTCCTTTTCCTTCAAGTAATTTACTTGAAAATGAATAATTGATACTGATATTAGCATTTGTCAATCGAAAAAGACTCCCTCCATTATTTATGTTGAACTCATCTACACGCCTGTTGTTATTATCCAAAGCATAGGGGTCTAGAGAACCGTTAAAATTAAATTCAAGTTTTTTTACAATAGGAATGCTTCCTGTAAATCGCAATGGACTCCAATTTAAAGAATCTCCAGCAATATTATATGCAGTAGAAAAATTCAAATTATTAAGTAATATAATTTTTTGGGGTTCTGTTGCGGTAGTATCACGATCTCTTACTTTGGCTTCAAATGTATTACTTATTGACATACCTACACTACTGGAAAAGACGCGTCCCGGGGATCCAAACAGAGATTTATCAAAACGTGAATAATAAACAGGTTCTTCCTTATTTGGATCGTCATATGTCTCATAATATTGATCAAAAGAAGGATTAATATTATAACTTACAGAAGGTCTAAACACGTGTCGAATAGCCTGGATTTTATTATTTTTTCCGAAATTAAACATCCCATACATAGTAGTTCCCAAACTAGTTGAAAAATTATAAGTCCGGTAACTATCAAATCCATTAATTGTATCCTCAACAACTCCTCCCACACCTTCATTTATATCTTCATCATATTCTCGATGTATTGTTTTAAACACCCATGTTTCTTGATAGCGAGTACTTGCTGAAGCACTTAAATACTTTAATATTTTAAAGTTGGTACTTAGTGGAATAGTATGCCGAGCACCAATTTGTGCATCATCGAACATTTCAGATTTAAAGAAAAGAGAATCTGTAGTTTGAATTCTGTTTTCAGCAGATAGATTATATTGTAAATTAATATTTTCTAATATGCCTTTCTTAGCACCCACTTTTGGTTCAAAAGGAAAAATACGAGATACATTTGCATTTAAATTTGGCAAAGACATATTAATTTGTTCTGTATTTGTATTTTGAGAATGTGTGGCTGCAACAGTAATGTTAACTTGTGGCTCTCCTTCAAATGTTTTGGAATAAGATATTGAAGAACTCAAGGTATTTACTAAGGCACTAGCATTATTTGTCTGATTAATTGATTCTTGAAAAAACTTACTACTTCCCAAGTTTACCGAAGCAGAAAATCTTGAACTGGGATTGGCTTTTCCGTCTTGACTGTGATTCCAACGAATATTATACACCGAACTTTCACTAAAATCTGGAAAACCTCTTTCACTATTGAGGAGTTTTTCAAAACGCATACTTAAATTTCCACGAAACTTATATCGGACCGAATATGCGGTTTCCGCTCTTAATGCAAAACTGCCATTAGTATAATAATCACCTAATAGGGTTAAATCTAAAAAATCATTAACTGCAAAATAATATCCTCCATTTTGAAAGAAAAACCCTCGATCTCTATTATCTCCTATACTCGGAATTATAAATCCAGATGCCCGATCATCTGAAAGTGGAAAAAATGCAAATGGTAATCCAATGGGGAGGGGAACATCAGCAATATACATATTGGTCAATCCCGTTACAATTTTTTTCTGAGGAACAACTTTAGCTCTTCTGGTATAAAAATAATACTCTGGATCATCAATGTTTTTAGAAGTTGTAAATTTTATATTTTTAAGAAAATAAACCGGATCATTTCCCTTTGTAGTAACATCTGCTTTATAACTAATTTCTCCTTCCGAAGAGCTGGAATTGTAAACCACTGCTTTTTGAGTATCCATATTAAAACGTAGAGAATCAGGAATGATCTCATTTTTCCCTTGGACAAAAATTGGTTTTTGAGAATATACTCCAGAACTATCTATGCCCATTGCATAAATTTCATTATTGTTATAATCTAAGATTATATACCCAGCATCAATACGCATATCTTCATATTTAATAAATGCTTTATTATACATATAGACCCTGTTCTCTAATTTGTCCATATAAACATAATCTTCCCCATAATATTCAACTACAGAAGTCAAAATTTCTTCTTTTGGTTTTATGGTATCTGTTTTTACGCTATCGACAACAACTTCATTTGATTCAGAAATAAGAGGTTTTATAGTTACTTTAAGAGAATCTTCTTTGTTCTTAGCGGAAATGTTTACATTGTTTTTAGGGGGAATATCTTGCGAATATAAATATGTGCCACATAATAGCAGAATAGTTGTAGTTACTAATAAAAATTGCCTGAATGTTTGCAACGCTACGATACTATTTTTTGTAAATTTGGCCTAGTTATTGTCATTCTACCTTACCAGGCAGTGAAATTCAAAATTAAGCATATTTTTTGTGCTTTGATTTTTAAATACAATAATTTAATACTAGTAATATAAACAACACGTTATTACATACATGAAAACAAAAATTGCCTCATTTTTATTGCTTTTTACAGTTATTTTTATTTTTTCATCCTTTTTAAGCCACAATAACAATACCGTTGAACCATTTATTGTTGTTCTGGATGCTGGACACGGTGGAAAAGACCCGGGTAATATGGGAAATGGATTTAAAGAAAAAGAAATTTCTCTTAGCGTTATCTTAAAGATTGGGGAAATATTAGAAAAAGAACCTGATTTTAAAGTTATATATACACGAAAAACAGATGTATTTATAGATCTCGCTGTCCGTGCTGCAATTGCTAATAAGGCAGATGCTGATGTTTTTGTTTCTGTTCATTGCAATTCTTTTTACACTCAAGCTTATGGAGCAGAAACTTATGTGATGGGGCTTAGTAAGAGTACACAAAATATGAATATAGCCAAAAAAGAAAATGAAGTTATATTTCTTGAAGCGAATTATGAAGAAAAATATGCAGGTTTTGATCCTAATTCACCTGAATCTTTAATTGGGATGACTGTAATGCAAGAAGAATATTTAGATCAAAGCATCATGCTTGCCGCTCTTATTCAAAATAATATGGTCAACAATTTAAATCGTAATGACAGAAGTGTAAAACAGGATGTTTTTTGGGTGCTTCATAATACTTATATGCCCAGTGTTCTTGTTGAATTAGGATTTTTAACACATAAAAAAGAAGGCCCTTATATAAACTCTGAAAAAGGACGAAATGAAATGGCTAGAGAAATCGCTAATGGGATAATAGCTTACAAAAATAGTTTGAGTCTAGCTTCATACGAGACACAAAATCCGGTAATAACTCAAGAAGAAATCGATGAGGCTATAGAAATTACTGAAAAAAGAATTTATGAGAGCATTATATTTAAAGTTCAACTTGCTGCTGTTAGCAGAAGGATTAATACTAAGCCTTCAAATTTTAAAGGTTTAAAAGGAGTAAATAGAGTAAAAGAAGGAAAATTAAATAAGTATTATTACGGTGAAACATCAGATTATAATGAGATCCAATTAATGAAAAAGTTTGCTAATGAGAAAGGATATGAATCATGTTATATTGTTGCCTTTATAGAAGGAAAAAAATTAAAACTTTCAGATGTCTTAAATTCTGAAGACAAATAAGCTATAATCATAGATTTATTTTTAAATTTGTTTTTAATCAAAAATAGTTACTATTGAAATTATCAAGAGAGGTAAAAACTGGAATTCTTGCACTGGTAGCAATCTTTTTGCTAATATATGGATATAGCTTCCTAAAGGGTTCAAACATTTTTTCTAACACCAGAACATTTTATGTTTTGTATGAAAGTGTTGAGGGGTTACCCGTTTCGGCTCCAGTTACCATAAATGGACATCCTGTAGGGAAAGTTAAAAACATCGACTTTTTTAATAAAATGGGAGAGCTCCTTGTTACTTTTGATTTAGATAAAGATTTTGAATTTTCAAAAACTAGTACGGTCCGTATTTACAGTACAAGCTTAATAGGAGGGAAGGCGCTAGCAATTATCCCTGACAACAAATCTATTATTATTGCTAAATCTGGGGATACTTTATACGGAGAGATCGAAAAAGGGATGATGGAAACTGTTACTGGA
>PVMK01120853.1_pt1 | contig 18877 bp, 14 predicted proteins | sample 1853481 | NCBI WGS metagenome assembly PVMK01 (sample SAMN08533507, study PRJNA380276) | Marine sediment metagenome, whole genome shotgun sequencing project. | reverse complement strand
GTAAACGCATCTTCTGCCCGGGTGGCCAGTTCTCTTCCCAGATGGAGAGGGCCAGACCATAAATTTTCTCTTCATCATCAAGACCAATCCCCACAGATTTCTGCCGGGTGAAGGTAGTAAAATCAGCCCACCGAAATTTTACCCTAACCGTGTGGGCCACCAGATTACGTTTTTGTAGGGACTTGGAGACACTGGCCGATTGCTTTCGCAATTGGTTTTTGAGCAATTCAGGATCGGCTACATCCTTGCTAAAAGTCCACTCCTGGCTGATGCTCTTGGGCAACCCCCGCTGGGAATGAATCTTTCGCCGGTCAATACCCCCGGCCATACGTTGCAAATGTTGGGCTTGCTGTCCAAACCGTTGCCTCAAGGTGTCGGGTTCGTGGGTCGCCAGTTGGCCACAGGTGAATATTTTTAGCTCCGCCAACCGCTCGGCCGTTCGCGGACCGATGCCCCAGATGACTCGAACTGGCAGAGGGGCCAGAAAAGTCGCTTCTGAATCTGGCCGGACGATAGTGCAGCCCTCCGGTTTTTCAAAGTCCGAAGCAACCTTGGCTACCAGTTTACTGGTTGCCAACCCGACCGAGGCAGGCAAACCAGTCTCCGCTTTAACTTGCCGCCGTATGATAAGGGCCAGTTCCTCTGGGCCTGGAGCGGTCGATAAATCTACGTAGGCTTCATCTACACTGACTTTTTCTACCGGGCCGTACTCGGACAAAATAGCCATTATCTCTCGCGAACTGTCGCGAATTCGGGACCACGAATGACCCACAATTTTGAGTTGTGGACATAGACGAACGGCCCGGCTGGAGGGCATAGCCGATCTAACCCCATGCTGTCGAGCTTCGTAGCTCGCCGAAGCAATGACACCCCGGCTATCTGGCCGGCCGCCAACCGCCAGAGGAAGGCCGGCATCCTCCGGGTGTTCCTTTATGTGGACATTGACGAAGAAGGCGTCCATGTCCAGGTGTAAAATTGCCCGGGGCCAGGATAATTCATCCTTTGACGAGGGAATGTGACCATCAGACGGATCCATAGGCGTTGTGACTTTCACCGGCAACAATTGGGTTCAGAAGCAATAATGAGCATAGTAGTGACCTTATTTACCCGCAATTACCCGTGAATAAGCCGTTTAACTTCTTCATAAGAGCTGTTTGCTGCCAAGTTAGATCGGTCACTCAGTGGAAACCTGGTCAGCGAAGTTGCGCAAGGCGCGAATATTGCGGGTAGGTGTATTGGTCATGATCACACAACCGACTCCAAGCAACAGTCGCCGGCCGCCGGTAACGGACAACGCCTCGGCCGCTTCGGCCAGGGCTGCCTCGGGAGATTCTTGCAACAAGCTCCAACGAGAGACCCCACCGCTAACCGCACCCGATGTCTGCTGCAGTCCCGTGGCCAGGTTGAAACCGGTGTCGCGATCGTGCCAGTTGACTACCTGAACAGGGTAATCGGCGACCAGGTCAAACATGATATCCTTTTCGCCGTGAATGTGGACCATATTCAGCCAAAGATCACTGGCCATGGACAGAAGCTCCTCGTCAAACGGCCGGCCAAACCTTTGATATTCGACCGGACTCATCACTTCATATCGCGCATGCTGGATAGCATAGAAGATGCCACTCACGCCACACTCTTTTGCTGCTTCAATATAGGCGCTTGTGCTTTTTGATATTATCTCAAGACCGCTCCGGACAGCCTCTGGGTGACTTCGCATGTGGCTTAGCAAACGATCATTACCGGCGAGATTCTTGGCTTGGGCTAAAGGTGAAAAGATGGTGGCGATGAAAGGCGTATCTCCCTCGGCCGCCAGCCCTTCACCGACCAGGCGCAGTGCCTCGATCTGCGTGGCCAACATCCCCTTGCTGGGATCGAGTTCAGTTAGCTTCTCCCAATCACCGGGCTGACGAATAACCCGTTTGAGATAGTTGCGAGTGCCCTCGGCCGCACCTTCCCAATTGTCTCTTACGCCCCAGTCTACCAGGCAGTAGCTACTGGCTGGAGACACCTTGATCAGGTCCCAGTCATAATCTTGCTGCCACTTAAGGTGAGCGGTCGCGAGGGCAACCGCATCCTGGTCGTCGCCGGGCCAATGTCGCCACAAAGCCACCGGCGGTCGGTCTGGTTTTTCCCCGGCAATGGCTGCTTCCAATCGTTCTCTTTTACTCCACGTACCCATCTAAGTAACTCCTGTGTAAAGTGAATGACCCAATAAATTTTATCATACTGGTTCAGGTAAGCTGCAATCGTTAAGCGACAGCCGTTTCCTGTGTCAATAGTTCATTTAACTGTTTCTGCTTAAAGTGAACATTTGTTGATCGTTTTCCTGGACCAAAATATAGCCGTCAATTTTATCACGGCCTGTACTGTTCCGGATTAATCGAGATCTGGTCCGGTGGTAGAGGAATGGGGAAGTAATTACCAAGACTGTATTCAGTAACTGGGACAATCAATTTTTGAGCCTGATCAGCAATCCTTGCGAAACCACCTCCGAGATACCAGATAGCCGCACCCTTGATTTCCGGGTAAGGTGCGTATAGCTCTGCCGCCCAGTTGATATCCTGCAAGGCCTGGCTATTGCCAGGTACTTGCTGATATTCCCAGCCCCACTCGCTTATTAACACGATTGGCCGGGGAATACCTTGCTGGTCAGTCACCTGGTAAAGTTGCTGAAAACGGCCGAGCTTATGCGGATATTCGTGAGCGATATCATCGACAATGTAGCTGTACTCGTGCAGGGCGATGGCCAAACGATCTGGATTTTCTCCCGCCAATCGTAAAAAAGCCAGCATTGACGGACTTTGCCAGTCGCTTATTTCCGGTTCTCCCGAAGCCCAGCCAAAAGCCGCCCATCGAAAGCCATCGACCTGGGCCAAGCGGGCTGTTTCCAATGCAAAGCGGCCTAACCATTCCGATCGATTCCTGTCTACTTCATTGATAGTTTCTATCCAAACCAGGTTTGGGTCCAATTCCGGCGGGAATGCGTCCATGTGTAATTGCCAGTGGTCCCGAGCCGCTTCTTCGGGTGGCAGGTCGTAATTTGGCGTATCGTATTCATTTCCGCTTCGGCGATAGATTAACGTATGGGGCACCTGACTGCCGCGGAGGATTTGTTGAGCTTCGACCAATGGTCCCGCATCGTCGGCTGATTTAATAAAAAACGGGACGCCGGCGGCGTCAAGCCTGCGCATCCAATCACCTATCCCATTCCGATTACCGCCACCGCCAGCATGGAACCCGATTTTGGCAAATCCCAGGTCATGTCCCTCCGATTGCAATTGAGCCAGGACAGCCTTGAAATCAATAGTTGGCGTCGCTGTTGGCGCCGGTGTCTCGGTTGGAGTCGGAGTTGATCCTTGTGACAGGTTTTGCAAGGGAAGAAATAATTGGAACTCACCTTCGATTACTATCGAGACGGGCCTGGATGGCAACATGGTTGCTGCCATTTCGGGTGATGATTCAGGGGGCAATGCGGTAGCTATTGGAACTGTCGGTGATGGCGTAGCGATTGTTACCATTTCAGCAGTTGATTCTGATATTGGTGCGGGTGGCAATGTCGGAGTTACCTCACCATTTGTACCCTGGCAAGCAGCGAACAGCAGCGCGAAGATCGCCACTAACCCGAGCCAGGCAATATTTAAACCAAGAACCCTCGCCCGGTTCAAGGGACTCTGAAGTAGAACGGCGATGAACGTTTTTATTAGTGTAATCATCGGCTGGGTTTTCGTTTCAGGGTGGAAATTCCTGGCTGGTTTCTTAATGACCAACTCGGATGAGATTCCGCGGAAAGCTAGTTAAAGAATGGGAACCGTCTGAGGTGATGACGATATCATCTTCGATTCGAACGCCACCCCGTCCAGATAAGTAGATTCCCGGTTCAATGGTGAAGACATTTCCCGCTTGCAACGGCTCACTGTTGGCATCCATGATATAAGGGGGTTCATGGATTTCGAGACCCAAGCCATGGCCTGTGCGGTGAAAGAAATAGTCGCCAAAACCGGCAGCGGTGATGACCTCTCTGGCAGTGTGATCTAAGTCTCGGCCGGATGCGCCCGGTCGAGCAACCGCTCTGGCGGCTTCGTTCGCCTGGCTGACTAGCTCGTACACTTGCTCTAATTCTGGTTCTAAGTCTCCTATTGCGAATGTGCGGGTGATGTCTGACGGGTAATCGTTAACTATTGCTCCCCAGTCGATTACCAGCAGATCGCCAGATTGAAGAGGCCGATCGGTCGGCACGGCATGGGGCGATGCGCTGTTGGGGCCAGCTGAAACGATAGGAGGGAAGGCAGCCGCATCACTCCCTGCCTCACTAAGCTCTTGCAATAACATAGCAGCAATCTGTTTCTCACTTTGGCCAACATGGATACGAGGTAGCAACTTTTCCATCGCGTTTTCAGCAATGACTACAGCCCGGTTCATAACAGCCAATTCGCCGTCATCCTTGATCTGTCGTAAGGTGTTCATGATCGGTTCTGCATGGGCAATTGCCAGGCCGGGCGCATACCGTTGTAGCAACTCCAGTTCTAAGACCCGCATATGTAATGCCTCAATTCCCAGCAAAAAATCAGACAACTCAATTTGGGCGCAGGCCAACTGGAAGGCGCCGGTGTAGCCCTGGTCGTCTTTCCAGGAAAAAATACGCTTTTCTGGGATGTCAGCTGCCCGGGCTTTACTTGCCTCAAGCTCAGGAATGATGATAGCGGGTTCATCGTCGACGGGTATAAACAATATGATCGGTCGCTCACTAACATGAGCATGAATGCCACTCAGATAGACCATGTTCGGTCCCGGCATTATGGCCAGGCCATCTAAGCCGTGGGCCAGGACCTCCTGGATCAGGCGCTCAATTCGTTGTTGGTGCATAAGTTGCTTCCTTCGAAGGAGAAGACTTTTTCAGTAAATGATAGCGAATAATGATTATTTCTAAATGGAACTGGCAACGCTACTTCTTCTCCTCAAGCTCTACTAGCTGAAAGCCGGGCTGAACTGCCTCATCAGGGGAGCAATTAACGGCTTTGATAACCCCATCATAGGGGGCCTGAATGGACAAAATCATCTTCATTGATTCAAGCAATATTAGTTTTTGACCGCTCTCCACTTCCTCTCCAATCTTCACCAGGATTTCCGACACCACGGCCGGAATGGACGCAGAGAGCGATGCTGCCTCGGTGTCCGCTGATGCCGTTTGTCCATCGTGAACTAATTGATAATTGACCAATCGGCCATTGGACCACAGTTGTCGATTATCTCCGTCATGATATCCTGCAGCCCGAATTCGTTTACGAGATATGAAGTTGTCGGGCCCGATTTCTTCAATTTCCAAAACGTAGTGGGCCCCCTCAGTGTAGATAAGCCGGGCCGAGTGGGTCATTCCGTCATAGCTTATACGTAAGCGATCCCCTTGACGTATTACCTCAATTTCCTTGAGTTCCTCATTAAGACGCACTTTAAAACGCATAGGCTATCCCAGAAATGAAGCTATCCAAAATGACGTTCGCTCGTGTGAGCACATGATAGTTTTGGATCGGATCATTATTTAAGCGTATTGATGATCTAGCTTTCAAAGAGCTTTACATGGAGCGTGATACCTTCGACGCTCTTGACGATAACGCGCTCACCCTCTTCGATCGCTCTTTCCGACAAGGCACGCCAGACCTCTCCATTGACCAGAACTGTTCCACTATAGAGTTTGCTCATTCCCTCGGCCGCAACCATATCAGTGCGGGTGGTTCCGGTCATATCCACCATCCCCTCGGCGCCAGTAGAAGGAGCTTGTAGCTGCGCATTGAGGGCTTTGGCCACCAGGAATATGAAGAAACCGGCTGTAAAGAAGGCGATGCCCAATGCACCGGCAATTGAAATCCGGGCAAATTCCGGCGAGCCTGGCGAGTTAAACAAGACCAGGAGGCCGGCCAGCAAGGTGATTGTACCGGCCACAGCTAAAATGCCCGTCGCAGGTGTCTTTACTTCCAAAAAGAAAAGAACGAAAGCCACGGCAATCAGGCCGAGGCCCAGCCAATTGGCCGGCAATGTGCCCAGGCCATAAAGACCTAAACCCAGGCATAGGACGCCAATGAAACCGGCCGCCCAGCCACCAGGGCTCCCAATCTCGATGAGAATGGCTTGAACGCCAATGGTCATCAGGAGACCAATCAATAAGGGATTGGAAAGGGCATGGAGAAATTGCTCGACCAGGCTCATTGATAGCTGCTGGCGATCCGCATCAGCTATTTCCAGCGTTACCGGCCGGCCTTTTACTTCCACGGGCAGGCCATCTAGCTGCCTAAGTAAATCATCTACATCAATCGCTACGGCATCGATGAGGGCACTCTCCAGCGCTTCATTGGCAGTCACCGCGCGGGCCTCGTCAATCATAGCCTCAGCCAAGATGACCGCCTCTTCACCGCGGCGTTCGGTCAAGTTACGCATGGTCGCCTTGAGGTCCTCGGTGATTTTCCGGAAAAGGGTTTCTTCAATATCCTCACCCGAGCCGCCGACTGGCGATGCGGCCCCAATCACTGTTTCCGGAGCCATGCCGGCCGCATGGGCGGCCACAGTTATCACACTGCCGGCCGAAGCAGCCTGGGCTCCAGCCGGTCCGATGTATACGATGACAGGTACCTCGGCATTTCGAAAAGATTGAACAATCTCGAGGGTCACATTAACGGCTCCGCCAGGTGTGTCAAGAACGATAAGAGCGGCCAGGGCCCCAGAATCCTCAGCTGTTTGGATTACCCGGTCAAAATAGCTGGCCATGGCCGGTGTTACCGGCCCCTCTATCTCAGCGATGACGATATGATCGCCCTGGGCCGCAGCCGGCAATATCGTGGCCAGGGCCACAATCACGAACAGAGCCGAAATGATTAGCGCTTTTACCTGGGGTTTATGGGCCAATTGTTTCATATTCCTGATGTTTCACAGTTTCTCCAACCAGGATGTTGGACCGTGAAACGACTATGCATTCTAGAGAGTATTATTTACAGCTTATCATACGGTATGCTGTATAGGGGGACAAGCTATTTCGGTTAGCTTTAATCTGGGGTGGCGGCTTGAATCAGGAGTGGCGTCAGGCCATCTGCTCGCGAAAGAAGATGTTGAGTATTTCGGGATTATCAACAACGTACTGATAACCACTGTAACAGTCATTACTCTCGACGAAGAGCGGACGGATGGCATTTGGCGTGTGCTGGGCCATATATTTTACGTTGTCCATGCTACCCCAGCGGTCACCTGTACCTTGAACGTATAGGACGGGCGTATCACCGGCGCCGGTCGCGGCAAATGCCGGCTCAATAGCCGAAAAGCGCAGCCCGCCGACAACCAGGTAGATCAGGTGAGCGAGACGCAACACAAGGGACCCCAGGGGGCCGAATAAACTGTAGGCATAGCGATTAGAGAATATCGCCGGGCTTGCGGGTTGGACAGCGACAACAGCTCTAAGGGCATCTGTGCGGGGGAGGGCAAAGATTGTCGCGTTGGCCCCCATAGCAAAGCTGACAACACCGATTCTCTGCTGATCCACGTCTCCACGCCTTACAAGAAAATCTAGAGCACCCAACACATCATCGGCTTCTCTAAGGCCAAATGTTACGGGTGGCGATGTCGCGCTTTGTCCATGGTTGCGTAAATCGAACATCAAGAGATTGTAGCCGCGACGGTGTAGGGAGTGAGCCAGGTGGATGAGTTGGATTGGCGAACTGCCAGGGATATCGTCGAGGACGGTCTCGGCCGCTGTGCCCAACCGGTTCCATGGCCAACCATGGACAAGGATAAGCGTAGGAGCCACTGAATCGCCCTCAGACTCGGTCTCCGCTTCAGAATCCCCGATGGGGATGAACCAACCTGAAAGCCGCAGGCCGTCCCGCGCTGGGAACTGAACATCTTCAAAGGGCATGCCTAAATCAGATGGCGATGCCCAAAGCGGTTGCCTCGGTGGACTAATAATCATCCGGGCAAAGTATGCGGTCAGGGTTGCTACGATACCGGCAAGAATGCCGGTCACAAAAAAAGTCAACCTTAATGCCCGGCGGAGTTGAAACATGAAATGTCCCTCGAACCAATGTGTCGCCCATTTGCGATACATGATATTATGATTAGCAGAAAATACTTCGCGCTGCCCACGTCCAGGCCTTTGTTAATTACATAAAACAATCAAATATGAGAGCGGTATTAGTGAAGACGGATTTTCAATGGCCCGTTCACTTTCGCAAACGCCGGAACTATCTAGATTATACTTGAAAGCTGTTGGGTGGCACCGTGGTTCGCCGGGATCGTCTTGTAGCCGTTGGGAATTCATTGGCCTAGGGGTGGTCTGCCGCTGCATAATTATTACGGTCGCTTCCCCGATAGCACGGCAATTGAAAAACAGTTACCTGACCAAAGTAACTATAGCGAGGGCTTATTTTCGGTCTGTCGCTTCCTCTTCAAATGATTCGGCGTAGAACCAGGTCAGGAGCTTGGCATCTGCCCATTCCTTGAGTGCGGCCATTAGGTTTCGGCCAGGGTCAGTGCCCAAATCGTGGAAAAAGTCCTTCGGCGAGTCAAAGTATAACTCGTACATCAGGTGAAACCTGGATTCTCCACCAGGCCTGGCGACTACCCGGCTGACCTCACTCTTCAACAAACTGGGCAATTGTTCGGCTAATTGGAGGTGGGTATTGGAAAAGAAATTCTCCAGGGCGTCTTCGTCGTCTACGCGTCGGTAGATGGTTACAAATTTAAACACGATCTTATTCCTAAATATTTGTGACAGAACAGGGGCACTTTAGTGACGTTAAAACCTTCCAGCTTGCATACAAGAATTGATTTGTTATAATTTTCACGCGGCTAAGACCTAGGGAAGAGGACACTAGCTATCTTGTTATCATCATTGTCGAACACAATTATACCTTGGCTATTGGGCGGGTTGCTAATACTCGCCTTTTTGGTATTTTACATAACAATAAAGTCGTGGCGTGAGGCCAAGCGTTCGCCATACTTCTTCCAGCGCATCCAGGCCTCAAGAAAGATGCAACGCTATATGTTGGCCTCTTTATTGTTGATCCTGGCGGTTGTTGTAACAACTACCTATGCCTGGCAGGCTCCCGAAGAAGTCACCCCTCCTATAGCCCGTCTTAGCCATGCTAAACCTTACCAGCCGCTTACTGACGATACGCCCTCAGTGGAAGCGGTCGCTCAAGGATCGCCTGTGGCGGTTGAAATCAACCTATCGCCCGCCTCTGAACGCAATTTTGTTGTGTCCGCAGATTTCACTGATCCATTGCTATATCCAGCACTGCCGGCTGATTTCGACAAGATTGATGCCGAAGTTGAAGTGAGTGAGGCAACCGAAATCGGGGCGATATTGTTCTCGACAGATATCACAAGCAATTATCGGGCTGTAGACCCAGTTCGTCGTTTTAGCGAGGGGTTCTTTACCTTGTATGCTACCTTTGATTACCTGGAAATGGCCGATGATATGACCTGGTCGTGGGTGTGGCGCCATAATGGGGTAGTAGTTGACGGGGGCAACCAGCTTTGGTCTTATGGACAAGATGGTCCAGGCTACATTTACTTCCAACCTGAAGAAGGGTTCCAACCGGGGGAGTATAGCCTGGAAGTGTGGGTAAATGATGGCCTGATGGCTCAGTCTAGTTTGAGGGTAACCGAAACCATCTCAGCCAATAATTAGATCTGTTTTAATCACTTTGGATGTAGGTCGGCCCGGCGGAAGCCGGGTTTTTTGTTTTTAGATGCCGATGCGTTGGCGAAGAGAAGCTGTGAGCTGTCGCATTTCGGTTACACCAAGGACCAAGGATGCAAGCAAGTAGCTGAGGGCGCCGGCAGTTCCAACGGCCAAGATCTGCCAATAAGTAGGTATCTCTGAGAGTTGCTGGAGCGTTAGCCAGCTAATTCCGGCCATGATCAGGCTGGCCACAATCATCCGCCAGGCGCCGCTTAAAATACGCCGTCCATCAATTCCACCCATCTTCTGACGTAGCAACCACAATAAGAGAACCAGTTCTAACATGGTTGAGATCGTATAGCCCATGGCCAGCCCACCAAAGCTTAACCATTCTAATGATGGGAAGATGGATTTAGCCAACCAGGCGCCTATGAGCCACATGGTAATCAACTGCAGCATACCTACCAGGACAGGTGTTAACGTATCCTCCAATGCATAGAATGCCCGGGAGATGATTTCAATGGCGGCCAACCCAACCAGGCTCAGAGCATAAAATAGCAAAGCCCAGGCGACAAAAACGGTGGCATCGGCATCAAACTGGCCTCGTTGAAACAGTAGCGAGATAAGGGGTATCCGCAGAATCATGAGCAGCAACGCGGCTGGAAGGCTCAGAAAAAAGATCAAACGCAAGGTGTCGGCAACGATGGCGCGCATTTCGTCTAGGGCCGACCTGGCTGCCAATGTCGCAAAGGTCGGGAACGCGGCGATAGCTAATGCCTGGCCGATTATCGCTTGAGGCATAATCATAATGCGCCAGGCATAGCCCAAGGCGGGAATGCTGCCAACGAGCATAGACTGGGCTAGAAATTGGATAAGTAAGTGGTTCAATTGGCCAAATGAGAGGCCAAGAACCCGTGGAGCCATCAGGCGTAGGACTCGTCTGACACCGGGATCGTTCACGGTCAATATAGGTGTATAGCGGGCTTTCTTCATTCGCAAGCCGGGGATCTGAATTAGCAAGTGGCCGAGCGAACCGGCCACAGTGCCTATGGCCAGGCCCATTACATTGGGCGCGAACGCGATAGCGCCGGCGATGATTCCCAGATTGTAAACGATGGGCGCGATTGCTGGCAATAAAAAATGTTGCCTGGCGTTTAATGCGCTCATGACGACGCCGCTTATTCCGAAGATGATTGGTGAAATGAGCATCACCCGCATCAACTCCACAGTCATATCCAGCAGCTCGGGATCGTTGCCAACCAAGTCAGCGTAGAAAAAAGCGATTATCTGTGGAGCAAATATGGCGGCCAAAGTGGCCACAATAGTTGTAAAAATCGTCACCAGATTGATGACGGCCGAAAACAAACGCCAGCCGCCAGAGGCATTGTTCTGTGTGAAATAAGCGGAAAATGTCGGGATAAAGGCCGAGCCCAGTGCGCCGCCGGCGATGATCAGAAAGATAGTTTCAGGAAACCGGCTGGCGATAAAATAGGCGTTGGCTTCCAGGCTGGTGATGCCATAGAAATAGTTGATGACCGCATCACGGACAAGGCCAAGCAAGCGACTGAAGACGAAGGCAACGCCGACAATCGTGGCAGCTTGGAGAATTATTGATCGATCTTGACCGGCCGAATCGGCATTCCGCTGAGGTAACGCCATAAGGGGGGATTATACGCTCAAAAGTTGCAACAAAAAAAGCGGGTCGATCATTTAATCGACCCGCTGTATTTTTGGTGAGAGTCAGGGACGCCGAACCCCGACTCTCGTTAAAAAGGAGGAGAAGAAGAGATTTAACCGTACTTATGTCTCTTAGAATGTAGTCTACGATAAAGTGTTCCATTAGACTGTACGCCAAACCAGCGTCCAACCTACGCCGATCCTACGAATGTGAAATAGTTCACAATTAAACAATGTTTCGACTGATTGCCGGTAAATCGCTACAATTCGGCAATATGAGTCGAAGAAAGGCATTAATGCTCATGCTGCTCTGTTTGCTGGTGGCAGCAGCAGTTCGCCTATCTCAATTGAGCGAAACCCCCTCTGGTTTGCATTATGATGAAGCTGCCAATGGCATTCTGGCAGCGGATATAGGTTTGCGTGAAGAGCGGCCGATATTTATTACCAGCTACACGGGCAAGGATGTCTTCTTCTTCTATCTCGCCGGCGGTCTGATGGGGAGAATAGGCGACTCACTCTTCGTTCTCCGCCTGGCGTCGGCATTTCTGGGTATTTTAACAGTTGCTGCTACATATTGGTTAGGCGTTGAGATGTTCGGTGATCGTCGAATCGCCCTGGTGGCTGCAGCCTTGCTGGCAGTCAGTTTTTGGCATGTATTATTCAGCCGGCTTGGATTTCGGGCCATCAGCCAGCCGCTGTTGCAGGCTTTGACCGTGGCTGCCCTATATCGCGGGCTCCGCCGGCAATCGTGGATGTGGGTTGTTTTGGCCGGGGTGGGTTTAGGCGTTACGGGATACACCTATCTGGCAGCCCGAATCTTCCCCGTTGTTCTGGGACTGTCTCTGTTACCGCTGATTATTAGCCGATCTAATGCGCGGCTTCGCTGGCAACAATTGGCCCTCTTTGGCGGGGTTGGATTAATCATCCTGTTACCCCTTCTTCTCTATTTTATAAATAACCCTGAATCCTTTTGGGTTCGCATCGGCCAGGTCGGTCCCAGCGGCACTTCTTTTGCAGCTTTAGTCGATAGCTATTGGCGTTCGCTAGGTATGCTTTTCCTGGTAGGCGACCCATATTGGCGGTTCAATATTCCGGATATGCCCCTATTTAACTGGTTTTGGGGTGGATTATTAGTCGTTGGCTGGCTTTTTGCTCTATTGCGTTTGTTCCGGCAAAGGACAGATTGGCAACGATCGGCTTATTTGCTGTTGACCTTAGCGCCCTTGTTCATGCTCCTGCCAACAGCGCTGGCCACCACAGAAATAGTACCAAGCAACCTGCGTGCCATTGGCTTGATTCCGTTTATATTCTACCTGCCGGCTTTGGGCCTGGTCTTGCTTGTCGAGTCTTTGTGGCGATCGGCGCTCCGCCTGATTCAGAGACGGCCGGCCGCGGAGGACAACAAGCCCTTGGTGCAGCGCTTTCAGAAGGGACTTCCAACCATCATGGGGGTGATGGTTTTGCTCATCCTTGTCTTGGGTTCGGTGGCGGTTGTTGATGCCTACTTTGATAAATGGTCATCACGAGAGGATGTTACTACGATACGGACAGTGATCTCGTAGCCATTTCCCAATATTTAGACAACCTGGACCTGGTTGACGAAACCATCTTTTTGGCAGCGCTTCACTATCGACATCCGACGCTGGCATTCCTGAGTGATCGCTACGAACAGGTTAACTGGTTGCCCCAAAGCCAGGCTCTGGTTTTCCCGGCTGATGGACCGGCCCTGTACATTTTCCCCCACAACAGCCCTTTGCCTGAATGGGCTGCGTCCTATTTTCCTTCAGATCCATACACAGTGGGTCCCGAAGGGCCAGATGGGGAACCACTTTTTACGGTTTATCGACGGTCGTCGCCGCCTGAGTTGGCCCCCCCTTTCCCGGAGATCGCCAATTTCAGTGATCAAATAACACTCCTGGGGTATGATGTTCAAGGTGGGACGGCCGGTGATTCATTGCCACTAACCTTGTTCTGGCGCGTTGAGCGGCAACCAGATGCGGAGTTGGTTCCTTTTGTTCATCTCGAAGATGCCTGGGGCTACCGTTGGAGCCAGGCGGAATTTGCCGCCTATCCTGCTGAGCAGTGGCAACCGGGGGACCTGATTATCCAGCGAATTGAGGTCCCGCTCCCTGATGGATTGCCACCAGGCTCATATCGTCTACGGGCAGGATTCTTCGACTCCGGTAGCTTGGACCAACTCGCCTTGCTGGATAACTCTGGCCGTTATGCCGGTAATGCGTTGAGGGTTGATAATATCCCTGTAGCGGCCGGCCAACCGACCGATCAGCTACCGGACCCCCTACATACTCTTAACCAATCATCCATTCCGGGATTACACCTTCTGGGTTATGAACGAGCAGAACAGCGAGTAGCTGGTGGCGCGCCATTTTGGCTGTCGCTTTGGTGGCAGGCAACGGCGCCCCTGGCCCCGATGAACTCGCGGCTGGAACTGGTAGGCCCAAATAATAAGGGTTGGATTCTGGATAACGCACAGCCAGTAAATGGCACTTATCCGTTTGAAACTTGGAGCTCGCCTCAATTCGTCGTTGATCATCAGAGGCCAAAAATTCCAAGATCAGTACCGCCAGGCGAATACACGTTAAAATTGCGCTTGATGGGGGCGGCAAACGAAACATTGCTGGTAGCTGACCTGGGTTCGCTTACCGTTGACGCGGCAAATCGGAACTTTCAGCCACCCATACTCAGCTTCCCCTTAGCGGCCTCGTTTGGTGATGAGATCTCTTTGCTTGGATATGATCTGGAGAGGGTGAATAGTGAGCAACATCACCTGTCACTGGCCTGGCAGGCTCAAAGTGAGCCCTCGTCTGATTACACCGTGTTTGTCCATGTATTGCACGAGGATGGAACGTGCTGCCTATGGCAACAAGACCTGGCACCCAGGCAAGGCGCTTATCCGACTAGCCAGTGGTTGAACCGAGAAGTCGTCATCGACGACTATACAATTGATCTACCGGCTGATTTGACGCCTGGTCGTTATCCCCTTGAGGTTGGAATGTATCTGCCCGACACCGGCCGGCGATTACTGGTCAAAATGCCCGGTTTACGAGACAATGATGCGCTTTATTTGCGGCCAATAGAAGTACAATGATCAACGGCAGGTAAAAGTGAACCAGCTACAATCTACGATAGCGAAAGCAGAGAGTCGGGGCCGGCAAGGCATGAAATGGCTGGATCATCGCACCGATGGCTGGTTTCTGCTTTTTTTCGAAGCTTTGCGTGACATGCTTTCCTTTAAGTCTTCCCTTTATGCTGCAGCAACTGCTTATTTCACATTATATTCAATCTTTCCCCTGCTCCTCTTGACTGTAAGCCTGGCCACCATTTGGTTTCAACCTTATATGGACAGCCAAACGATCCTGGAGCAATTTGAGTTCATCGTACCGGCCCTGGATGAATTGCTGGGCCAGAACCTGGACCAGCTCTTTGATGCCCGGCGCGCCATTACTCGCTTGTCGGCCGTTATTCTGATCTGGTCGGCCTCTTCCATCGTCTATATGCTTACCCGGGCTATGGATGCCATCTGGGAGGAGGTAATGATACGGTCAGCTTGGCGGCATCGCGCCTTAGCCATAATCTTTACCATTGCCATTAGTATATTGCTCATGGTCGGCTCCTTTGCTTGGAGCGTTGTGGTCCCTATTTTAAACCAGGCCATGCCTGATCGACTCATTAACGTAGCCGCCTATGTTGGCATTGTGGGCTCAGCCCTCTTAAGCGCCACTGTATTTACCTTGCTTTACAAGATGCTACCCCACGCCAAACTGGATTGGAGCGATGTTGTGCTCGGGGCTGTTCTCGCCGGGGTATTGTGGGAGGTGGCCAAACACGGCTTCCTCTTCTTTGTGACCAATTACCTTACTCTTTCTAACCTGGTTTACGGCTCAATGACGGCAATCATAGCATTCCTGACCTGGGCATATATCAGCATGCTCATTTTTCTTTATGGCGCTCACGTAAACGTGCATTATAGACGGCGACGAATAGAGCGACGAGAAGCGGTAGGCCAAATGTAAATAAGACGCCGGCCCGATGCGCTCGCAGGTGAGAAGCGCCGAAGATCTCGATCCGTAAATGGCCGAAAATTAGCACGGACAACTGGCTGGTCAGTAAAAGCGTCAGGCCGGCCACCAATCTAGCTTTGCTTGCCGGCGTAGAGCCCGACTCACTTCCATGGTCCAGCAGCAGCCATGGGAATGGCCAGGCAGCGTACCATATTCGAAAGCGAAAAGCTTGAACAATGTAAGCGGCGAAGATGTCGGCCGTAGCACGCAAAGGTGATCTGCCGTGCCAGGCCCGCCACAGTAACCAGATAGCCAACAAAACGAATAACAGCGTGGCCAGGCGCGATGATTGTTCGATCGCTGGATCAAAGCCCCATTCGCGTAGTTCAAGGATAATGAGAGCCAATGGGGAGAAGCCACCCCCGCTACCTGCCTCGCTCAACAACCGCTGGGCCAAATCCAGGGGGGAGCCAAAGGGTAGGAAGCTTAACCAAAGGATAACCAGGCCACCGACCACAGTTGTTACCAGATAGCGAATCCTTGTTGCCTGGTCTGCCAGTTGGCGCCATCCGAATATGAAGAAATAGGGTATCGCTAATAAACCAATCGGCTTTGTTAGCGGCGCCAAGAGCAGAACAAAAATACCCAATTGGATGCGGCCGCGCTTCATAATCAACCAACCTAACAACAGCCAGGTTATCATCAAGCCATCATTATGGCCATCCATAGCAAAGATAAACAGCAGAGACGGGTTCCAGGCCCATAATAGTGTCAAAGCGGCCCTTCTCGGTGTGGATACGTCTTTCAAGGCCAGCCAAATCAGGCCACCGATCAGCAGGAAGAGAGCGACCGCCAGACATTTAAAGAAGAGTAGACTGAGCCAAAGGTTTTCGGGGGCCAGACCAGACGTCAGTGAGGCAACACCTTCCCAGATCGGGCCATATGGCGACGTTTCACCGGCCCACTCACCGGCCAGGGCTGCGTAAGGTTCATCCGGCAAGGAGGCAACAGAAACTACAAAGGGATTCTCATGGTGGATCTGGCTGATCCGGCCGCTGATGAAGTAGCGATACACATCGGTGGCATTGATGGGAAAGGCGAGGATGAGCGGGATACAGAATAGAGCCGCCACGCCCAGGATGGCCGCCAGAGGCAACCCTTTCTCGCGCCTGGTTACCAGTCGATAAGCGATACTATATATGCCGGTAAGGAGAAGTAGCAGCGCGGCATATTTGCCCGCATCAGCCAGGGTTGGCGCCAATAGGCGGATGTCCGGTGAAGGGTAATGGTTGTAGTAGGGGCGCAAGGGAAACCAGCTGGCCACGACGATGTATCCAACCAGGCTTAAAAACGCCGCGCCCCACAGCGGCCAATTACTTTTTATTTGATGTCTGATGTACCCACGTTTGGAAGCGATAGCCAGACCTTACCCAATTTGGCCTTGTCCATGTTTATCCAGAGGCACAGTAAGGGTAACGACACGTCCGCCGGCCGGTCCTTGGGTTACCTCGAGAGAACCGTCGATGCGCCTGGCCCGCTCACGCATGATAATCATTGGCAGGTCGCGGCTTGACCGGTTTTGACTCTCCTGGAACCAGCCGCCACCGCTGCCATTATCTTCAACCCGAGCCGTAAACATGTCACCCTGGACCTGCAAGCTTACGGCCGCGCGACTGGCTTTGCCATGCTTCTGGGCCCAGAACAAGGCTGATTCAACAATATAATGGACGATGAGTTGGGCTTCCTCGGTGAGGAATTGGCCAGATTCGCCACCACTGAAATCCACTTGAAGATCTCCGATCTTATGGACTCGTTGAATTATTTTTTTGACGGCTAAATCCAGGTTCTTACCCATCATATTAAGCATTGGCCGCATTAAGAAGGCCATTTCCCGGAGCTCTTTGGCAGATTCACGAAATTCCGCTTCTATCTTTTTTAGCTCAATCAAGGCTTGATTGGGATTTTTAACCAGCCTACCGTGGATAAATCCAAGCCGCAAGGCCCCGCCGGTGACCTGTTGGGCCGGCCCATCTCGCAAAGTGCGAGCTACAGCCAGACGTTCTGCATCCTCGGCCTTGAGATTTTTCCACCCATCGGCCGTGTGTTGGCTACGCAGCTGATCGATTTGCAAGGCCGGGACGATTAGATCAGTGATAGAATTCAACAGAACGACATCATCGTCGACCAGAGGAGTCGCTTCAGGGCTTCCCAAGATGATGAGCCCAAATAGTTCGTTACCAGATCGTAGAGGTATACAAATGCCCGAGAGAGAGTCCTTAAAGGAGGCCATCTTTGCCACGGCCGGATCCTGGTTGATTTGATCGCTGAGGACTGGTTCTAACTTTTCCAAAGAACGGGCGATGATCCCTTCTTGGGTCGATAGAGAGATTTCAAGATCTTGCTCGGGGAGTCCCGCGCCGGCAACAGGCTTCAACAATCCCTCACTATCGAACAACAATACCACGCTGGCATATTCACTATCGGCCGATCCCAGCTCGCTAAATTTGAGTTCGCATATTTCGAGGGCGACCTGTAGTAAACGCTCAGAGTCCAGCGATGTGCTCACGGCCGTGGTCATGGCTAAAAGCGAGTCATAGCGACTTTGAACTAATCGCATGGTGTTCAATTCATTGTCAACAGCTTGCCGGGTTAAGGCCGTGGTTTTTAGCTCCTGGGACTTGATAATTCGCAGGGCTATCAGCAAGCCGGCGACCAGGAACAAGGTTGATATGATGAGTTCCTCCGCCCAATTATCGAGGGAATCGCCCCAGGCGAAGTAGATGAGGCCGGCATAAATTACGGCCTGCAAAAGGATTAAGGTTATGAACAGCCAGACCAGAGATCGACGCAGGCGCTTCGTTTGAAGCTTGATAATAGATTCAGCGTATGTGGCCATATCACACTCTCACACCTTTTTGATTGTCCGATAATAAGGATAATGATATCTCATTTAGCGAATAGCTGTAGCTAACACCTCTATTCTGACTCCGAGGATACAAGATTGACCAACGCCTGGGCTATCTGACCGGCCACCTTGCCGTTATTGCGCAGCAAGGCGACATTGGCCCTTAAGCTGCGGGAATCTGTCAATTCGCTAACCCGGCGAAGCAACCAGGGGGTCGCAGCCGGACCGTGAATACCGGCCTGGTCTGCTTCCCTAGTAGCCTGTATGATGGCCGCCTCGGCCGCAGCGGGGTCAAATTCGTCTCCGGCCGGTACGGGCACAGTGACCAGGATACCGGATTCCAAGGCCAGTGAGCGCCGGGCTTTGATAACCGCCGCTACTTCCTCGGCTGTGTCAAGGCGAACGTCGACGGCCAGGCCACTACTCCGAGAAAAGAAAGCCGGCATCTCATCCGTGCCAAAACCAATGACCGGCACGCCGTTTGTTTCCAGTACCTCTCGAGTGTGGGGGAGGTCCAATATCGATTTTGCCCCACTGGATACAACCGTGACCGGCGTTCGCCCCAACTCGGTCAGATCGGCGCTGATATCAAAGGGGTGACCCCGGTGC
>PVMK01157948.1_pt1 | contig 18881 bp, 17 predicted proteins | sample 1853481 | NCBI WGS metagenome assembly PVMK01 (sample SAMN08533507, study PRJNA380276) | Marine sediment metagenome, whole genome shotgun sequencing project. | reverse complement strand
TTTTCAGTTTTCTCCTTAAAAACTATCGTGAAACAGTTCAAAAGGATTCACCTTTAAAACAAATTCTGACCAACGATGAAACCTTAGGCGTCGGCCGACTGGGATTTACCGGCAAAAGTATTGCCGGACTGGATAAAGCGGTTTTTAGCGCCAACCTGGCTTCCAATCAGCTGGAGGTGAAAGACAGCCCCCGGGAGCTTACTTTTTTGTGGCGCTCGCAAGATGGAATTATCATCGAAAAAACCTATAAATTTGCACCGCATACCTATGCTATCGGTATGGATGTAACCATTAAAAATGGATCCGGGCGCGGCCTGCAGGATAGACTTTTTGTGACCTTAAACGGCAAAGCCCCGGGTGATAAGCGAATGTATGCTTTTGAAGGGCCCAGCGCCCTTATTAACGACGAGCTTGAAGAATTCAAGACGAAAAAGCTTAAAGACCAGGATACCTTTGACGGCAAAATCAAATGGGTTGCCCTGCAGACCCGCTATTTTATGTCCAGCCTGCTACCCGAGCAGATCGAAGAGGCCAGCCTGCATCTGGAGTTAAAATCGGATAAATTTGTGACCGCCCGGTACCGGCAGCCGGAAAAAGCAATTCAGCCCGGGACCCAGTACATCTATAAATATCTGTTTTTTATGGGTCCCAAAAGAATCCAGGAACTCAAAACTGTCGGCAATGATCTGCATAAAGTCGTTAATTTCGGCTGGTTTGATATCATTGCCAAGCCTTTTCTGTGGCTGATGAACACGTTTTACAGTGTGATCCCCAATTACGGGGTGGCCATTATCATTTTAACTTTACTGGTTAAACTCGTTTTGTGGCCCCTGGGACAAAAAAGCTATAAATCGATGAACGAGATGAAGAAAATCCAGCCCCTGATGAAAGAGATCCGCGAAAAATACAAAGACGATAAACAGCGGATGAACAAGGAAGTCATGGGGCTGTATCGCACCTATAAAGTCAATCCGCTGGGCGGCTGTCTTCCCATGGTTGTGCAACTCCCGGTCTTTTTTGCGCTTTACCGCATGCTTTACGAAGCCATTGAGCTGCGGCATGCGCCTTTTTTTCTGTGGATTGACGACCTGTCTGCACCGGACCGCCTGTTTCGCTTCGGTTTTACAGTACCCTTTATGGAACCGCCTTTCGGAATACCGGTTCTCACAATTGTCATGGGTGCCAGCATGCTGCTTCAGCAAAAAATGTCTCCCCCCATGGGAGACGCCACCCAGGCCAAAATGATGATGTTTATGCCCATTATTTTTACCGTCATATTTATCAATTTTTCATCCGGCCTGGTTTTATACTGGCTGGTGAACAACCTTCTATCGATTGGCCAGCAGTATTATACCCAGAAAAAATACGCGTAATTACGGAGGTCTTACATGTCGGCTTCGCTTAAATTCAAAGCAAAAAACGTTGACAAGGCTGTTGAGAAAGCCAGCGCGGAACTCAAGATGCCCAAAGAAAAGATTAAATACGAGGTGCTATCTTACGGGTCCAGCGGCATTTTCGGTTTATCCGGCACCAAAAAAGCGAAAATTCGGGTAACGTTGCCCGGGAAATCGCCGGTTTCGGAGCCGCAACCGGAAACCGCTGAAATGAACACCGAAGCACCGCCTGCGTCCGACGCTTTCGGCCGATCCGAAGCGACAGGCGCCATGGTTATAGACAATGAAGATACGGCTACTAAAGAAAATTCAGAAGGCCAAGGGCTATATTCACCCCCCGATGATTGTGCGGAAATTGGCCGGCTCGTCCTGCAACGAATTGTGGACGCCATCACGACAGATGCTAAAGTTTCGGTTGAAACAAATGTGGAGCGCCTTTGTTTTAATGTCAATGGTGGAAATGCGGGCCTTTTAATCGGCAAACGCGGCCAAACCCTGGATGCCATTCACACCATTGTTGAAAAGGCTGTCAACAAACACAATCAAAACCGAATTCGGGTCCTGGTGGATATCGAGGGCTATCTGGAGACCCGCAAAGAAAATCTGGAAAATATGGCCCTACGGTTAGCCGAAAAATCCAAAAAAATCGGAAAACCCATATCCCTGGGCGAGATGAATGCCTATGATCGCAGAACCGTGCATATTGCACTCAAGGATTTTCCCGAAATTCTAACCCGCAGTCGGGGGCGAAGGTCCTTTACGAAAGCTTGTGATATTTCCCAAAAAGAGAAGTTCTTCCAAAAGATAGCTTTTATTTGGTACCCGGTACCATGTTCATTCGCCTGTTTTGATCAAATGACACATAACTCAGATACCATTGCAGCCATTGCCACATCCGGCGGAAAAGGCGGGATCGGTATTGTTAAGATATCGGGCTTAAATGCGTTTGCGGTTGCAAACGCTATTTTCAGACCGATTGACAGGTGTCAGGATTCAAATGCCGTTATCCATGCGGCTCATCAGGACAAGAGGCCCAAAGCATTTGAATTTGAGACCCACCGGCTTTACTATGGGCACATCGTTGACCCGCAAAACGGCGCATTGCTGGATGAAGTGTTGCTTTCGGCGATGAAGGCCCCGCAGACCTATACGCGTGAAGATGTCGTAGAGATTAACGCTCACGGCGGTGCGGTGGTTTTGCACGCCATTTTGCAGCTTGTTTTAGAAAAAGGTGCCCGGCTGGCCGAGCCGGGTGAATTTACCCAGCGGGCATTTGTCAACGGACGCATCGACCTGACCCAGGCCGAAGCGGTCATCGATGTCATCAATGCCCGTACCCAAAAGAGTCTGCAACTGGCGGCTGCTCAGGTGACCGGGAAGCTGCAGGAGCAGATCACTTCCATCAGAGACGTGTTGGTCGACCTCCTCGCCCGGATAGAAGTTGCTATTGACTTCCCGGAAGCTGTTGCAGAATTCATGCAACCCGAAGACACGCTAAAAACGCTTCAAAAAGAAGTGCTGGAACCGCTAAAGAGCCTGATCCGAAGTTATGTGGACGCTCATGTTTTTCGAGACGGTCTTGCCGTTGCCGTGGTCGGTCGTCCTAATGTGGGTAAATCCAGCCTTTTAAACCAGCTGGTTCAAAAGGATCGCGCCATCGTAACCGACGTGCCGGGAACCACCAGGGATGTGATCGAAGAAACGCTAAACCTTGCAGGCATTCCGGTTGTCATCAGCGACACGGCCGGCGTCCATCAAACCGACAATCCCGTAGAAAAAATCGGAATTGAAAAAACCCTCGAGCATGTCAACGGATCCGATCTGGTGCTGTTTATGATTGAAGCCAGCAGCCCGCTGGCTCCTGAAGATTACCATATTTATGAAAAGATAAAATCAAAACCGATTATCATTGTACTGAATAAAATCGATCTGACCCGGAAGGAGAGCGAAACGGCCATTCCCGATGACTGGGTATTTAATGATCGGGTGCGGATTTCGGCGCTGTATGATAAGGGGATTGATCGCCTGAAAGACAAAATTATCCAGCTGGCCGGCGGGGACGACCCCATAGATTTGAATACGATGATTGTTCCCAACTTGAGACATAAGCAGCTGCTTGAAAAGAGCCTTGTTGCGACTGAAACCATTATTGAACAAACCCAAAAAGGCACATACAGCGAGCTGTTGGCCATTCATCTTCAGGAGGCAATTGATAGCCTGGGGGCCATCAGCGGCGATAATGTTAAAGTGGATGTGCTGGATCAGATTTTCAGCCGGTTTTGTGTGGGGAAGTGAATGTTTCACGTGAAACATTTGGAAATGCCTAAAATGAACTAAAATGAGCTAACCGCCAGAGGCGATAAAAGGGCCTAAAGTTTTGGTGTCGCTCGCGCAGCGCAGGCGCTTGCGCCGCGTGGCGCTCCATTTTTTATAAAAATGATCGTTCGACCCTGATGGGCTCTCGACGGGTAGAATTCCTTAATTTTAGGCATTTTAGATCATTTTAAACTTTAGGCATTTGTTACTTATCTCCCTACAATGTGTCTATATTAACCAATATACTTGTATCATAGAAAAAGGAGCGAAAAGCAGACCGATGGATTTTGATTTTACGCCTTATTTTAAAAAGTATGAAGAGCTGGTTTCTAAAGCGGATGATGCCTTTGAACGCGTCAAGCAGGCATATGCGGAATGTGTAAAGTGTGAGGAAAAATGCACGGATTGTTGCTATGCGCTTTTTGATTTAACACTGATCGAAGCTCTTTATATCAATTATAAGTTCAATGAAAAGATAAAGGGATCCGAAAAAGAAGCCGCGCTTTTAGAAAGGGCCAATCGGGCGGACCGCCGGGTTCACAAACTCAAACGCAAAGCCTATCAGGATCTGCAGGCCGGGAAAAGCGAAGATGAAATTCTTGCCGGGCTGGCCCGGGAACGGGTACGCTGTCCGCTTTTAAGCGCAGCGGAATTGTGTGATCTGTACGATAATCGTCCGCTTACCTGTCGTTTTTATGGCATACCGACTGCCATTGGAGGCCAGGGGTATACCTGCGGGCAGTCCGGGTTTGAAAAAGGCGAACAGTATCCGACCGTGAATCTGGATATGGTTATAAATCAGCTCCAGAAAATATCTGCTGAATTGATTCGGGATCTTAAATCCCGCTATGTGAAACTGTCTGATATGCTGGTGCCCTTATCCATGGCATTGCTTTCCACCTACGATGATGATTATCTGGGAGTGGGGGAGGAAAAGGCCCCCGAGCCGCTTCCCTCTAAAAAGCGTCTAGAGCGTTTTTCAGAATAACGTTTCGATAGCGGTAGTTTGTTGGGTCTTCTCCGGGTTGTCGATAACCTCCAATATGGCCTGATCCAACCGCTATAAGGAGAACCCTATGACCGAATTTTCTCCAGAAGAAGCCGAAAAAAGAAAACGGGCTGTTTTCGAAAGCATGTCTCCCCGTCGTCAAAAACACATATCGAAAAAAGGCTATGACAGCTGGGACCCCTTTGAAGAACCCAAAGATCCGATTGACATCCGTAAAGATAAAACCAAACGGACCACCCAGATGCTTGTGCGGGAGTTTTTACAATCACGCAGTTCTGATGAATACAGTAATTCTTACGGACGCGGAGTACTTGAAGGCGCCCTCGGCATTGTTAACGAAGACGATTATTTTCGGGGGATGTACGAATTTTCCTGCTGGTACCGCGATTTGCTGAAAAAAGAAGGGCATAAATGAAGCATAAGAAATGCATAGGGCACGGGGCAGGGAGCACCGGGCATGGGGCATGCCCCCATTAGCGCCAAGTTATTTATACTCTGGGGGACTGTGGAAGGTTTACTGAAAAAAAATGAACATCGAACATCGAACGTCCAACATCGAATGTTGAATGGGAAAAGATGAAGAAACAGACTTATGATTTAGAAGAAAGGCTGCTCGAGTATTCGGTGAGAATCATAAAAATCGTTGAACAGCTTCCAAATACCAGAGCAGGTAACCATGTTGCGGGCCAATTGTTAAGATCGGGAACTTCACCTTATTCGATGTTCAACGTTGGACGTTCGATGTTCGATGTTTAATTTGTTCAATGTTGGACGTTCATCTTTCAAAACAACCCTGTATGGCAGAAATGTAACCTGTGAATGTTTACAAAACAACTTAGCGCTTATGGCGCATGCCCCCTGCTCCCTGCCCCAAGCCTGTGGCCTAAACCGTAAACCTTTTCAACTCAGGATCCAAACAAATCACGAGTAGACGGATTTGACATGGAGACCCGTTGGAACATTACCAAAATGCTGGGCAGCAGTCCCTTTCCTGAGACCATCATCGCCCCCATTGATGGTGCCGAGATGGTATTGGTGCCCGCCGGGGATTTTATTAAAGGAATCACCGAAGAAGAATTGGCCCAGATATTCCTGCTGGACAGCGATGAGAACCCCATCTTTGCCTCAGAAGTTCCTGCCAGGACCCTGTATTTGAAAGATTTTTATATCGACCGCTATCCGGTCACCAACTACCAGTACCAGAATTTCATCGAGGCCAGCGACCACCGTGAACCGCTTCTGTTAAATCATCCCCTGTGGGGACAGCCGATGAAGCCGGTAGTGTTTGTGGGATGGGAGGATGCCCGCGCATATGCCGCTTGGGCCGGAAAATCCCTTCCAACCGAGGAGCAATGGGAAAAGGCCGGCCGCGGTGAAGACGGCCGCTGGTGGACCTGGGGCCAGGATTTTTTGCCGGAACATTGTAATTCTAAGGAATACGGTCTCGGTCATACATCTGAAATTGGCTTCTTCGACCGGGGCATCAGCCCATATGGCTGCTATGACATGTGCGGCAATATCTGGGAGATCTGCGAAGGGCGATGGCTGGAAGATAATCTGCCCATGCGGGGGGGTTGCTTTTTAGGCTCTGCCATCTTTGTTAGAGTTACCTGCCGATGGACACCTGAAGATCCGGTTAACGGTGCCCACTGGATGGGATTTCGGTGCATAAAAGAAATCCCGCTTCAGCAGTAAAATAGCATGGGGCATGGAGCATAGGGCAAGAAATTTTCATCGAAGTTCCCTGTTTAGACTCTTTGCGCTCTGCTCTATGCACTAAGCCATTAGCTTTACCCGCCTTGCAGCGTTTACCCAATACCCAACTTCCAATCAGATAAAAAAACTCCACAGGATCCCGGCGCAGATTGCCGAGCCGATAACACCCGATGAGTTGCAGGCCATTCCGTGCATCAGTAAAAAGTTGGTCGGGTCCTCTTTCAGTCCCATCAAATGCACTTCGCGGGCAGAACCGGGCACAGCGGATACGCCGGCGGCACCCAGCAGGGGGTTAATTTTTTCTTTCAAAAACAGATTCATAATTTTAGCAAAAATCAAACCGGATGCGGTCGCAATTGAAAATGCAACCGCGCCCAGAAAGAAAATTCCAAGGGATTTGGGCGTCAGAAATACATCGGCCTGGGTGCTGCAGCCGACCGTAAAACCGAGGAAGATGGTGGCGGTATCGACAATGGCGGATTGGGCGGTGTTGGCCAGACGATCAACAACCCCGCATTCTTTTAAGAAATTTCCAAAAAACAGCAGGCCCAACAGCGGCAGTGCGGTGGGTGCCAGAAAGCAGCACAGCAGGACGCTGGCGACCGGAAATATCAATAGTTCCCTTTTAGAAACATTGCGGGACGGCGGCATTTTGATGAGCCGTTCTTTTTTGGTGGTCAGCAGCAGCATGATCGGCGGCTGAATAACCGGTATCAGGGCCATATAAGAATATGCCGCAATCGCAATGGGTCCGATAAGATGCGGCGCCAGTTTTGCCGTTAGAAAAATGGATGTCGGGCCGTCGGCACCGCCGATGATCGCAATTGAGGCGGCTTCTCTGGGAAGAAACCCGAAAAACAGGGCCCCCAATAGGGTAAAATAGATGCCCATCTGGGCCGCTGCGCCTAAAAGCATTAATTTCGGCTGGGCCAATAATGATGAAAAGTCGGTCATGGCCCCTAAACCGAGAAACACTATTGAAGGATAGACACCGGTCGTAACGCCAAAGTAAAGATAGTGCAAAACGCTGTTTGATTCATAGATACCGATGCCAAAGCCTTTAAAGAAAGGAACATTTCCCACTAAAATGCCAAATCCAATGGGTACCAGCAGAAGGGGCTCATATTTTTTGGCGGTCCCCAGATAAAGAAACGTGCTGCCCACAACGATCATGATGTAATGGCGATAGTCTGCTAGATAATAGCCGGTGTTCTGTAGAAACTGGAAAAGTAAATCGAGCATTTTTTAACCCTTAATTTCCTTTTTATTTATTCCAAATGAAGGTGCCATCCCCCTGCGCAACCAGGATGTTGGCCTCCTGCAGGCGCTGTATCGACAGATGAGGATGGGGGAAGTCATTTTTATTTGCAATTTCAAATAGTTGTGAAAGTTTAAACGGTTCGTTCAGCTGGTCAACCAGGGGTTCGTAAGTACGGGTCAGCTCATCAACAGACGGTAGATGGCGTTCCGAATAAACAGGGGCATCGGTTTTTTCGGCAACAGCGGCCGGGGCCTTTTTTTTGAATCGTTTTATGAACTTCTCTTTTTCATCCCACAGGTTAAGGATTTTGTGGATCTGGGAAATAACAAAAGTAAGGACAACCAGGCCCAAAAACACGATTGCCGCGCCCACCGCCGCCATGGCCAATCCGTTATTATTGGTTATGTTCTCAATACCAATCAATTTATGCCTCCTTGCGACAAGCGTAAAAGCGTACAATTGCTATGATTTTATAAACTTCTGAATAATTCACACATCAACAAAGAAGTCAACAGACATTTCCAATTGTTTCACGTGAAAACGTTGCCTGATAAGCGCCGATACGCTAAAAACAAAAAAAATGCTAACTTAGCATGTGGCCTTTGTTACTAATATCATTCGGGAAATGATTTTACAGCATTTTACAGTTTGTAACCATTTGATATTTTAGCATAAAAATTTTATAAAATTTGAAATTCTGACTTGACCCCGGGCCATGTTTTTATTTATAAAGGCATAATCCTTTTGCATTTCTTAAGGCTATATATATTTATCCTAATACCTGTCTCATTCCACATTACGAAGGAGGAAATCTCATGATGAAAAAAATGATTTGTGGACTCGCAACCATCTGTCTGGTCTTTGCCTTCATCTTAGTGACAGATGCTGCGGTACTGGCAGCGGAAAAACCCAATATCTTCGGGTTGCTTCTTGTCGGGCCTTATAACGACCATGGCTGGAGCCAGGCCCATTATGATGGCGGCAAGTATGTCGAAAAAATGATGCCGGGCAGCAAGATGATCTATATTGACAAGGTCAATCCGGCAGATCGTCCGGGAGTCACCATTCCGCAGCTGGTTGACGATATGGTGGAAAAAGGCGCCAAGATGATTATCGCCAACTCCGACGACATGAAAGACGGTACCCGTGAGGCGGCGGCAATGCATCCGAATATTTACTTTATTCATATTTCCGGAGATGATGTGCTGACCGGCAAGGCTCCGAAGAATTTAAGCAATTTAATGGGACGCATGGAATACGGTAAAATGATGGCCGGTTTTGCTGCGGCACTGACCACCAAGACCGGGAAACTGGGCTATCTGGGGCCGCTGATCAATGAAGAAACCCGTCGTTTGGTTGCCAGCGCTTATCTGGGCGCAAAATATGCCTGGGAAAATGTGCTTAAAAAAGACCCCAAGCAGTTGAAATTTCAGGTTACCTGGATTGGCTTCTGGTTCAACATTCCCGGCGTCACGGCTGATCCGACCCAGGTCGCTCAGAACTTTTTTAACACCGGATATGATGTGGTCATCTCGGGCATTGACACGACCGAAGCGGTTGTGGTGGCCAAACAGAAAAAGCAGGAAGGCAAACAGGTCTGGGCCATTCCGTATGATTACATCGGTGCCTGTGAAGGCGCTCCGGATGTGTGCCTCGGTGTGCCTTACTTTAACTGGGGACCGAGTTATGTGGACTTTATGAAGGCTGCGTTCTCCGGAAAATGGCAGAGCAAGTGGGTCTGGCTGGGACCGGACTGGAAAAATATCAATAATCCCGATACCAGCACGGTTGGATATGTTGCCGGACCGGCGCTGCCGGCATCAGCCCAAAAACATCTGGATGGCTTTATCAAAGATCTGGGCTCAGGCAAGATCAATCTGTTCAAAGGCCCCCTGAATTATCAGGACGGCAGTCCGTTTGTCAAAGCCGGTCAATCGGCATCCGACAAGCAGGTTTGGTACATGGAACAGCTGCTGCAGGGGATTGACGGCCAAAGCAGCGCCAAGTGATTTTCAATTAATAAATGGTAAACATAAAAGTGCAGGGGGAACAGCAGAAGCTCCCTGCACTTTTTGTTTTCCAGTAATCCATTACTCAATCTCTCCAATTCTCCAAAAAAAATCCGAAACAGGCAAATTCCCTTTGTGCTCTCCACTGAAATAAGTTAATAGCCATAATGTGGAGAAAGGGCTGTACCATGCAAATTGAGCTGCGCGACATTCACAAATATTTTGGACCCGTAAAAGCCAACAACGGGATCAATTTTAAAGTTGATGCCGGTGAGATCCACGGAATCCTGGGAGAGAATGGTGCCGGCAAAAGCACGCTGATGAAAATCATGGCGGGCTTTAGCAATCAAACCCGGGGCGAAATTTTTGTTGACGGCACTGCGGTGGATTACCGAAATCCGGTCCGGGCCGCAGCGTTGGGCATTGGCATGCTGTACCAGGATCCGCTTGATTTTCCGCTGTTATCTGTTCTGGACAATTTTATGCTGGGCCAAACCCATGGCCTGGGCTCAGAGAAGAAAAAATTTGGCAAAAGTTTTGATTCGCTTGCGAAAGCCCTGGGTTTTCCCTTGCAGCCGAATGTGGCTCTAAAAACATTGACCATCGGGGAACGGCAGCAGCTTGAAATTCTCCGGCTCATGAACCTCGGCGTGCAGGTGCTGATCCTGGATGAACCCACCACCGGCATTTCCAGCACCCAGAAGAAGGTTTTATTTGCTGCTATTAAAAAACTGGCCGACGACGCTAAAAGCATTATTCTGGTTTCCCATAAACTGGAAGATGTCGAGGCCCTTTGTGACCGGGTTACCGTTTTGCGCCATGGTAAGGTCACCGGTCAGATGGATCAGCCCTTTGATTCCCGGGGGCTGCTCGAAATGATGTTCGGCACCCCTCCGGTTTTTCCACCGCGCTGCTCGGAAACGCCGGGCAAAAATATTCTGGTGATGGACAATGTCTTCGGCGCCGGCGGCCGCACCGGGCTTAAAGATTGTGATGTTGTCATCCGTGAAGGAGAAGTTGTGGGCCTTGCCGGACTTGAAGGCAGCGGACAGGGCATTTTGCTGCGGATTGCCGGCGGCTTAAAGCGGGCAAAACGCGGGTCGATACGGTTGCAGGGGCGTGACATGCGCAGGCAGGACCACCATGCCTTCAAAAGCAAAGGTGTTACCTTTCTGCCGGCATCCCGTCTTGAGGAAGGGTTGATTTCGGGATTAAACATCACCGAACATTTTGCCCTTCAGGACAGCCGGGACAAATTTGTGGTTCGCTGGCAGGATGCCGTTCAAGCGGCCGAACAGCAAATTGATAATTTTCGAATTAAAGGGCAGCCGGCTTCTGCGGTGGAAGAACTATCCGGAGGCAACCAGCAGCGGCTTTTACTGTCTTTTCTTCCCGCCAACCCGCTGCTATTGCTTCTTGAAAATCCGACGCGGGGTTTAGACATTGAATCTGTCAACTGGGTCTGGCAGCATTTACACACCTATTGCGGCCAAAAGACCAGTATCGTTTTTTCATCCCCGGAGCTGGATGAGATCCTGATGGTGGCCGATCGCGTGCTTGTTTTCTTCAACGGCCGCATCATAAAAGAAGTTGAAGCCTCAAACACCGATGCTCACGAACTGGGACGCGCCATAGCAGGCAAGAATTGAAAAGTTAAGTTTCTCGATTTCACGCGTAGTATCATCGCTTAATCTAATAAACATAACGCTTAAATCCGAAGCACGAAAAGCGAAATTCGAAACAAATTCAAAATCCTAAATATGAATCTTTCAAACTCGTTTTGAATTTTGGTTTTGAAATTCGTATGTTTGGATTTCGAAATTCGTATTTCGAGTTTAGATTGAAATAAATTTATCTTCTTTGTGTACAGGCATGACCTCCTTTAAAACAAACCAGTTTCTACCCCTGATACAGCAATCTCGCCATTTTGTGGTGACCGTGGTTGCCGTGTTCTTTTTCACTTCCCTGATTCTGATCATCGCCGGAGCCCCACCGCTGGCGGCCTATTATCATATATTTAAAGGATCGCTGGGCTCCTGGCTGAAGTTTGCGCATGTCATCAAAGCCTGGATCCCTTTGACCTTATGCGCCTGCGGTCTAATTTTCACATTTCGAATCGGCCTCTGGAACATCGGCGTTGAAGGCCAGGTCATGATGGGGGCCATTTTTTCTACGGCCGCGTTGCGTTTCGGGCTGGAAAGCCAGATGCCTGCCATGATTATCTCGTCATCAATTGTGGCCGGTTTGATTGGTGGTGCGCTGTGGGCCGTGGTTGCGGGCTTCCTGAAGACCAAAGGCGGCGTCAATGAAATTTTTGCAGGCCTGGGGCTCAATTTTGTGGCCCAGGGAATCATTCTGTGGCTCATATTCGGCCCCTGGAGGCGTCCGGGTGTGGCATCCATGAGCGGCACGGAGGTTTTTCCACAACAATTGTGGCTGTCCCAGTTCGCATCGATGCGGTTATCTCTGCCGGCCCTGGCCATTGTAATTATTTCGCTGATTTTAACGGCATTGATTTTGCGCTACACAAAGATCGGTCTGAATTTAAAAGCCATTGGGAGCAATCCATCTGCGGCTTATTTGTTTGGACTTAAACCGGCCCGCAATATGGTGCTGGCCATGATATTTGCCGGCGGATTTGCCGGGATTGCCGGAAAGCCTTCAGGTGACCGGGGTATACCACCGCCTGCTTCCGGCCATATCCAGCAACTACGGGTATCTGGCCCTGCTGGTTGCGATGCTTTCCAATTACAATATCCGGCTGGTGCCGCTGGTAGCCTTTTTCTTTGCCTGCCTGAATGTCGGCAGCATTCAGCTGCCCATGGCGCTTGAGCTGGATTCATCTTTAAGCGGTGTCATTCAGGGAGCCCTGGTGCTGGCCACCCTGGGCATTCATGCTTGGCGCAAGCGCTGGGCGGAAGACAGGGGACAGTGACGCAGTAGACAGTAAGCAGATGACAGTGAAAGCAGTAGGCAGTAAACAGTAAGCAGACGACAGAGGACCTTCGATTTCGGATTTGGGAATGCGGATTGCGGATTTTAGCATGCTGCGAAAGGGATGGCGAATGGCACAAGGTTTTCGGCATAGAGCATAGTGCAAAGCGCAAAGCGTTAAAAGAATGAGATATAATAATGCAAATCAAATTACTTACCCTATGCGCGTTTGGATCCAGTACTCCAACGCTCCATTGAGTAGCTATGCTTGACCTTGATTTAACTATCTTACTTGCCGGTGTTGTTGCCGGCGCGGCACCCATCGTGCTGGCCGCCCTGGGTGAGACCATCACGGAGAAGGCCGGGCTCATTAACCTTTCTCTGGACGGCTCTATCCTGTTGAGCGCCATGGCGGCCTTTGCCGTTGCGTTTGAGACCAACAACGTCCTGGCCGGCTTTGTCGGCGGCGCGCTGGTGGGCGCGCTGATGGCATTGGTTGTGGCCGTATTCAGTATTTATCTGGGCCAGAACCAGGTGGCGGTGGGGTTTGTTTTAACGCTGATGGGACGGGACCTGGCGTATTTTATCGGCAACCCCTACTCACGCATACAGGGCCCCCAGGTAACGCCGCTTTCCGTGCCGCTGCTGGATCAGATTCCATTTCTGGGCGACCTCTTTTTTAAGCACAATCTGCCGGTTTACCTCAGCCTTCTGATGATCTTTGTTTGCTGGTGGTATATTTACCGTACGCCATACGGTCTTGAGCTTCGATCGGTTGGCGAACACCCCCGGGCTTCATTTGCCCGGGGAATTAATCCTCAGAAGCTGCAGCTGTTTTATGCGCTCTGCGGCGGTTTGCTGGTCGGGCTGGCCGGAGCCACATTTTCACTGGCCACCAAGCCCGGCTGGGGTCGTCCCCAGGGTGCCGAAGGAACCGGCTGGATCGCTCTGGCGCTGGTGATTTTCGGCGGCTGGAATCCGATCAGGGCGGCGATCGGGGCCTATCTTTTCTCTTTTCTGCAGGTTTTCGGCATTTACCTTCAAGGATGGCTGCCTTCGGTTCCGGCCCAGGTCTTTCAGGTGGCACCCTTTCCCCTGATGATTTTTACCCTCCTGATTATGTCCCTTGCCCAGAAAGAATCCGTAACCATCTGGGCGCAGGGCAAGACCCATGTAAAAGCGCTGTTGAGTATGGTTTCGGGAATGGCGCCGTCTGCTCTGGGCAAGCCCTATCGGTCGGAGTGATGATTCACCGCACGGGGCATGGGGCATGGGGCAAAGCGCATATCGCAAGATTTTCATATGAGATCCAAAAAGTCTTTTCCGAACAGAAATTTCCACGGGATTACAGAGACGTTCCCTGCCATATAGGGTCGCCTATGACCTGGCAGTCGCTGCCAAAATCAGAAGTCGGCGGGATGACCGGTCGAATAATGGTCAGCCGCCGAAAACCAAACCAAAATTAGATTATTTGAAGGGTTGACGATCAAAGCCACAATAGGTATACTATATTTGAATAAAAGGTATACCAATTTTGGAGGCTATGCAAATGTCCAAAGTAACGGCAAAATATCAAATCACTTTACCGCTAAAAGTTAGAAAAGAGCTGGGGATCGTCCCCGGAACAGAGGTGGATATCATTAAAAAGGGAACCCAATACGTGTTAACTTTCGACCCAATTAAAGAGCTTAAAAATAAGTGGCGTGGAAAATTCAAAGACGATTCCACAACCATGGAATACCTTGACGAAATCAGAGGGCCGGCAAATTGAGAGTTTGCGTCGATACGACAATTTTTCTCGACATCCTGAAGGATGAATTTAGAGAACTCCAGGATAAATTATATGAAGCCTTAGCCAGAAAAGAAGAGCTGGTTTCTCCGGCTGTGGTCTATGGCGAATTGTTGCCCCAATTTAAAGGCAGCACTAAACAAATTGATGAATTTTTAAAGGAACATCGAGTTAAAATTGAATCTCTTGATATTGTTGCAGTCACCGCAGCCGCAAAAAGCTGGATGAAATATTTGACAAGAAAAGGCAGAGTAAAATGTCCCAATTGCGGCCACAAAATGGTTTATAAGGCGCATTTTCTTTCCGATTTTTTTATTGGCGGCTTTGCCTCCGCAAAATGTGATGCGATCCTAACCCGGGATCGTGGAATATATAAAAAGTATTTTCCAAGCCTTGTCGGATATGAGAACTGTTTGGCCCAAAGTTATCGTCGAGGTTGAACAGCGGGCGTCCCCGGTTGCCCCTCAGTCTTAATCTATGATATTTTTATACCGCTTTCCATCATAATGTACCGAAATACGGAATAGGGGCATAAGCGCGTGTACGGTTGTAGAAAAAAACGTTTGAATACCGCAATGTTTTTTTGACAACCACTATATGCGTTTTGTAATTGAACCAGGAAAAAGAACGGTCGCGGCAGCGTCCCGGTTCGCCCGCCTTCGGCGGGGGATGACGAATTGCGACGCAGCCTCGACGGCAGGGATCCAGAAAAATTGAGGCCGGCAACCTGGATGCCCGTCCCCATCATCACGGGGGCAGGCTCTGCGCGGGCATGACGGGAAAAACACCCGACCCCTCAGTTATTTATATATTTATGGACGTCCCTCCCATTTTTTCCGTCCCTCCCATTTTTTCTCCCAACGTCCCCATCTTTTCTTTTAGAAATCATGGCTGTATTTTGATCTTAAATGGCCAATTTTGATGGGAAAATAGTAAGTTTAAAGTTCACCAATCGGCCGATAATATCGCTAATAGGATGCATTTCCGATAGACCAGGTATCAATCGGTAAATTAAAGTGTTCAATGGTGGTATTCTCTTTACCAGGCGGAATTGACGTGAGGATAGGCGAGAATTTTTTTGTCAGCTGTAAGAATAGTGTAATTATTCAAACGTGCAGTCGCGGTGATGATCCGGTCGGCCGGGTCGGCATGAAAAGTATCCGGCAATGAGTATGCCTCTTCCATGATTTCGAGGCTGATGTTTTCAACTTGCCAGTTATTAAGTTCAATATAGTATCGGAACCACTTTTTCCAATGACGATCAATGATGATCCGCCGCCGCTCAACCGCACAGGCGAGTTCTGCTACACTGATCGCCGAAACGTAAATTTCAGATTCATCTGCTGTCAGGAGGGCTCTGGCGTCTTTCGAAATGGCGGAAGGTTCAGATACGGCCCAGATAATGCAGCAGGTGTCCAGCAGCAGCTTCATCAATGCAACATATCCCAGCTGTCTTGGGGGATCAGCGGCTCCGTCAGATCGCCTTTTACCTGAACGGTTCCCATGCCGCATCCAAGTTGTGTGCGGTTTGGGGTTTTCTTGGAACCGTGGGGAACCAGCAAGGCAATCGGGATGTTGCGCTTGCATATTTCAATCACTTCACCCTGCTCCACGAAGTTGATGAATTTGCTGAGATTATCTTTTAGGTCGCCGATGTTAGCTGTTTTCATGGCTAAAATATAGGCTAAAAACTTGGCCATGTCAAGTGAAAAATAGAACGGAATTGGGGCATAAGTGATTGTAGAAAAAAGCGGTTGAATACCGCACCGTTTTTTGACAACCACTATATGCGTTTTGTAATTGAACCAGGAAAAAGAACGGTCGCGGCAGCGTCCCGGTTCGCCCGCCTTCTGAATACCGGGACGTTCGTGCAGAGTGTGCACAAAAACTTATCCATTGAAAAAATCGGGGTCGTAAAAGGGGCACGGGGTTGATTTGTTGCGTTTCATAATTCAAACCAACTAAAGAACGAGCGTGGCCGTCCTACACTTTTGACAAGCCCATGCCAGAGGCAGGCAAGCCTTGGCAGCTCATGACGGAAAACGACAACTCATGACCCCCAGAGGACAATTCATGACGGAAAACGACAAGTCATGACGGAAAACGATCCGGCGTCGTTCTATCGAGCTATGCCGCGGCAGGCCCGTCTCATTCCGTATCATCTAATTGTTTTCATTATATAGTCTATCCAGGATGGCATAAACCTGTCCCCAAAGTGATACCTACCCTGAAGCGTTTTGAAAAGAATCCCTTTTTTTACAAGAGAATCAAGGGACGCTTTGATTGATGATGAGGGACCGATACCGTGTTTTAGCTGAAAATCCTTTGAGAAGGGCTTTGCTGTCTGGTCCTTGCTTAAGGCGATCAACAGCACCTTCTGCGGTTGAGAGGCCGTACGCCAGAGCATTTCATAATGCGCTGAATCCTGCCGGGCAATAATCACCGGCAACTTTTCAATCAGTTCCGTATCTATCGCTTTTGTTTCCCTGGCGTAGTCCCACATGACATTGCACAGGCGTTGAATATTGTACGGGACATCATTTCCTATTTCAAAAACCCGCTGTAAATCATCATCGTTTAAAGTGTAACCGCCCTTATTTAGCCAGCCTAAAATAAAGTTGGCGTATGCATTTCGTTCAATCGGCCCCAACTCCATGATCCGCCCTAACTTATAAAACGCACGCTTGCGGTCACGAATCATTGAAAGCATTATCGATTGCTCGGAACCGGAGAAAATATAGCCGATATGGGTCTGTATCTGTATTTCCGAACGAAGGGCTTTTTCAATCGACTGGCCATTGTATTTTTCGAGGTCGGAAAACTCATCAATGATCACTACCAGCTTTTTTTTCTTTTTAACGGCCAGCTTTTCAGCGTGGCGCATTCCCTCAAGAAGAGCCGACAGCGCATCCTTTTCTTCAACCGCAAGCTCCAAGCCGGCGCTGATTGTTCCGTCCGGTTCCACGGTCACTTTTGGACGAAACTTTTGAAACCCGGAAAACATTTTAAGAAGTTTATCCTTATTCGTTTCAAGGGCCGCGGTTGTTAGGTTTGTCAGTGCACTGGCGAAGCTTCTGATAGCGGGGAATGCATTCAGGTCGATATAGGCACAAGCCATCGCGTCATGCTCGAGCGTTTCAATAAGATTCAGAAGCAAGCACGTTTTGCCAAACCTACGGGGAGACACTAAAAACACATGGTTCAGGTTTACCATCTCGCGCTTGAGCTCTTTTATCTCGCTTCTACGGTCGGCAAAATAAGGCCCGCGAACCACACCGCCATATTTAAAAGGGTTTTCCATACACGCTCCTCGATCAATACGGTTTTTACGATTCGTTACTTACGTATCGTTAAAACCGTATTACAAGGGCCTATTTATGTCAAGACAATTTGAGCCGTAAGTTCCAAGTCATGTTCAATTTAACCGTGTTGGGGACGTCCATAAATATATAAATAACTTTAAAAAAATGGAGTGCTGGAGCGATGGAGTATTGTAAAAACAAAATGCAGGGGCGTTTGAGCCTGCCCCTGCACCGGGTTGAATAAAGGTAATGTATCTAATCTGTGCAATCTGCGTAATCTGCGGATATTATTTAATCTGTGGATCTATCTGCTATAATTTGCGTAATCGCCCAAAAAGATTGGCGGACAAGTCTGCGGACCAAGCCGGAAAACGATCCGGCGTCGCTCTATCCGAGCTATGCCGGACAGGCAAATCATTCTTTAGGCATCAGATGCCCGACCATATAATCTGAGTCAGATTAATTTAGCATTAATTAAACGGCCGATAAAAAAATCGCTTGCCATACTACGATATGCGTAGTATATTGCTCGTATGATCAAGTCGTGGGCTAATAGTCGCTCTCGCCGTTTTTATGAAGAGGGGAAAATTTCAAAATTTCGAAGCCTTAATATTGATGCGGCCGACGAGTTACTCGCTGCCCTTGATGCTGCCACATCTTTAACCGATTTAAGCCCTTTGAAAAGTGTCGGTTTGCATAAGCTATCTGGTGACAGGGCCGGTCAATGGGCGATGACGGTTAACGGCCCATGGCGTATCTGTTTTCGGTTTAAAAACGGAAACGCTTACGATGTTGAAATTACTGATTACCATAAGGGGTAAGCACTATGAAACCAATCCACCCTGGACGTATTTTAAAACGTGAAATGTTGGCACGCGGTCTTTCGGCCAACAAGCTTGCGTTGTCATTGCGCGTGCCTTCGGGTCGCATAACTCAAATCCTTAACGGCAAGCGCGGTATCTCTGCCGAAACCGCTCTGCGGCTTGCGCGGTATTTTGGCAATAGCGCCCAATTTTGGATTAACCTTCAATCAAGATATGATTTGGCCGTTGTTGAAAAAAATATAGGTGCTAAAGTTATCGCCGAGGTCGAACAGGCGGCAGTATGAAGGTGAGTTAAAACTACGGAGCGCCATTGGTCAAGTAGTTAAA
>PVMK01127097.1_pt1 | contig 18881 bp, 15 predicted proteins | sample 1853481 | NCBI WGS metagenome assembly PVMK01 (sample SAMN08533507, study PRJNA380276) | Marine sediment metagenome, whole genome shotgun sequencing project. | reverse complement strand
CCACGGTCTGCCAGTCGACGACTGCGAGCGGGTAGGGGTCTGGGCCGAACATCATGTTGTCGAGCCGGTAGTCGCCGTGGATCAGGGCGAAGGGATCGTCGGGCGAATCGGCGAACACGTCGAGGTGTTCGCCCAGTTGCTCGGCGACCGCGAGGTGTTCAGGCGCGAGACGCTCGGCATATCGCTCAACGAAACCCGGCCACACACCCTGATAAAGCGCCGTCAGCAACTGCATGCCTTCGGGGGTGGGCTGGGACAGCCAGTCGTGCTGTCTGTTTGCTTCGTCGTTCCAGGTGGGACCGTGCAGGCGAGCCAGCTCGCGCATCGCGATCTGCGCGTGTTCCAGGCCGCAACCGGCCAACTGGTCACCCTGCTGCGCAGGGTGCAGATCCTCCATCACCAGAACGAAATCCTGGGTGACCGGCTCGACCGCGCAGAACAGGACCTCGGGTACCCGGATGTCGACACGGCTGGCGAGCTGATCGTAAAACATGATCTCGCGCTGATAGGTGTTTTGCGCCGCTCCGGTCTGGCGGCTGATTGGATCGCTCGCCGGAAACTTGGCGACCACGCGCAGCGGACCTGGGTCCGCATCGCCGTAACTCAGCTGAAAGCGCACGTTGCGACCCATCTGGCCGGTACCGATCTCCTCAGCGGAAAATTCGGTAACGGTTCCAGGCAGTCCAGCGTGCGCCAGTACCGCGCTCAACCAATCGGCATCCACGTCCTCGGGATCGGCGATCAACGGGATCATGGGCGCATTACTGCAGGCCGGTGGATACGTCGAATGCCCGTTTGCAGTCCGTCTGCAACTGATCGCTCAGCAGGTAGTCGATGGCGGTCATGGCCAGCGACTTGGCTCCGTCCAGCGCCGCGGCGTCGCCCATCTCGGAACCGGCCCACTTGGCAAACTCGGGATTGTGGATCACCACCCGGGGCGGTGCAGCCGCCAGCATCGGATGGATCGACGGAACCCGATAGCTGACGTTGCCCATGTCGGTGCTGCCGCTGGATCCAGCCGGCAGCTTCTCCAGCGGGAAAAACTCGCGACCGAGCTGCTCGGCGTTACGCTGAAAGTGCTCGGCCAGCGGCCAGCTGGTGTTGAGGTCGAGATAGTCGACTCCCGCCCACTGGATGTCCACGCGGCATCCGGTGCCGGTTGCGCCTGCTTCGAAACAGGCCTGGACCCGAGGTTTGAGCACCTCGAGATTGTCGACGTTGGCGGCTCGCACGTAGAAATCGCCAGCCGCGAAATCGGGCACGATGTTCGGCGCCTGCCCGCCATCCGTGACGATGCCGTGGATTCGTTCGGTCACCTGAATGTGTTGGCGTAGGTTGGATATTGCCTGGTAGGCGAGCAGCAGCGCGTCGAGGGCGTTGACGCCTTTGTGTGGCATCGCCGAGGCGTGCGCGGATTCGCCATGGTACTCGACGCGCACTTCGGCGACGCAGATACACGGCATGGTCGAGATGTTGATGCCGGCGGGATGCATCATCATCGCCGCGGCAGTGTCGTCGAAAGCGCCCTCACGCGCCATCAACTCCTTGCCGCCGCCGCGTTCCTCGGCGGGGGTGCCCAACAGTCGGACCGTGCCGCGCAACTGATCGTGCACCGATGCCAGGCCCAGCATCGCACCGAGCGCCGAGGTGGCGATCAGGTTGTGGCCGCAGGAATGCCCGATGCCTGGCAGCGCGTCGTACTCGGCCAGCAGATCCACCCTGGGACCCTCGCTGCAACTGAGTTCACTTTCAAAGGCGGTTTCCAGCCCGTAAACGTACGCGGCGACGTCCAGGCCGGCGGCGTCGACGGTTCGAGTCAACAACGCGCAGGCCTTGTGCTCCTCGAATGCCAGTTCCGGATTAGCGTGTATTTCGTGAGATACGTCGAGCAGCGTTTCCGCGATTCGGTCGATATGGTTGCAGACTTCGGATTTCAGCGCGTCCGTCATTTTCCAGTTCCGCGACGACAGACGCCAGATGGTACCGCTTGCCGGAGGTATCTGCATAATGGGCGTTTGCCATGCTCCGAATGAGGAGCCGCGGAGGGGATTGGAATGTTTTCGATGACGCAACTGGTGCGCCGCACCGCGCAGAATCATGGCGACGTGCTGGCGACGCACGATTCAGACCGCCGTCAGACCTGGGCCGAGTTCAGCGATCGGATCGCCCGGTTCGCCGGCGGGTTGCGCAAGCTGGGCGTCGGCGCGGGAGATCGGGTCGCGATCCTTGCACTGAACAGCGATCGATACATGGAGTTCATGTTCGGCGTGCCCTGGGCGGGCGCGGTGTTCGTGCCGGTCAACACCCGTCTGGCGGGTCCCGAGATCGCCTACTGGTTGAACGATTCAGGCAGCAAGGTGCTGCTGGTGGACGGCAACTTCGCAGGTGCGGTCGCGGCGATCCGTGATCAACTCGAGAGCCTGGAGCACCTGGTGTTCATCGACGACGGCGCGGTGCCGGAAGGTTGCATGCCTTATGCCGAACTGGTCTCGGCTGCAGCGGTTCCGGATGCCGGGCGGGGCGACGATGATCTGGCCGGCCTGTTCTACACGGGCGGCACCACCGGGCGATCGAAGGGAGTCATGCTGAGCCACCGCAACCTGGTGTGCAACGTGTTGCAGGCGCTGCCCGTGATCGGATCCCGTATTGGTGAGCGGAGCCTGCACGTGGCGCCGATGTTTCACATCGCTGACGGCTTCACGTGCATGATCGCGGCGACCATGGCGCACGAGAACTACATTCTGCCGACCTTCGAGCCCCTCGCAACGATGCGCGCCATCGAAGAACATAAAATCGATCGGGTGTTGATGGTGCCGACCATGGTCAACATGTTCGTGAACCACGAGCACGTAGAGGACCATGACCTGAGCTCCCTGCGCACGGTGATATATGGCGCGTCGCCAATGCCGGAGGCGGTTATCACGCGCGCGTTGGAGGTGTTGCCGGATGCGCGATTCTTTCAGGCTTACGGACAGACCGAAGCATCGCCGCTGCTCACGGTGCTGGGCTCGGAATATCACGTGATCGAGGGTGAGCATTCGGGCAAGCTGAAATCGGCCGGGCGCTCGGTGCCCGGTGTGGATCTCACCATTCTCGATGACGATGGCAACGAAGTCGCGCTTGGCACGGTCGGTGAGATCTGCGCGAAAGGACCGAACGTGATGCTCGGCTATCGAAACCTGGAGGAGCAGACCCGGGCGGCGCTGAAGGATGGCTGGCTGCACACCGGCGACGGCGGCTACCTGGACGAGGACGGTTTCCTGTTCATCGTCGATCGGGTCAAGGACATGATCGTTTCCGGTGGTGAGAACGTGTTCTCTGCGGAAGTGGAAAATGTGATATACCAGCACCCGGAGGTCGATCAATGTGCGGTGATCGGAATCCCGAGTGAAAAGTGGGGCGAACAGGTCCACGCAGTCATCGTGCCGAAGCCGGGAACGGCGCCCACGGAAGAGTCGGTCATCACCTTCTGTCGCGAGCAGATTGCAGGTTACAAATGTCCGCGCGGCGTGACTTTCCGTGAAGAACCGTTGCCCTTGTCGGGCGCGGGCAAGATTCTGAAAACCGAACTGCGCGCACCCTTCTGGGAAGGGGTGGACCGCGCGGTGAACTAGAGGGACGCAAGATGGCATACGAATATGAACACCTTACGGTGGCGGTCGATGGGCGCGTGGCGACGGTCACGGTGAACAATCCGCCAATCAATCTGATCACCGGCGAATTGTTTCTGGAACTGAGCGCGTTGTCCCAGGAACTGGCTGACGACCCCGAGTTGCTGGTGGTGGTGATGAAGAGCGCGAATCCTGATTTCTTTCTCGCCCACTTCGACGTTTCCGCGATTCTTACCTTTCCGATCGACAGCGAACCTGAGCGCGAGGATCAGCTGTCCGACTACCATGCGATGGGTGAGCGGTTCCGCACCATGGACAAGGTCACCATCGCTCAGATCGAAGGCCGCGTAGGAGGAGGAGGTAGCGAACTGGTGTCGTCCTTCGATATGCGCTTCGGGGTGCGCGGTAAAACGAAGATCAATCAGATGGAGGTGCCGCTCGGCATTCTGCCAGGCGGCTGCGGCACCCAGCGCTTGCCGCGGATGGTGGGGCGTAACCGGGCGCTGGAGATCATCCTCGCCGGCGACGATCTCGATGCGGAAACCGCGGAACGCTGGGGGTACCTGAATCGGATCTTCGAAGCCGACGAGATCGGTCCGTACGTAGACGCGCTGGCGCGACGCATCGCCTCGTTTCCGATGGAGGCCGTGAGGTTGGCGAAGCAGAGCGTCGACTCGGCCGACAAGCCGATAGAAGAAGGTCTGAAGGATGAGGCTTACCTGTTTCAGAAGACGCTGCGCACCGACGGTGCCCAGGCGAACATGAAGCGCTTTCTGGAGATCGGCGGTCAGACTCGCGAGGGCGAACTCAGAGTCGGTGAGCTCGGCGCGGAACTGGGCACTCAGGAATGATCGACCTGTGCGCCTGGATATTGACTGTTCCGTGAGCGTCAGGCAGGTCGAACTCGAGGCTTCAGGTCTGCTGTTCGAATGCGATGTGGCCGGGGAGCCGGACGCGCCGCTGGTGTTGCTGCTGCACGGCTTTCCCCAGACCAGCTACACCTGGCGGCATCAGTTGCCGGCGCTGGCCGAGGCCGGGTTCCTGGCGGTTGCCCCGAATCAACGGGGCTATTCGCCAGGCGCGCGGCCCGAGGGCGCCGCAGCCTACGCAACCGAATTGCTGGTTGCCGATGCAATCGGCACTGCGGCTGCGTTGGGTCGCGAGCGCTTTCACCTGATAGGACATGACTGGGGTGGTCAGCTCGCCTGGTTGCTTGCAGCGAATCACCCTCAGCACGTAGAAACACTGACGGTGCTGTCGCGTCCGCACCCGCGTGCTTTCTCCGAGGCGATGAAAAGTGACACGCAACAGGCCCATCGATCTCGCCACCATCGTGCGTTTCAGGATCCGGACAGCGCCCGTCTGCTGCTGGAGGACGATGCGCGGCGATTGCGGGGCTCGCTGCGGGATCAAGGCGTGGCGGATGCGGATATCGAGGCTTATCTGTCTCGATTGGCCTCCGAGGAAGCACTTGATGCAGCCATCAACTGGTACCGCTCTGCCGGAAGGTCCACGTCAGCCCTCGTGGGAGAGGAGGTTGCCAACATCCAGGTCCCGACGCTATACCTCTGGGGCGACGAGGATGCCACGGTGGGTCGTGTCGCAGCGGAAGCGACCGCCGATTGCGTCGACGCCGACTACCGGATGCACGTCGTCGAGGGCGCCGGCCACTTCCTGACTGATCAACGGCCAGAGGAGGTTGCGCTCGAACTCTTGATTATGGTTGGGCGCTGAATACTCTTTACTAGGTCTGTTCTCTGGATTCGAGTTCGTGCTGCTCTTTTTACACGCTATGGGTGGTCGGCTTCGTTCGAAATTTGATGCGCCAGGCCACTGTATGACCACACGGACCGACGCATAGCGCGACCGCCATCGAACGAAGCCACGTACCTGGAGCGTGCTAAAAGAGCAGCACGAACTCGAATCCAGAGAACAGACCTAGTAAAGAGTCACACGATCTTCGTGTCGTGTTTCCCCCAGTAGCGATCTTTGAGCAGGCGTTTGTAGAGCTTGCCGGTGGGCAAGCGGGGTAGCTCGGCTTCGAAGTCGACGCTCTTCGGGCACTTGTAGTGCGCGATGTGCTCGCGGGCGTACTCGAGTAGCTCGGCTTCGAGGTCGGGTCCCGGTTCTATACCCTCGGCTGGTTGCACGACCGCCTTCACTTCTTCGCCCATTTCCTCGTTGGGCGCGCCGAACACCGCCACGTCTGCGATCTTCGGATGCATGATCAGCACGTCTTCGATTTCCTGGGGATAGATGTTTACGCCCCCGGAAATGATCATGAACGACGCCCGGTCGGTCAGAAACAGATAGCCTTCGTCATTGACGTAGCCGACGTCCCCGAGCGCGCTCCAGTTGGAATGTTGGGGGTGTTGGGCTTCTTTGGTTTTCTCGTCGTCCTTGTGGTACGAGAACGGCATTTCCGGAAGCTCGAAGTACACCAGGCCAGGCTCGCCGTTCGGTAACTCGGCACCGTCGTCATCACAGATATGGATGGTGCCCAGGACCGGCTGACCGACCGTCCCCGGATACTGGAGCCAGGCCTCAGGCGTGACGTGAGTCAGGCCGTTGAGTTCGGTGCCACCGTAATACTCGTAAAGGATCGGCCCCCACCAGTCGAACATCTGCTGCTTCACTTCGCGCGGGCAGGGCGCCGCGGCGTGAATGGCCACTTTGTGAGTCGACAGATTGAAGCCGCTGCGCTCGTCCTCGGGCAGCTTGAGCATGCGCGAGAACATGGTCGGCACCCACTGGCTGTGGGTCACCTTGTGCTGCTCGATCGCTCTGAGCGCGTCCACTGGGTCGAAGCGCGGCATCATCACCACCGTGCCGCCGACGCTCTGCGTGGCCGTGGTGAAGCCCAATGGCGCAGAGTGATACAGGGGCGCGGGTGAGAGATAGACGGTGTTCTCGTCGAATTCCCACAGCAGGCGTTGCAGACCTCCCGTGACCAGCGCGCCGTCATCGATGGTCTGATCCGCCAGTGGCCGGTTAATGCCCTTCGGGCGCCCGGTGGTTCCGGAACTGTAGAGCATGAAACTACCCATCGGCTGTTCTGCCAGCGGCTCCGCGGGGTAACGCTCGAGCGCGGCGCTGTAGTTCTCGTAGCCCTCCACGCCATCGCCCAGCATCAGCCAGGTATGGCAGCCAGGCGCATATTGGGGCAGCTCCCGAGCGACGTCCTTCAGGTAGTCCGAGGCAATCGTTACCTGAGCTTCGCAGTTGTCGACGATGTATCCGGCTTCTTCCGCGGTGAGGTAGCGGTTGACCGTCGTCATGTACAAACCCGAACGTAGTGCCGCCCACACCGTTTCGAAAAACCTGATGTGGTTTTCCATGAAAATCGCCACGTGGTCGCCCCTGCGCAGCCCCTTGTCCCACATCAGCTGCGCGAGCTGATTGGAGCGAGCGTTGAGCTCGCCGTAGGTCATGGTTTCGCCGGTGACGGTATTGATTACCGCGGGTTTATCTGGAAATACGGTCGCCCAATGTCCGGGATACATTGCTACTCCTTACTAGGCCTGAGGTGGATGGGAGGGCGTGCTGCTCTTTGGGCGCGCTCGGGGTGGTTGGCTTCGTTCGGTGGCGGTCGCGCTAGACCACCGTTGACAGTCCGCTGAGGACCGTGAATCGCCGCCACCGGGGAATGGCACTCTCATGCGTCGGGCATGGCGTTGAGACGGGCCACGTCGGCCATGAGCCGTAGCGCCTGCTCGTTGCCGCCGATCGTCATGCCGGTCGCTGATGAGTCTTCCCAGTCGCGGAAGCGTTTGCGGATTCGGTCTTCGGGGCCGATCAGCGCGCCCTGATCGACGAATTCGTCCGGCACGGCGGCGTTGGCTTCATCCTTGCGATGGTCCAGGAAGAGTTCCTGGATCCGTTCGGCCGCGTCGCCGAAACCGCGGCGTATCATCATTTCCTTGTGAAAGTTCTTGTTCTTGTGGCCCATCCCGCCCACATACAGAGCGATCCCCGGCTTCAGCCGGTCGAGGCCCGCCTGTACGTCGTCGGTCACCTGCACGGAGCAACCGGCTTGGACCTCAAAACTCTCCCGCGACTTGCCGGCCTTTGCCAGGCCCGCCTCGATCCAGTCCTCGTACAGGGCGGCGGTTTCCGGGACGAACCCGAGCGGTAGCCAGCCGTCGGCGATCTCGGCGGTCAGTTTGACGGTCGACTCCATGCCGGTGCCCAGCCAGATTGGGATGTCCGGGTTCATGTGCAGGATTGATTTCAGTGGTTTGCCGACGCCGAGCGCACCTTCGCCGGTGTACGGCAGCGAGATCTCCAGACCGTCATGGGTTACCGGTTCCTCGCGAGCGAAGATCTTTTTCATGATCAGAACGTAGTCTTTGAGTCGATAATAGGGACGTCCCCAGGGTTCGCCGTACCAACCCTCGACGATCTGTGGGCCGGACACGCCAATGCCGCAGATTGCCCGACCACCGCCGGCCAGCGCGTCCAGCGTCGCCATGCACATTGCGGCGTTGGCGGGCGTGCGGCCGGCGAGCTGGATGATGCCGGTGCCGAGTCGGATACGTTCGGTGTGCGCGGCGATGTAGGCGAGCGGCGTGATGGCGTCGGAGCCGTAGGCCTCTGCGGTCCAGACCGAGTCGTAACCCAGTCGCTCGGCGAGTTGCACCTGGTCGATTGGAATGCGCAGATCGCGCCCCGAATACCCCAGCATCATTCCCAGCTTCATCCGTTCCCCCGCGTCAAAGAGCCGATCAGCCAGATGCCGACCACCGCGTCTCGCCCCTTTAGGGCGCCCGCGACCGATGACTGTACCGGCTGTTGCGAAGGAACGGTAGTCGCTAATCCGTTGCCTGCGGCTCGCGTTTTTCGAGGCCGCGAAATGCCTGATCCGTCGTGAAGTAAACGTTACCCGAGAGTTCCCGCTGAAAATTGGTGGCCTTGAGCTGGTCCAGGACCGGTCCTTTGACCTCCGAGAGGTGCATTCGTATGCCCGTGCGCTCGAGATTGCGGTTCACTCGCGACAACATTTCCAGACCGCTGGAATCGATGAAGTTGATCGCGCTGCAGACCAGCACCAGGTGCTCGGTGGCGGTGTTCTCGGCGAGTACCTTCAACAACCGGTTCTCGATCTGATTGGCGTTGGCGAAGTAGATGTTCTCGTCAATGCGTACCGCGGACACGTGCGGCAGGGTGTGGACGTCGTGGCGCAGAACGTTGCGAAAGTGTGGGGAATCTTCGAAGCGCCCCACGAGCGCGATGTGGGGCCGGCTGGAGCGCCGGACGAAGTAGGCAACCGCCACGAAAACACCCAGCACGAGGCCCGATTCGACACCGAACAACAACACCCCGCCCAGGGTAATCATATGGGTGATGGCATCGTGACGGTAGAACGACCAGGCCCTGATCGGACTGCTGAAATCGATGAGGGTGGCGACCGAAGCCATGATGATGGCGGCCAGCGCAGCGTGCGGCAGGGATGCGAACAGGGGCGTCAGCCACAGCAGCGTAACGATGATGACCACGGCGCAGATCAGGGAACTGACCGGCGTGCGCGCGCCGGAGGAGAAATTGACGCTGGAGCGGGAGAAGCTGCCCGCCACGGGATACGCGCCGGTAAATGCGGCGCCGATGTTGGCAGCGCCCAGCGCGATGAGTTCCTGATTTGCGTTGATGCGGCGCCGCTTGCGGGCCGCCAGGGTGGTTCCGATGCTGAAGCTTTCGACGAACGCCACCAGCGCGATCATTGCTGCCGCCGGCGCCAGGTCCATCCACATGGCGTAGTTGAAAGGCGGGATAGTCAGCACCGGCAGACCGGCGGGCACATGGCCGACGGTGGTAACGCCGTAACTCTCGCCCAGATTGAGCAGTGACACCACGACGATGGTGACGATTGCCACCACCATGGGTCCGATTCGGGTGATCGCATGGTTGCGCCCGACTCTGCGCAGAAAGGGCAACACCAGGAAGTAACCAAACCGGCGGGTCAGCCAGAGCAGGAGTAGCGAACCGAGTCCGATCGCCATCGCATAGACGTTCAGATCCGGGATGTGGCGGCCGATCGCGATCAGCTGGCTGAACGGATCCCGCGCTGCTCCCTCGTCAACCCCGAGAAATGCGGGAATCTGGGAAACGATGATCATCAGTGCGGCGGCGTTGATGAAGCCGGAGATCACCGGATGGCTCAGCAGATTCACCATGCCGGCCATTTGCATCAGGCGCAGCAACCAGAGGAACAGCCCAGCCTGCAGACACAACACGGCCGTGATCCCCAGGTAGTCGTCGCCGTAGCTCGGGGCGTACTCACCGATGGTCGCGGCGACCATGAGGGCCGCGACCGCGACGGGTCCAACCACCAGTTCCCGGGATGAACCGAATATGGCGTAGAGCACCATGGGTACCAGGCATGCATAGAGACCGGCCTCGGGCGGCAGGCCCGCCAGAAAGGCATAGGCAATGGCCTGGGGCACGGTGATTACGCCGACGATCAATCCCGCCGTGAGGTCGTGGCTGAAGTCACGACGCCGGTAGCGCGCGAGCACGTCGAGGAGTGGCACGTAGCTGCGCCAATCGGGTACCTGGGCCTGGAACTTCATTGCCCCATTGTAGCGTCGGTATCGTCGCGGTAGCCTCGGATCCTTAAGTTCGCATCTGAGGTTGGAGATAGCTATGCATGTTCGTGCCGCGTTGGCCGTCGGCGCCGGGAAGCCGCTGCAGGTAGAAACCGTACAGCTCGAGGGCCCCAAGGCCGGCGAAGTGCTGGTTGAAATCAAGGCCTCCGGCGTGTGCCACACCGATGCCTTCACCCTTTCCGGCGCGGATCCGGAAGGGCTGTTCCCAGCCATCATGGGCCACGAAGGTGCCGGCGTAGTGGTCGAGGTGGGCGCGGGCGTTGCATCCCTGGCGGCCGGTGATCACGTGATTCCCCTGTACACGCCGGAGTGTCGGCAGTGCAAATTCTGCCTGTCCGGGAAAACCAATCTGTGCGGAGCGATTCGTGAGACCCAGGGACGCGGTTTGATGCCCGACGGGTCCAGCCGATTCTCGCTGAATGGCGAGATGGTGCATCATTACATGGGCACCTCGACGTTTGCGAACTTCACCGTGGTCCCGGAAATTGCGCTGGCGAAAATCCGCAAGGACGCGCCGTTCGAGAAGATCTGCTACATCGGCTGCGGGGTCACCACCGGGCTCGGCGCGGTCATGAACACCGCCAGGGTCGAACCGGGCGCGAACGTTGCCGTGTTCGGGTTGGGTGGTATCGGTCTGAACGTGATTCAAGGCGCGCGATTGGTCGGTGCCGATCGGATCGTCGGCGTGGATCTGAATGCGGACAAGCGTGGGCTCGCGGAAAAATTCGGCATGACCGACTTCGTCAACCCGGGCGAAGTCGATGATGTGGTCGCCGCGATTGTCGATTTAACGGATGGCGGGGTGGATTACTCATTCGAATGCATCGGCAATGTCGAGGTCATGCGCCAGGCGCTGGAGTGCTGCCACAAGGGCTGGGGCGAGAGCATCATCATCGGGGTCGCAGGGGCGGGCCAGGAAATTTCGACCCGGCCATTCCAACTGGTCACCGGTCGGGTCTGGCGGGGGACCGCCTTCGGAGGCGCCAAAGGTCGAACGCAGGTGCCGGGCATCGTCGACTGGTACATGGACGGCAAGATCAACATCGACGATCTGATCACGCACACGATGCCGCTCGATGAGATCAACACGGCCTTCGATCTGATGCACGCGGGCGAATCGATCCGCTCCGTCGTGACTTTTGATTAGGGTTGGGCGCTGGATTGAAGGTTGTGATGCTCTTTAGGCACGCTCCAGGCCTGGGGCTTGGTTCGGCGGCGGTCGCGCTATGCCTCGGTAGTCGTGGTTGTACCGGTCGGATCAGTGTTCGTTTTACTGTGAATTTTCGGGAGATCTGTTCGTGATGCGTTATCTATTCCTTGCGCTGCTGCTCACCATCGTCGCGTGTGGCCAGACAGACGACATGCCTGCTAGCCCAACACCTGACGCCGCGACCGTCGATTGCTCTGCCGGCAACGGCATGACTCCCTATTGCGGCTTCAAGAATCCGGAAGACCTTGTACTGATGCCAGATCGCAAGGCGTTGCTGGTGAGTGAAATGGGTGAATTCATGCTGGACGATCCCGGACAACTCTTGATTTTTGATCTCTCCACCAGAGAACCGGGTGAAATATCGATCAACTGGTCGCCACCGGAAGATCGTTGGGGCAGCGCGGACTGCCCTGCACCCGCCGCAGCAGCATTCAGCCCGCATGGCATCGATCTGATCACTCGTTCGGACGGAACTCATCAGTTGCTGGTGGTCAATCACGGCGGGCGCGAGGCCGTTGAGTTTTTCGAACTGCAAGCCGCTGCTGAAGGTTGGCAACTGCAATGGCGTGGCTGCGCACTACCCCCTGGTGACCCCTTTATCAACGATGTGGCGGGCCTTGTTGATGGCGGCTTCCTGGTCACCCACATGTGGGACAAATCCACACCGTTCGAAGAGGTCGAAGAGAAGCTGACGAGTGGAGTGAACACGGGTTGGGTATGGGAGTGGCAGGCGGCTTCCGGTTTTACCAAGGTACCCGGAAGCGATGAACTGATGCCAAACGGCATAACCGTCAGCGCAGACAATACGAAAATGTTCGTCAACATTTACATGGGCGACAAGACCATCAAAGTTGATCGTGCAACGGGCAATCGGGAAGGGGAATTCGAGGTGCGGCAACCTGACAACATTACGATGGACAGTGACGGGATCCTCTGGATCGCGTCGCATACGCACGATCCCTTCAATCAGAACTGCGATGAAGTGAAGTCCGGTCCCTGCCTGCTGCCGTTTGAAATTCTAAAAGCAGACCCGAACACGATGCGCTCGGAGGTCGTTCTGAGTCAGAATGGCTCGCCGATGGGCTTCGCTACTGTGGCGCTGCATGTCGACGGCGAAATTTTCATGGGCAGCGCCCATGGCGACAGAGTGGTGAGCTACACGATTCCCGACTGACATCGGTTTGCATTTCCCTTATGCGGGCGCCGCTCAGTCGTCGTAGGTCCGGATCTCGATCAGATGCTTGTTCGGATCGTTGAAGTAGAGCGTTGGGGCCTCTCCCCGCGCGCCCGTTTCCACGCCCGGGCCTTCGTTGGAACCGACCGAGTCGAACGTCGGCCCGTAGCCGATGCCAGATTCTCTGACGCGCGCGAATATCTCATCGAACTGCTGCCGCGACACCGCAAAGGCGTAGTGTTCGAAGCCCGGAGTTCCCCAGGGTGCCAGCTGCATCTGGAAGTCGCTGGCGGTTCGGATGACGGTGAACGGTCCGTCTGTTCCCGTATTCGAGAACCCCATGATCCGGGTGTAGAAATCGACGCTGGCGTCAAGTTCGTTCACCTTCAGGATGATGTGGTCGAGGGTAGCCATGTCAGAAGCCTCCGAAGCAAAGGTACTTGGTTTCCAGGAACTCCTCGATGCCGTACTTTGAACCCTCGCGGCCGATGCCGGATTCCTTTACCCCGCCGAACGGTGCGACTTCTGTGGAGATCAGCCCGGTGTTGATGCCGATCATGCCCGACTCGATGCCCTCCGCCGCCCGCCACACCCGGTTGATGTCACGCCCATATAAGTAGGCAGCGAGTCCGAACTCTGTCGCGTTCGCGAGTCGAATTGCCTCTTCGTCGGTCTCGAATTTGAACACGGGTGCCAGCGGGCCGAACGTCTCCTCCCGGGCGGCAAGCATATCCGGGGTGGCGTCGGCAACCACGGTGGGTTCGAAGAAGGTGCCACCCAGCGCGTGGCGCTTGCCGCCCGTGACCAGGCGGCCGCCTTTGTCCAGGGCGTCCGCGATGTGCTCCTCCACTTTTTCGACGGCGGCCATATCGATCAGCGGGCCCTGTTGCACACCGTCCTCGGTCCCCGGCCCAACCTTCAACTCCGCTACTGCTGCTGACAGCTTTTCGACGAACGCATCGTAAATGTCCGCCTGCGCGTATATCCGATTCGTGCATACGCACGTCTGGCCGGAGTTCCGATACTTCGACAGCATCGCTCCGTCCACCGCCGCATCGAGGTCGGCGTCGTCGAACACGATGAAGGGCGCATTGCCACCCAGTTCCATCGACACTTTCTTCACCGTGGCGGCAGCTTCGACGAGCAACTGCTTGCCGATCTCCGTGGACCCGGTGAAGGTGATCTTGCGGACCGTCGGATTGGACGTGAGCTCGCCGCCAATCGCCCCGGCGGAGCCGGTGATGACATTGAACACGCCGGCGGGAATGCCGGCCTGTTCGGCCAGCACCCCGAGTGCCAACGCTGAGTAGGGCGTAGCGCTGGCAGGCTTGATGACGAAGGTGCAACCCGCGGCCAGTGCGGGTCCGGCTTTGCGCGTGATCATCGCGGCCGGGAAGTTCCAGGGGGTGATCGCCGCGACCACTCCCACAGGCTCTTTCAGCACGATGATTCGCTTGTCCGGCTGATGCCCCGGAATGACATCCCCGTAGACACGCTTGGCTTCCTCGGCGAACCACTCGATGAAGGATGCGGCATAGGCGATCTCGCCGCGGGACTCGGTCAGCGGTTTGCCCTGCTCCAGGGTCATGAGCAGCGCCAGCTCCTCGGTGTGTTCAATCATCAGGTCGTGCCAGCGACGCAGGATTGCGGCACGCTCCTTGGCAGTCAGTGCCCGCCAGGCCGGCATGGAGGCAGCAGCAGCGTCGATGGCCCGGCGGGTTTCGTCGGCCCCAAGCCTGGGTACCGTCCCCAGCACCGACCCATCCGCGGGGTTCGTCACTTCAAAGGTCGCGCCGTCATCCGCATCGATCCACTCGCCGTTCAAGTAGCACTGCTGCCTGAGGAACTCCGGATTCGCCATGATGTCGATTCCCGCTGTTCGTAAGAGGGACGACCAGAGTACATTTTCACCCCCACGAAATGTACTCTGGACCCGGGCGGAAGGAGCATCACCGGAATTCCGAGTGATCTCACGCTAGTGAGCTAGCGCCGCGAATGCAGAACGGAGCGGAAATCCCCGAGCGCGCCCAAAGAGCAGCACGCCCGGGAATCCAGAGACGAGCAAGGGTAAAAAGGCAGCACGCCCGGGACCCCAACGACGTACAGGAATTAGCAAATGAAGTTCGGCGCGATGGTGGCGACCAAGATAGACGACTGGCAACTCCTCAAAGAGGCCGAGGAACTCGGCTACGACAACGGCTGGGTGCCGGACTCCCAGATGATCTGGTCGGACTGCTACGCGGTGCTCGCCCTGGCGGCGCAGAACACCTCGCGGATTCGATTGGGCACCGGAGTGGCCATTGCCGGAACCCGGATCGCGCCGGTGACCGCCCACTCGATAGCCAGTATCAACCAGCTCGCGCCGGGACGGGTCTTTCTGGGCATCGGCACGGGCCACACGGCGATGCGTGTAATGGGCATGAATCCCGTCAAGCCGAAGGCGTTCAGCGAGTATCTACGCGTGGTGCGCGGATTGCTGCACGGTGAGGAAGTGGAATACACGCTCGGTGAGGACACCCAACTGATCCGCTTCCTGCACGAAGACCTGGGATTCGTGAACACCGAACAGCCTGTGCCCATCTACGTCGCGGCGAACGGTCCGCTGGCGTTGGCGGCGGCCGGGGCGTATGGCGATGGCCGCATCTCGGCGGGTGGCGAACCCGACGCGGTGTTCAGAGCCAACCTCGATCGTGCGCGCGCGGGCGCAGATAGCGCGGGCCGTGAGCTCACCGATGATTTTCACACCGCCGCGCTGACGTTCTCCTGCGTGCTCGAACCGGGCGAGCAACTGACGTCTGACAGAGTGGTGGACCAGGTCGGTTCGATGGTCACCGCCAGCCTGCATTTCTGGTGGGAGCTTGCCCAGCTGAGCGGTTCCGACGATTTCATCCGGCCGGAGATCCGGGACGTGTGGGATCAGTACCTTGCGCACGTCGATACCATGCAGGTTCCTCCGGAAACGCGCTTCCAGCAGATTCACAACGGCCACTGCACCTTCATGATGGACGAAGAACGTCGCTTCGTGACGCCGGAAATGATTCGCGCGTCGGGCGGACTGGTAGGTGAGCCCGATGAGATCATCGACATGCTGCGCGAACAGGAACGCATGGGCCTGAAAGAGGTCACCCTGTTACCACCGATGGCAAGCGCGCGGGAGTGCTTCGCAGACTTCGCGAAGCACGTGATCGAACGCTATTGAACGAAGGCAAAAGGAGAATCTGATGGCGCGTCGCGGACAGGAATTGCTGGACTGGCTGGCCCAGGTGGACGAACCGGTGTTGGAGCCGGAATTGAGGATCTGCGATCCTCACCACCATCTCTGGGAATTTCCCGGTGGCCAGCCCGGCAACAGATATCTGCTCGACGATCTGCTGGCTGACACAGGCGCGGGCCACAACGTGGTATCCACGGTGTTCGTCGAATGTACATCGATGTATCGGGCGGACGGGCCGGAAGCGCTGCGTCCCGTCGGCGAGACCGAGTTCGTCAACGGTGTTGCGGCGATGACGGCCAGCGGCGGCTATGGTGACATTCGCGCTTGCTCGGGCATCGTCGGGCTGGCGGATCTCTGTCTGGGCTCGGCGGTGGGAGAAGTGCTCGATGCGCATGCAGCGGCGAGTTCGCGTTTTCGGGGCATCCGCCATGCGGCGGCCTGGGACGCCAGCGACGACGTACCCGGTTCTCACACGAAACCCTTTGAGCGCATGCTGCTGGATGGAACCTTTCGTGAAGGATTTGCCGAACTGGGCAAGCGGGGAATGAGCTTCGATGCCTGGCTGTACCACCCGCAGATCCCTGAACTGACCGATCTGGCGCGGGCGTTTCCGGACACCACCATCGTTCTGAATCACTTTGGCGGTCCGCTGGGCATCGGGCCCTATGCCGATAAGCGCGCCGAAGTGTTCGAGGCCTGGAGCGGCGCGATTGCGGAACTCGCGACTTGCAGCAACGTCGTGGTCAAGATGGGTGGCCTCGTGATGGTCAGAAACGGCTTTGGGTTCCATCTCCAGGATTGTCCGCCCACATCCGAAGAACTGGCCGCGGCCACGCGCGACTACTACCTGCACGCCATCGATTGCTTCGGGCCGGAGCGCTGCATGTTCGAGAGCAACTTCCCCGTCGACCGGGTGAGTTGTTCTTACAAGGTCCTTTGGAATAGTTTCAAGCGGATCGCCGAGGGCTTTACTGATGGCGAGAAGACGCAGTTGTTTCATGATGCCGCCGCCAGCGCCTATCGATTGAACGGATGACGCATGAGGTGGTTGGGGTGTCTGTTTCTGGGAGTAGCGGTGAGCGGTGCAGTTGCTGAACCGGGTGCCGACTGGCAACTGGTGATCCACGGCGGTGCGGGCGGCATCTCCCGTGAATCGCTGTCCGTCGAACGTGAAGGGCAGATGCGTGAGACGCTGGAACGCGCGTTGCAAGCCGGTGGCTCGGTGTTAGGTCGTGGCGGGTCGTCAGTGGCGGCCGTTCAGGCGGCGATCGTCGTGCTCGAGGATTCACCACTGTTCAATGCTGGAAAAGGTGCGGTGTTCAACGCAGCCGGTGCCAATGAACTCGACGCCTCGATCATGCGCGGCGAGGATCTGGAAGCGGGGGCCGTTGCGGGGGTAACACGAATTCGTAACCCGGTGCTCGCGGCCCATGCGGTCATGGTCGGGTCGCCCCACGTCATGTTGGCGGGAACCGGCGCGGAACAGTTTGCCGCGGAACACCACCTGGAACTGGTTGAACCCGAGTACTTCAGAACCGAGGAACGCTGGCAGCAGTTGGAGCGGCTGCGCGCGAGTGAACGGGGTGCCGATGAGAGTGGTTTCGGTACCCTGGACGTCGACGATCAGAAGCTGGGCACGGTGGGAGCGGTGGCGCGCGACGCGCAAGGACATCTGGCAGCAGCCACGTCCACCGGCGGCATGACCAACAAACGCTATGGCCGCGTGGGTGATTCACCGATCATCGGTGCCGGTACTTATGCCGACGATCGATCCTGCGCGGTGTCGGCCACCGGGCATGGCGAGTACTTCATTCGTCTGAGCATTGCACGCACGATCTGCGCGCTGGTCGAGTTTGGCGGGATGAATCTTGCCGACGCCGCGGCGGAAATCATCGGCGGACGCCTCACCGGACTCGGTGGCGACGGTGGGATCATTGCGATCGATGCCGGCGGGACGATCGTCGCGGAATTCAACACTGCCGGTATGTATCGGGGTTGGGTTGCGGCGGACGTGCCGCCAGAGGTTAGAATCTTCCAGGATGATTAAGGAGTGCGCGTCATGAACACACCCGCGACCAGGCGAATGCTCATCAGGCAAGGATTGCTTGCCGGCGTATTGATGTTCGGAGTTACGGCGGTGATCGCGGCGGGTCTCAGTTCGCCCGCGCCGGAAGACGCCGAGGTCTACTTTATCGAACCCCAGGATGAAGCAACCGTCGCCACCACGTTTACCGTCAAGTTCGGCCTGAGGGGCATGGGCGTTGCGCCCGCCGGCGTCGATATGGGCGGCACGGGTCACCATCATCTGCTGATCGATGTCGCCAGGCTGCCGGACATGACGATGCCCCTGCCTGCCTCGGCGCAGTTCGTGCATTTCGGCAAGGGCCAGACCGAAACCCAGGTGACCTTGCCGCCCGGGGTTCACAGCCTGCAACTGGTGCTGGGTAATCATCTGCACGTGCCGCACGATCCGCCGGTGCTCTCGGACCGGATCAGCGTGACAGTCGAGTAGCGCAGGTCAATCGTAGAACGCGGGCGCCTTGTTCAGACTGTCGGCTAATGCCTTTGAGTGCTCGATCCACAGCGTGGCTCCGGTTTCGTCCAGCAGGTGATCGACCCGGGCGAAGGACTGTCGTGTTTGCTCGGGGTCAGTGTTGAATTCCGGCACGGCCCCGAGTTCGCGGCTCTTCTCGAAGTGGTATAAGTCCCCTGACAGAACGGTACGGCCGGTATTGGCCAGCTCCAGGTAGAGCACCTGATGCCCCGGTGTGTGGCCAGGCGCGGAGATGATCCACACTTTGCCGTCGCCAAACACGTCGTGATCACCATCCAGCAGCGTCGTTTCGGCATCCGCCAGCTTGTCATACAGCGTTGGGTCGAAGATCTCATTGTCCTCGGCGTGCTCGAAGGCAGCTTCGTGTTCTGTTTTCTGAATCAGCAGATGTGAATTGACGAAGGCGTTCCCGGCACCGACGTGGTCGAGATGGAAGTGACTGAATGCAATGTAATCGATATCGTCGGGTGACAGCCCCATCGCTGCCAGCTGATCGATGAGTGACACCTCGTAGGT
>PVMK01123581.1_pt1 | contig 18882 bp, 28 predicted proteins | sample 1853481 | NCBI WGS metagenome assembly PVMK01 (sample SAMN08533507, study PRJNA380276) | Marine sediment metagenome, whole genome shotgun sequencing project. | reverse complement strand
AAATTTGCTTCCTCAGAATCATTTTTTTGGTATTCATTCCAAAGATTAGAATATTGTTTTTGGAGGTTTTCCGGCAATAGCGTTAAAATTTTTTCGATAGCCCTATTTTCTAAAATTGTTTTTTCTTCTTTTGATTTTTGTTCAGGTGTAAAATCCCCCGTGATGGATTCTGCCAAATCATGAATAAGAATCATTTTTAATATTTTTTCAGTATTATATTTTTGAGAATCAGATAGAACCATTCCAATAATTGCCATGGAGTAAGTGTGATCTGCAACTGATTCTGAATTCTTTATCGAAAGTTTGTCAATCCAGCCCTGTCTTTGAACCATTTTTAGGTTCGCTGCAATTTTGAAAAAATCTAAAATCAAGATTGTTATGTTTTCATTTACATGATTAATCAGTTTTTCTAGATTGTATTTTTTCGAACAACATAATAGTAAATCTAGGCTACAGAAAGTATTGAAAATATATACCAAAACGGGTGATGATGGAACTACTGCTTTACAAGGAAATTTACGCCTAAAAAAATCAAATCCAAGAATTATTGCTTATGGTGCAATTGATGAAGCAAATGCCTCAATGGGAATTGTTCTGAGCAACAAATTAGATTCTGATATTACCGTGGTTTTAACACAAATTCAAAATGACTTGTTTGTAGCTGGGGCAGACCTTTCTAACCCAGATTTACTCCAAATGAAAAATCGAATCATTCCGTCAATGGTAACTAGATTGGAAAAATTAATCGATGATTACGAAAACGAATTACCCCTATTAACTAATTTTATCTTACCGGGGGGAGATATTGCTGCATCCCAATTACATTTCACTAGAACTGTAGTAAGAAGAGCTGAGACATGCCTTGTTTTACTAAAAGAACAAGACGAGATCAACGAAAATTGCATAAAATACGTCAATCGTTTATCCGATCTGCTATTTGTTTTAGGCGAGTCATTAACAAAAGAAAAGGAAAAAAGGACAATCTCTGGAAAGTCTAAAAAGCCAAACTTTAATTTTGCACCTAAAAGAATTTTCAATGTGCCAGGGTAGCTCAGCCTGGGAGAGCACTCGGCTGAAGACCGGGCTGTCGCGCGTTCAAATCTCGCCCCTGGCACTTTTTCTGTTCATATAATTATTCTTCATAATTTTTATAAACAAGGCCACCGCATGTTTTTCGACATTAATGGCAGAAAAAATAATTAAAAAGAAAATCTCAAAGGCAAAAACAGTAAAATCAACTAAAAAAACTAAGAGTAAAAAGACACAAGAAGATTATGGAGACGGTATCGCCATAATTGATGATGATCTTTCCGTTGATCAAGAAAAAATCAATGAAGAAAGAAAAGCATATCTTGAAGAATCAAGATCCCAAGAAGCATCAGACTAAGCAATCTTTATTCGATCCTATTTCTTATCATATTATATGAGAGCACTATGCCTAATTGCAGTTAAACCCGGAAAAGTGGACGATGTTGTACTAGTTTTAAAGAAAAAACGAAAAATTATCAAGGATGTAATGGTGGTGACTGGTAGGGCAGACATAACTGCAGTAATGCGTGGAACGATAGATGAAATTAATAAAATGGTGATTGACTTTAAAAAAATTAAAGACATCGTAACAACTGAAACATTAATTGAAGTAGAGGTAGATTTAGGTTGGTAAGAGCAATTATTTTAGTAAAATCTCCTAAAAAATTAATTGCTGCAAGGCTACGCAAAATCGAATATGTGCATGATTCTTTTCCTACCAGTGGTCAATTTGATGCAGTAGCAATTATTGAGGTTGATGAGCTAAGAAAGATCAAGGACATTACCACTAATATTCAAAAAATTGCTGGGGTAGAAAGGACAGAAACAATGGTAGAAGTACAATAAAAAAACACCAAAAAATTATATCCCTTTAAATCAGATGTAATCAATAAATTTTCCATGACATTTTCTACACCTATAATTAAAATCGTGAATGTAGTAGGATCAACTGTCCTAGACCAAAAATTAGATCTTGATGATCTTGCAGTTAAATTCCCTGACGTTGAATCTCATCCAGAATAGTTTCCTGGTGCAGTATTTCGTCTCAGAAATCCCAAAACAGCAACGTTACTTTTCAGTACGGGCAAAATGGTTTGTACAGGTGGCAAGACAGAAAAAGATGTGTATCATTCTGTAACCCAATTATTTTCTATGCTTGAAGAAAAAGACTTGAGATATATGATTAGTGTTGTATTCCATCATCCAGATTCTACTTTCATATCTTCAAAAGTCCTTGAAATTTACCAAAAATTCCTAGGTGACCATCAACCATTTTTCTGCAAATAACAAAGAATTTAACATACGAGTACGGAGGGCATCTGTGAATATTAAAAAGGTTGGAAACGTCATTTTGGCAGTTAAAGACCTTGATAAATCAACGGCTTTTTATCATGAATTAATAGGACTTCCAATTAAACATCAAAGAAGGTCCTGGGTAGATTTAGGAACTACTGGTGGCTTGTTGAGTTTACATCCTGCATCGTTAACGGCTGAACATATTGGTGGTTCTTTAGATAGCGGTATTACAATAGGGTTCCTTGTTGGAGATGTAAAATCCTCTGTAGAGGAATTAAGAGAGAAAGGTGTTACAATTCACCGTGAAATTGTAGAGCGAGAAGCTGGAAAGAACGCAGTAGTTTTAGATCCTGACGGATATCTCATATCTTTATTTGAGCCCATATTTAGAGATGAAGCCAAACAAACTGGCGGATATCAAGGGTTTACCCCAGCTTAAATTATTTTCTTAATTTTTAAAATAATTGAATTGATGTTCTTTTCTTTTTTGTCAATTGAAACATAGAATGTCATATTACTTTTTTGGAAAATAATAATAGATATTTTCTGATGCTCCAGCAAAACATAGTTGAGTTTCCCAACGGAATCTGCAGCATTCTTCCTTAAATTCATTAGAGTTGAAAGTATGAAAAATTCATTTTTTATCTGTTCAGATTTTAATAATGGAGTTACATCAGATCTAACAATTCCTGTCAACGTTCTACCATATTCATTTATCGCACCAGCATATCTAACAGTCTTTGAGATTTGAATAATCTTTTGACATTTTTTTCGATAGTTGATTATAGTTTCTTTCCATTTTTCAGCAGGAGTCTTTACCATAATGAAAATTATATTGGAAATTAATAAGGATTCTTACCATGTTAAGAATTTTATGTAATTAGAAATTTATTATTATTACAAAGATTCTCTTTTTTCTAGTTTTTTCTTCAGCTCAATATTTTGTTTTAATAACTTGTCATTTTGAATTTTGAGAATTTTAACAGAATTTTTTTCAGAATATAATGGATGTCCTGGAGGTATTATCCCTGATGAATTCATTTTCATTAATCCAGAGGCATGCTGTTGATAGAAATTCTGAAACCCGTCTAATTTTTTATTAAGATTAGATGCATTTTGTACAAATTTGTCTTTCATTGGATTATCCGATATTTTTAACATTGGATGTGATATGCCTGGGGGTAATCGTGGAAATTGAAATGCGCGATGAGGAATCTCATGGTTCATGTCATAAAGATTTCTTAGATGTCTAAATACCAAATCATCCATAATTCGAGTCGCTTTTTACCATATTTTTGCTTTGCTTTACGCATTTGATAAACCAAAAAGTGTAATTATTGTCAGTTTTACTCAAATTGAGCTGATCGCAGATCCTTATAGACTAGGATTTTGGATCGCTGATACACAATGACAGAATCAACCAAAAGATGTATCAGATGCAGTAAAGAAATTAAAGAAAAAGATCTGCATAAAATTGTAATTTATGTAGTCCAAGAAAAATTTACAGAACATCATTACGAACACGTTGAATGCCCACACAAATTTACCATCTAACCATTGCGTTCAAACACCAAATCAAAAAAATAACTTCAAAATAATGTGGCGGTATAATTTGAGAATTTGTTACGCATCATATTCATAAACTTTATAGACTTCCCCAGTAAGTCTGGAACGATATTTCCATTCATTTTCTCCCCAAACTATTTCCTTAAAATTTTTCTGAGTGTTAGGATGTATTCTTTGATATACATCCTGACCTATAAGAATTTGATTTGGTTTTGCCACCGCTTGAATTTTTGAGGCAATATTCATTACGGGTCCCATTAAATCTACATGTGAAGTAATTTTGTTTGAACCATATCTTACAATAATGCTCTGCCCATAATCTACCCCAATTTTTACCATTAAATCAGGATAATCATATTGATTTAAAATTGGGTTTATTCCTTTTTCTATTACTGTTATCATTGATTTTGCACAAGTTACAGCGTTGTCTGATGCTAACAGAGTATTTTCTGTAGCATTAAAATAACCAATCACTGCATCACCAACAAATTTTAACACAAAACCATTATGTTGATGTATCACTGATGCCATTTCTTGAGAAAAAGAACTGATAATTGTAGCTAATTTTTCAGTAGGTAATTCCAAAGTCATTGTTGTTGAGCCAACTAAATCTACATACAGAACAACGATATTGATTTTTTTAAAAACATTTTCTCTTAAGAATTTTTCAGATTCGTCAATTATTCCAGAATATTCATATCCTTTTTTTAAGGCCCCCCAAACGCGTTTTTGAGTTTCTATGATCATTGTTTCAGTGTCCACTACTTTTTCTCCTTTTTTTTCAAAAAGTCTATCTATAACCCCTGGAGATTTTTTTTCAGAATTAGGTTCTTTTGGATGCATTTTGAAACCTATTCTAAGGGGAAATCAATACCACAAGAAGGGCATTTTCCTCTTTTTCCAGCATATTTTTTATGAAAATAAATTATAATTTGTGTCTCACAGATATTACAATTAAGACGTTCTTCAGACATATCTATTTTTAAAGATATTTCTATTTAATAGCATTTACAAGATGTAAGGTTTAAGGGCTGCAAAAAATCGATATTTTTGTGCGGCTGGGTACCAGATCATCAAACGAATTCATTGAATATTTAAATAAAAAAAATGAGGAGATACAAAAATTATTTCTTGAAGAAATCCAAGATATTACAAAACCCATAGACATCAAGGTGATGCTTGGAGATGCGACGATCACAGAACAAAAAACTTTTGATCCTGAATTAGTTCGATACTACTATGAGAATTTAATTAAAAATTTAAAGGATTGGGCAGTTCAAGAAGTATCAATTTCAAACAATGAAGATCTCAGAAGAATTTTTATAAAATTTGAGATTAAAGAAGGTAATTATTTGATTTCTGCCCATTTGTCAATACAATATCATGTGTTGTTATTTTATAAACCAGTTCAAAGGGTCGTTGAATCCCAAAAAGAATTGGCAAAAATTATAGATTTGACAAAAAATAAAGAGCAACAAATATCAGACGATAATGATCAACTTGTATTAGAAAAATTAAAAGAGAAAGGATACAAAGATTTTGATCATCAAAAATTATTTGAAATATTTTTTGAAAACAATGAATTAAGAGAACAGATTTTCAAGGAGATTGATGAAAAGTCCGGCATAGATTTTCAAAAAATGGCTAAACGAAAAACCGAATTGGTAAATGAATTAGATAATTTATTGATTGAAACATATCAAACAAGTTCAGTTTTGATTGACGATGCAAAATTGGTAACAGGAGAAGAAGGTTGTTTGTGTACTTTTGACATTGAATTTCTTAGAAGTAACATTAAAGAAGGATTATTTGATCCACGAAAAATTTCAGAACCAATAAAAAAGAAACTTGAAAATCGAATAGATGAAGTTTTAAAATACATAAAAATTTAACAAATAATTTTTAAAAATATTTTTTAAATTTAATAATGATATGAAAAATTCCATTACAAGCCAATTTCAAAGCAAATATCGGCCGTGTAGCCATAATTCCTCATATCATTTACAAAAATTGATTAAAAATGTAGCTTTTCAATGGGAGAAGTCAAATATATCGGCAAAATAGGAACATCTCCAATGAATCCAACGTATGATGATATACTAAAAGCTAATTCTACGAAAAATGAAAAAATTAGGAAAACATCGTTAACCTATTCTCCAACTTTTAGCAAGTTAAGTGGGTCCAAAGTTTATCTAAAGTGTGAATATCAACAAAAAACTGGGGCCTTCAAAATAAGAGGGGCATATTATAAAATTCAAACATTAACAGATGAAGAAAAACAAAAAGGTGTAATTGCAGCATCAGCTGGAAATCATGGTCAGGGAGTTGCATATGCAGCAAATGCAGAAAAAATATCCTGTACAATTGTAATGCCTAAGAATGCATCACCTGCAAAGGTATCTGCAACAAAAGGGTATGGGGCGGATGTGATTTTATATGGAGTTAATTATGATGAGGCATCGGTTAAGGCTAAAGAAATTGCCAAAGAAACTGGAGCAATTCTAATACATGCTTTTGATGATCCAGAAATTATTGCAGGTCAGGGAGTAATAGGATTAGAAATTTTGGAGCAAATGCCAGACGTTGAAGAAGTTTATGTTCCAATAGGTGGTGGTGGTCTAGCAGCAGGTGTTCTAATTGCCATAAAAGAAACACATCCAAATATCAAAATAATTGGTGTTCAATCAAAATCATTTCCATCGATGTACGAATCTTGGAAAAAAGGTTCTATTACCAGTGTAGATGGAGCTAGAACAATTGCAGATGGAATATCGGTCAAAGTTCCAGGACAAATAACCTTTTCGATAATTAAGGAATTAATTGACGATATAGTGTTGGTAGATGATTCAGAAATAATCAAAGCGATGTTTTTGTTAATGGAAAGAATGAAAGTAGTAATAGAACCTGCAGGTGCAGTGGGATTAGCCTATCTAATTTCAAAAAAACCTTCTCCTGGAAAGAAAGTTGTTTCAATTTTAGCAGGGGGCAACATAGACATGTACTTACTTGGTCAAATTGTAGATAAAGGATTGGCAGCAATGGGGAGACTATTGAAAATTTCGGTGTTATTGCCTGATAGACCAGGTGCTTTCAAGGAGATCGTAGATGAAATTAGTGCCGTTAATGCAAATATAGTTGAAGTAGTTCATGATAGACTAAGTTCAAATATCAATGCAGGATCTGCGTCAGTTACCCTAAGTTTAGAAACTGCAGGAAAAGAACAATCAGACAAACTAATCGAAGCTTTTCAGAAAAAGAACATTCAATTTAATTTACTTACTTGAATTTTTTTTTGACAAACTTTGAAAGTCCTTGCTTTTTCATTTCCTCTGATTCTTTCAGCACTGACTTATGTTGAATAATTTTGTGTCGTTTTAATTTAATTTTTAGTTCAGGAAACTCATTTGCTAATATTTTCACAGCATAGATTCCAGCATTGCTTGATTTATTTACACCAACTGTAACAACAGGAGATCCCGTAGGCATTTCAGAAATTGAAAGTAATGAATCTAATCCCCCAAACGCAGAAAATTTTGAATTATTATTTTTTTTTGTTGGTTTGTCATTGTATACTAGAATTGGAACCCCAATAACTGGGATAATAGTATGCGATGCTATCATTCCAGGTAAATGTGCTGCTCCTCCGGCACCAGCAATAATTACCCTAAACCCCATCTTTTCTGCATGTTCTGCGTATTCTGATAATCTAGTGGGAGTTCTATGAGCTGAAACAATTTGATCCTCATGTTTGATTTTAAATTGATCCAGAATTTCTGCTGCTCCTTTCATGATTCTGCTATCGGAGCTTGAACCCATAATAATTCCAACCAAAGGTTTTTTTAAATTACTCATGTTTATCAAAAAACAATATCCGTTATTATCTTTAACAAATAAAAAATACACGACTAAGGCGTACAAAAAAACATTAGATATTTTTAATCCTCGACTGATTATCCTTTGATGAGTAAAATTTTAGGAATAATTGGAGGAGGACAACTTGGAATGATGATTACAGAGGCTGCAAAAAAAATGCCTGAACATATTTCAAAAATTATAGTGCTAGATCCAACAGAAAATTGCCCTGCTTCTCAAGTTGGAGCAGAACAAATCATTGCTAATTTTAAAGATGAAAAAGCCATACAAGAATTAGCTGAAAAATCAGACATTATTACCTATGAAATTGAATCAGGAAATAGCGATGTTTTAAAATCTGTAGAAAACAAGTCAGAGATTAATCCATTACCAGAAACGTTGAAAATCATACAGGACAAATTCTTACAGAAAACATTTCTTTCTGAAAATAAAATTCCTATTCCTGAATTTATTCAAATAACATCTATGGTTGATTTGCAAAAAGGATTAGATAAATTCGGATATCCATCTTTGTTAAAAGCAAGACGTGATGCATATGATGGTAGAGGAAATTTCAAAATAAATTCCTCTGAAAATGTGCAAAAAGCATTTGATTATTTTAAAGGAACCGATTTAATGCTTGAAAAATTTATTCCATTTAAAATGGAGGTATCAGTTATAGCTGCCAGAAATACAAAAGGCCAAATCAAAACATACCCACTAGTGGAAAATATTCATGAAAGTAACATCTTACGAGAAACCATAGCGCCTGCGAGAGTTTCAAAAGAAATCTCTGATAAAGCTGAAGAAATAGCAAAAGCAGCCATGACAGTTCTAAAAGGGGCAGGAGTTTTTGGAATTGAAATGTTTGTAACTATAGAAGATGATATTTTGATTAATGAAATTGCTCCCAGAGTTCATAATTCTGGACACCACACCTTACAATCAAGTGAAACATCACAATTTGAACAGCATCTGCGGGCAATCTTGGGTTTAGAGTTGGGAAGTGTGAAATTAAAACATCCCACTATAATGTATAATGTTCTGGGGTCAAAAGACTTTGAAGGAGAATACAAACCAATAAAAATTTTAGAACAAAATGTATATCTCAAAATGTATGGAAAAAAGATTTCAAAACCATCAAGAAAATTAGGACATGTGAATTTGGTATCCCAAGAAGGTGAATCTATAAATGATTTATTACAAAAGTTGATCCCTCTCAAGGCCAAAGTCAGGATTATTGCATTAAATTAAATCCCTAAAAAAATAATGACATTATAGATTTATTAATAAATCTCTGAGAGTCTCAAATATGGTTTCAATTCCCCTCGTGCTTTCAGGAATTTCAATAATACTTTTGGTAATTTATGGAGCAGATGCTATAGTTGGGGGCGGAGGAGCTGGAGATGGTTTTTTACCATTTGATGCAATGACACGTGGAATAGGGCTTGGTTTTCCTCCAATAATTTTATCATTTATCGCATTTTTTATGGCAAAAAAACCACCTTTCAAAGATTTAGGAATAATGCTGATAATTACTGGAGTTTTAATTATCCTAGGTGGGGTAATGTCAATATCTGGATCAATTGAATCAGAAAATGCTGCAAGAATGGCAGGTGAAGGAGGAAGTTTGCTTGCCATTGGAGCTATCATTATTGTACTAGGAGCAATAAAGATAAAAAAATCCTAAACATAGGTTGTATAGATGTCTATTTGCAAAAAATGCAGTAATGATGTTTCAAAAGTGTATGATTGTGTACATACTGATGATGAAGAATATTGTAAAGAATGCTATACTGAACTTCATTACTACTTGACTGAAAAAAACTAGAACAAATCTTTGGAAATAAAATCAAATGAATGAAGGTTATAATGGCATTAAAAATACAATAAAGAAAATGAAAGCAATTATCTTAGCTGGTGGTAGAGGCAAGCGTCTTAGGCCAATAACAGATTATGTTCCAAAACCTCTAGTTCCCTTAAATAATATACCAATTATTGATTGGCAAATAAAATATTTAAAAAAATTTGGAATCGATGAGATAATTATTTGTGCAGGGTATAAGACAGAAATGATACAGCATTTTCTTTTTATGAAAGATAACTTTGGTATTAAAATTAAGTTTTCAAATGAAAAAACTCCACTAGGAACAGGAGGGGCAATAAAAAAAGCTGGCAATCTTATAAAAGATGAAACGTTTGTTGTGATAAATGGAGATATAATTACTAATATTGATCTAAAAAAATTATTAAAAAAACAAAACTCAATAGCTGCTGTTGAACTAAGGACAAAATTTGGAATTATGGAGACAAAAGATGACAAAGTTACTAGATTTAAAGAAAAGAAAGAGATTTCAGATATTTGGATGAATGCAGGAATTTATCACTTACAAAGAAAAGTCCTAAAAGACTTGCCAAAAAAAGGAGACATTGAAAAAACAGTTTTTCCAGATTATGCAAAAAAAGGACTGCTAAATACTGTAAAATTCAAAAATGTAAAATGGTATTCTGTAGACTCTTTCAAAGATATGGAAGATTGTTCATTAGAAGTAAATAAAATAATAAAATAAAAATTTAGAGCAGTTAGGCACCTGTTCTATGCAATGTGACCATCATGTAGGCAATCTCGCTTACGAATGATTCATCTTCTTTTACTGATGCAGCGTATTTTGTAGCATTACTCCAAAATGGACTTTTTGGCTCATGGTATTCTAGGTATAGTAGTTCGCTCATTGATGTTTATCAAAAAATCTTATCATAATATCCAACCTCAAGGATTATTTACACAATGCTAAAAGAGTTAAACAATTTTTTCTATCAAACATTCAAATGAAATTAAGGAAAAAACCCTAAGGGAAACACTAGAATATCCATTTAGAACACAAAATCTATGAGAATAGCATGTAGTCTAGGCTCACTTTTATCAGTTAAGCAGGTTTTAGATTGCTCACAAATTTTATCAAAAACCTCAATAGAAACAATTTGGATTCCAGAAACATGGGGAATGGAAAATTTTTCAATGTTAAGTATGGTTTCACAAAAAGCCCCAAAACCAAAAATAGGTTCTTCTATCATCAATGTTTTTTCACGTAGTCCCTCATCAATTGCAATGGGGGCTGCAACAGTTGATACGATTTCAAATGGTCGTTTGATATTGGGCTTAGGCACAAGCAGTATTTCAATAGTGGAAGATTTTCATGGATATGAATTTAAAAATCAAGTTTTAAGAATGAAGGAATATGTTGAAATTATAAAATTGATTTTATCTGGAAAACCTGTAAATTATACTGGAAGAATATTTAATTTGAAAAATTTTTCTCTATTAATAAAACCGCCAAGAGAAAAAATTCCAATTTATCTAGCAGCCGTTAATCAAAAGATGGTGGAACTAACATGGAATGTTGGAGATGGAGTGATCTTTTATTTACGGCCGCTAGATGAAATGAAAAAGACTATACAAACAATGCAATCAAAAAGAAAAATTGATGTGACCTGTCAAATAATCACATGTGTTTCTCATGATTCAGAAATTGCCATCGAACGATGTAAAAAAACCTTGGCGTTTTATGTATCTGTTGGAAAAATTTATCGCGAGTTTTTAGCTAAACATGGATTTGAAAAGGAAACAAGAAATATTTTTGATGAATTTCAAAAATCAGGATTTGACTCAAATTACGAATTAGTTTCTAAAAAAATGTTAGATTCTCTTACTATATCGGGGGATCCTGAAACATGTATCAAACAACTGCAAAAATTCAAGGAAATAGGCGTGGATCTTCCCATTATTCAATTTAATCCAATAGGAGATGTGACTGATTCTATGAAATTATTTTCAAACACATTTTTTGAGGAAAAATAATGCCCAAAGTTGCTATTGTAGGATATGGGCAAACGAAATTTTCAAAAGATGATTTCAAAATAGAATCTGTTTTGCAAAGCTCAACAAAGAATTTGTTTGATTCTACTTCTAATTTAAACCAAAAAGACATTGATGCAGTATTAGTTTCTACAAATAGTAATTCGAAATACCTTTCTGCAATTTTATCTGAAATGACAGGCATCAAGCCAAAAATAGCACATACGATAGAAAGTTTATGCAATTCAGGAACGAATTCAATTGTTTCCGCATATTCTTACATTGTTTCTGGATTAGCAGAATTAGTTTTAGTTTCTGGTGGCGAAAGGTATGACAGTCCGGGAAATATTTTGGAATGGGATAATTTGAGAGGGGAATTTAAACATCCTATTTTTTGGGCGTCAATATTTTCAAAATCATACAAAAGAAAATACTCAATTACTGATGAAGATCTTGCTTTGGTGTCTGTAAAAAATCACAGACAATCTATCAACAATCCTTATGCATTCTCACAAAAAGCCGTATCCGTTGAAGATGTATTAAACTCCAAGAAATTAACAGATGATTTGAGATTACTTGATTGTTCTAGACCATGTACTGGTGGCGCATCCATTTTATTAGCATCCGAAAATATTTGTAATACATTTATTGATAATCCAATTTGGATCACAGGAATTGGGCAAAAAACAACATCTGCAAGTTTTACAAAAAATACTACATTTGATAATATGGAATCAACAAAAAAAGCTTCCCTAGAAGCATTTCAAATGTCAAAACATAGACCAAGCAGTATAGATGTAATGGAAATTCATGATGCTTTTTCAGTTTGCGAGCCTATGGCTTTAGATTCAATGGGTTTTACAAAACAAGGAGAAGGCATTAAAATGGTAAAAGAGGTATATACGACTGAAAATTCAAAAATTAACCCTCGTGGAGGCCTGATTGGTTCAGGACATCCATTAGGTGCAACCGGAATAGCTCAAACCATAGAAATTGTACAGCAACTTCAATCAAGTGCAGGTAAAAGACAAGTTGATAATGCCAAAGTAGGATTAGTTCATAACATGTCAGCTGCGGCAACCTCATCAACGGTATTGGTTTTAGAAAAATGAATTTTGAATTAGAATTAAAAAAAGGTAATTTTCTAATATCAGAATGTAATCATTGTAAAAAAATCACATGGCCACCATCAGAATTTTGTAATCAATGTTTAGGCAAAAATTCATGGAGAAATTGCTCAGGTGTAGGGGAAAATTATTGAATTTTCTAAAAAAGAAAATACTTACTTTGGTGTTGCAGAAATTGAAAATTCAATAAAAATAATGGGAGAAATTGTTTCAGAAAGCCCTGAAATTGGTCAGCAGGTAAATATTATTGATTGTGGAATCATCAATGATAATTATTTTTTTAAAATGAAAGTTTTAGATTAATCAAATAAGTTAAAGAAATCTCTTAAAGCATTCAAAAAAGATGCAGTAAAAGGTTATGTCATTATTACCTGCTTTTCTATATCTTGTATAAACCAATAAATTTAATGGAATCTAAACCAAGAACTATCACAATTTTAAAAAATGATCAAAAAACGAAATCCAGAAATCACAGAAGGGCGGCTCACACACGTAGACAGAGGGGATATCAATGGGAAAATACTATAGTTAAACGATTTAATTCTTCTGAAAATTGGAATGCATTTAGACTAGGCTCCCCAAGCACTGCTCTTCCGGATGTTTTAGCCGTAAACACACACGAAAGTTCAATTTTTACAATTGAAGCCAAATCAGGAACTACAAACTTACTTCCAGTTCCAGAAGATCAAATTGAAAGATGCTTAAAGTGGATTGAAACCTTTGATATTTACAAGAATAGAAAAGTAATTCTTGCCTTCAAATTTCTTTCGAAAAAAAGAATTGGTTTGGGAACTTATGAGAGTAGAGAATTAAGAGAGTTTTTCAAGGAATGGGATACCTCAATTCAAATTACAAAATGTGCATGTACGTATGATGGAAAAGTGTTTGCAAAAATAAATGGAAAAAGAAAAGAGATAAAGCTAAAAGATCACAAGATGCCCTTTGCAACAAAATTCAGAAATAGTGCCTAATTTTAAAAATATGAATCACATCATTTTTTAATGATAGTTAGGTGATTGATAATATGTCCAAAGAGAATGATGATTCAGTATCTGAAATTCCAAAAATTGAATCCATGGTTGATTTAGTATCTGAAGCTGATGATAGCGTAAACTCACGAATTAGTTTTGAGGAATTTACAGATGAAAAAACTTTGATAAGCTACGATGTTACTGGAAATAAACAAATGAAAATTAAGGTATTGGAAGTCTCCGACGAAAATACTCCTTCCAAATGGAAATTCGGAGATCGTGTCAAAATTAGTAAAATCCTAATCACAATAAAACACCTTGAAACCCAAGAGATTGAAGAAGCAGAATTTGATATAGAAGCAATAGAACGAGAAATGGCAGAAAAAAGACATTACTCATCTACTAATAGATGGATTCCTTCAAATGAGATTAAAAATGGATATGTACTAAGAACATATCATACCAGATTAATTAGCGATGCATCAGCATTAGACCACATAATTTTTTAATTCATCAAAAATAGACATCAAAAATAGATTCTATTCAACTAAAAACATTTAAGCATCAAAATACGAATTCTGAATTATGAGTGCCAAACAAGTTGACGTCAATGGAACAGAATACAGAATAGTTCTAACAGACCAGGTAATTGGAAATGTGAATAATCTAAAAAATCTCTATAATGAGGCCTATGAGGATCCTGAGAGCTTTGAGGACGTAAGTGCTGAGATATCAAATACTATTAACGAAATTGCAAGTATGGTAGAGCCTGAAGCCGATGACAGTGATTTGGATGGACTTATTCAAGAAATTATTAAGGCAGTAGATAATAAAGCTGAAGAGCTAGAAAAGGAATTAGAGGCTAAACCAAAGAAAAGCACTAAAAAATTAAAAGCAAGATAGAAGCATTTGACCTTAAAATCATAAAAAATTGCAGTGTTATTTTTATTGGAAATAAACCGAGGATAAGCAAATGACTAAAAGTTGTGAATGTGGAATTTGTGATCATTATACAGAACAAGAATGTATTAAAAAAGAATGCAAATGCTGTTTGAATTTCCATGAAAGATCTGGACCTAAGCAAAAATAATCAAAAATCAAAATTTACTAAGATATGTAACAACTACATTTTTTTGTCATGTGTCTAGAACAGCCAATTAATCGATGATCTTTACAACCGCACAAAACACATTTTTTAATTTGTCCTGCCATTCCTATAATTTTTCCATTACTTCTTCTATTTTATCAATAAGTCGCCTATCTTGAAATGCTTCAAGAATTTTTAATCTCATATGTTTTAGTCTATCTGGATCACCTGAATACAATGAAGACATCCTATCTATCTCTTGTACAAAATAATAATTTTCCAAATAATTTTTTGCTTTTGATTTTAATTCTAATAAATCATGAGATTGAAAGTTCTCTGTTCCAAATTTTTTTACAAGTACATTAAAAAATCCATTAATTTTCAGTAGTTCTATTTTAATAATATCAAGATCTCCTGACTCATCTTTTAGATTTTGTATAATTTTATGTGAATCCAAAATCTGCCGTAAAACTTTTTTCACATAATCATCATTTGAGATCATATTGATTTTGATAATTATTTTCTAATCTAATAAGCTTGGGTAAGAAAAATAATTGGAGTATATCAAAAAAACTACTCTTAACTTTAAATTATCATTGTTATCTTAAACTGATATTGCAAGGCGACGCATATCTAAAATGTATTGATCCTCAATGTGGTTTAGAATATCCAATAAAAAGCATCAATGTACAATGCGAAAAAGGCCATCTTCTAGATGTAAAGTACAAGAATAAACCACATGAAAAATTGAAGGATGTTTTTGCACATCGTGGAAGAATGGATGAAAATATCATTTTTAATGAAAGTGGTGTATGGAGATTCAGAGAACTACTCAATTTCTGTGAAATTGACACTGAAAATATAGATGAATGCTCAAAGTTTCTAGTTTCCCTTGATGGTGCAGAAGGAAGGCAGTCAAAACCCTACCATATGAGTAAAGTTTCTTCATTTATTGGAATGCCAAGTGATAATTTATGGTTACAGCCAGAAGGATACAATCCAAGCGGATCGTTCAAAGACAATGGTATGGCAAGTGCTGTTACTCATGCAAAAATGGTTGGAGCAAAAAAAATTGTTTGCGCATCGACTGGAAACACATCGGCCTCAGCAGGTATGTTTGCGGCAAATGAAGGAATACTTTGTGATGTGTATATCCCAGCTGGTCAAATTGCCCCAGGTAAACTCAGTCAAGCGTATCAATTTGGAGCACAAATTGTTGAGGTTAATGGAAATTTTGATGATGCATTAAAACAATCACTAGAAGATGCAAAAAATCATAATGGATATACAGTAAATTCGATAAATCCTTTTAGAATAGAAGGTCAAAAAACTATTCCCTATAGGGCGTTAGAATACTTGAAATGGGAATCTCCTGATTGGATTGTTTATCCCGGCGGTGCTTTAGGAAATACATCAAGTTGTGGAAAGGCCTTAATGGAATTATACGCATGGGGATGGATTAAAAAAATTCCTAGAATTGCAGTAATTAACTCTGAAGGTGCAAGTACATTAGCAGATTTGTACAACGGTAAATTTCAAGGAGAAGAATTGCGATGGAATAAAGGAAGACCCAACTCTGAACTTATTACAGAATACTATACTCATTTAGATAAAGAAGGAATTAGACCAAAAACAAAGGCAACAGCAATTCAGATTGGTAGACCTGTAAATATTCTAAAAGGTTTACGAGCACTAGACTTTACTAATGGTGTTGTTACTACTGTTTCAGATGCAGAAATGCTTGATGGAATGTCAGTAGTAGGTCTAAATGGATTTGACTGTGAAATGGCATCAGGAGCTTCTGTGGTTGGAATTAAAAAATTACTAGAAGAAGAAATTATCAAAAAAGATGATGTAGTTGTAGGAATTTTAACGGGACGCCAAAAAGATGCAATGCTGCCAGTTGACTATCATAACAATTCACAAAACAGGTTTGCCATACCTCCAAAAATATAGCCTCGAATCAATATTTTGTAATCAAAAAGTTTGGTTTTAACATCTTAAGCCTTAATAATGTGTTTTACAAAATAATACTAACCAAGAGATGGTGTATTAAAAATAAAATGAATGACCGGCGTCGTTGTTCTAAAAAGATTTTTTGGAGGGTGTTATGGTAGAATTTTGGGTTTCGGCAGTAATTTTAGCCGTTCTTATTGCATTATCAGGATTTTTTAGTGGTTTAGAAGTTGCACTGGTTGGAGTAAGAAAATCAAAGGTAATTCAATTACTAAATGAAGGAAAAAAAGGCTCAAAGGCATTACACAAACTAAAAACTAATCCAAGCTGGATGATGTCAAGTGTAAACCTTGGAAACAATCTGGTAAATGTTGGTGCTTCTGCATTAGCTACCAGTGTAGCCTTACGACTATTCGGTGATGATGGATTAGGTATTGCAATAGGTGTAATGACATTTTTAATCCTGGTGTTTGGGGAAATTACTCCTAAAACATACTGTAATGCAAATTCAACCAGGATTGCATTAAGATATGCACCTGTACTTTTAGGATTCAGTTATGTATTTTATCCAATCGTAAAATTTTTTGAGATCATTACCAAAGGAGTAGTAAAAATAACTGGAAGTAGTTACCTGCCCCCACCAATTACAGAAGAAGAAATTAAAGGTGTGATAGATTTAGGACTAGCAGAAAAAGCACTAGAAAAAGATGAAATGGAATTAGTTCATGGCGCCTTAAAATTTGATGATACTGTAATACGTTCTGTTATGACTCCAAGGACAAAGATGTTTACCCTAAATTCTAAATCCAAACTTTTTGATGTGCTACCTGAAATTAATCAAAACGGGTATTCTAGAATTCCAATTTATGGAACAAACAAAGATGACATAATTGGATTTATTCATGTAAGAGATGTTCTAAAAGAACTAGAAAATGAGAATAAGATGATTAGTTTAGAACAAATCGCAAGAAAACCAGTTTTTGCATCTCAGGAAAAAATGGTAAGCGCCTTACTAAAGGAAATGAAAGGGAGAAAAACACACATGGCTATTGTAGTTGATGAACATGGAGGAGTGGAAGGTCTAGTTACTTTAGAGGACTTGATTGAAGAGATAGTCGGAGAAATCGAAGATGAAAGTGACCATGTAAAACCAAAAGAGTATGAAAGAATTGATCAAGATACCATCATAACCGATGGAGATATTGAGATTGATAAAATCAATGAAATTTTTAAAACAAAGATTCCAGAAGGAGACGATTATGCCTCTCTAAACGGACTGTTGCATGAGAGATTACAAGACATACCACAAGCTGGAGACAAAATTGAAGTAGAAGATCTTAGGATAGTTGTAGAAAAAGTCTTTAAAAATGTGCCTAAAAAAATTCGTATTGAGAAAATAAAATCCTAGTCTTGTTTGGCAAAATGTTCTTGTAGTTTTTGTTTTTTTTCTTTCATGTGAAATATTGATTCTGTATTGGAAAATGCTTCCTGGTAGGATTTACCAAACAACATAGATTGCATGAGTATATGATTTTCTGGAATTACAATTCCAGTTTGGTCATCAGAGTACATCATCTGTACAGTATCTCCAATCGTTTCTGTCATGTTTGCATGGATGTGGATCATGTTTGTATCTGTAAAGTTAAATCCCATCGTTTCAGCATAGTCTCTTACATCTTTTGTTCCCTTTGCAGTCCATAAGATTGCTACGCCAAATTCATTGGTAAAAATATCGTGAATTTCAGAAGGTTTCGGTACTGAATCTTTGAATCTGATATCCATTATGTGCAAATGCATCTGTCTTGTGGGTACTTTAATTGCCCTTACAAATAATGGAGCGTCCTTACCAAAGTAAGTTTTTACATCATCGCCATGATGAGGTTTCTCCGTCATTTCGATGGTATCTATCACTGTTTTTTCTGTTTGTTCGATGTCAGCCCATCTTCTTATCAAAGTAACATCAAATCTTATTATTTTATCATCAAATTTCTCTCTTAGAGGCTCGAGAATTCTTCCCATTCCGGTAACGTTGCAACTTCCTTGCATAACATGTCTTTTACCAATCGCTAAATCATAATTTACGCGAGAATTAAACAATAAATCAGATACAGATTGATCACCCAGAATAGTTTCACCCCCTTT
>PVMK01122467.1_pt1 | contig 18882 bp, 21 predicted proteins | sample 1853481 | NCBI WGS metagenome assembly PVMK01 (sample SAMN08533507, study PRJNA380276) | Marine sediment metagenome, whole genome shotgun sequencing project. | reverse complement strand
TCCCGATGTTTATGTCCATTTCAGCTGCATCGAGGGTGATGGTTTCATGACCCTTTGAGACGGCCGAAAGGGCGAGTTCACTGTCACGGACGGCCAGAAAGGCCCCCAGGCAGAGAATGTAATCCCGCTCTGAAGCTTTCCAGCTAAAGAGGACATAAAAAAAGGAGCTCATTGGAGCTCCTTTTTTTATGTGGTGCAGGGTCGAATATACCCAAAGCATTCCCTGCGGTCATGGGGCAGGCTCAATTCGGCCCTACATTAGCCCTCCATCATGGACTTCTGCCTCGACAGCTCGGAATCCATGTATATAATACACTGGGCGGCATACTTGGACGAGCGCTCATCGCGACCGGCCGCCACAAAAGCCTTGCGCGCCTTGTCGTACTGTTTGGTGTTGAAATAGGCCATACCCAGCACCAGCCGTGCGGTATCCGGACGCTTTACCCCACCGCGGGATAATCCTTTATTGAGAGCGGTGATCGCTTTCTTGAACTGATCCCCATCAAGGTAAACATTGCCGAGACGGGTATAAAGCTCACCCCTGTCAGACTTGGCGGCCGCCTCTTCCATAGCGGGAATAGCCTTGTCAATTTCCTGGGCCTGGCGCCAGGCACTGCCGGCGATCTCCCAGTTCTTGGATTTACCTTCTATGGACTTATTCTTGAGGCCCTTGTCCATCACCTTGGCCGCCTTGTAAGGCACCTCGGCGTTGAGGTACAGATAGGCCATGGTCACCTGCTCAGTGCTTTTATCCAGCATTCCCTGCACATAGGCGGTTTCCATCGCTGACAGCTGCTCACTGTCTTTTTGTTGCTCACCGTACATGTGGGAGAGCTGCACCCAGTACTGCTTTTTAGGGTAGTAATGCAACAGCTCTTCCAGTACATCCACCGTCTTGTTGATGTTGTTCTTCTCGAAGTACAGGAAACGGGCCAGGTTATACCACTGCTCCTTGGGCAGTTTGTCCTTTTCCTTGTACATACTGATGGCCTTTTCTACATTAAAGAGGGCCTTATCGTAATCCTTGGTCTGGTAGTAACCCTGGGACAGCAGCACATAGGCATTCGCATTGGGGCTCTCGGTCACCTTGAACCAGTCCAGCAGCGCGTTGATACCTTTCTGCCACTGCTCCTGCACAAAATAAAGCTGGGCGATGGTGAACTTGGTATTGATCTCCATGGCGATGGGAATATCCGGCTGGGCAACGACGTTTTCGTAGGCCTTCAGCGCGTTGGCATAGTCATCGCGCGAATAGTAGATAAACGCATAGAGATTGTAGACATTGGCCAGCTCGTAGCTGTTCAATGCCCTCTTACCGCCAGAGGCAATCATGCTGTCCAGTATTTTTGAGGCTTTACCCAGATCCTTGTCTTCCGCGGCCGCCTGCGCTTCCGCCAACTTCTCGTAGACCTTGTTACGCAGTGCGGGTGTGCGTCGGGTTTCCCGCGTGTCTTTTTTCTTCTTCTCTGCGGCCATAGCGGAGGACATCGGCGTTACACCGACGTCACTTTGCAGCTGAGAGACAGCGACCTGGCCGACTAGCAGAGGCACTGCTAGCAGTGCAGCTCGTGTCCAGGTGTAGGGTTTAAACAATGCCATAACGCTTTAACCGTTTACTTTTCCAACTCGTAGGTGAATTTGTTCTGTACACCCGCCACTTCGATGGCCTCGCCGTCGACCACGCGCGGCTTGTACTTGAACTTCAATGACGCTTTAAGCGAAGCCTTTTCAAATACGCCGGAAGGCTGGCAGTCCACTACGGCGGGATCCCGAATAGCACCGGAGGCCATTACCGTATATTCAACGATACAGTAGCCACTGATACCACGGGTCTGGGCCCTTCTTGGATAGATTGGCGCCACTTTCACGATGGGCAGGTACTCGCCATCACTGGTGGACATGCCAGTGGCGCTTATCGAAACATCGACCGCGGCCTGGGGCGCAATATTGATCACTTCCACATCCATATCCATATCGATATCCGGCGTGTCCAGATCCGGTGGTGGCTCTTCAGGGTCATCCACCTTGTCAGGCTTTTGCTCATTCACATTGGTCTCGATCTCACGCTCCGGCATGTGGATGTCCGCCAGTTTACGCTGCTTGCTGTCATCGATCTTGATGTCAGCTGACAGGATCAGGTATTGCATGATGAAAAACAGGCCGCCCGCAACAGGAACCGCCAGCAAACCGCCGATCATCAGTCTGATTAAATTGCGACTCATAGCGGGCTACTTATCTTCCGTGGCCAGCGACACATCATAGACGCCCGCTTCTCTAGCGGCGTCCAGGACTGCGACTACTGTCTCGGTGGTGGATTCATTGTCAGCCTGGATAACAACGGCCCCTTTCGGATTCTCCGCATGCAGACGTTCAATGTTAGCGCGTACCGCACGCACATCAATCCTGCGCTGGTCCATCCAGATTTCGTTAGTGGCACTGATCGCTATCAGTATATTGACGTTCTTCTTCGGCTGCGATGTGGACGCCTCGGGACGGTTGACTTCAATACCCGCCTCCTTGATGAAGGACGCTGTCACGATGAAGAAGATCAACATGATAAACACAACGTCCAACATGGGCGTCAAGTCGATCTGGGCTTCGTCCTCTGCAGCGACTGCTTGATTATTCCTGCGCATTGCTTTTGCTCTCTTAGTGATCGGTGGTCAGGTTGTCTTCCAGGAACTCGCCTTCGCGCTGGGCAATCCGGGTAACATAGGTGTTGGCAAATACCCCCGACAAGGCGGCAACCATACCCGCCATAGTCGGCACAGTCGCCCGCGATACACCACCGGCCATGGATTTGGCGTCACCACCACCGGTAACCGCCATGATATTAAACACTTCGATCATACCAGTCACCGTGCCCAACAGCCCCAGCAGGGGACATAAGGCCACCATGGTTTTGATGACGGGCATGTACTGATTGATCTGTATTCTGGCCTGGGAGATCAGCTTTTCGCGGATCTGCTTTGCCGCCCAGGACTTGCGCTCGGAGCGACTCTCCCAGGTTGCAATGGCTTTACCTGCATCTTTCTTCCAACCCGTCTTGAAGTACCAGACCCGCTCGAAGATCAACATCCACATGACGAATAACAACGCGGCGATCATCCAGAGAACGTCTCCCCCCATTTCCATAAAGCGGGAGACGGCCTCATACGCACTATCTAACCAGTACATATTACTTCCTCAGGTTAGCCTCTGTGTGCTCGGCGATAATACCCGTGGTCTGCTCGTTCAGAATGTGAATGATGCGCCGGGCGCGGCCGTTCACGATAGTGTGCAGCAGAACCGTGGGAATCGCTACCAGCAGACCCAGCACCGTGGTTACCAGTGCGCCGGAAATACCACCGGCCATTGCCTTGGGATCTCCCGCACCAAAGATGGTGATGGCCTGGAAGGTGATAATCATACCGGTTACCGTGCCCAGTAGACCCATCAGTGGAGCAACCGCCGAGATGATCTTGAGCAATACCAGACCGCTCTCCAATTTTGGCGTTTCCTTCAGGATACCCTCGGAGAGCTTCAGCTCCAGGGTCTCTGTATCCATGGTGGGGTTGTCTTCATGAACTTTAAGCACACGACCCAGCGGATTGTTGGCATTGGCCTTTTCGTGCTTGAGCTGGGAGCTCACTTTGGCACTTACAGTTGTAAGCACAATCAGGCGCCAGATGGCCAGGATGAAAGCAAATGCGCCAACGGCGGTGATAGCATAGCCAATGTAACCGCCCTGATGCCAGCGCTCTTCCATGTTCGGGCTGTTGATCAATGCCGCCAGGAAAGAACCGCCGGTAGGTCCGGTGGGATCTACGCCGAACCTATGCAGACCTTCGGTGGCCGCAGCCAGGCTCCTGGCCCAACCGATATAGGGACCGGACGGCTGCCGTGGTAGCTCTTCCAGAGAACCCTTGGAAGCAACATACTGCAAGTACATGCCATCCTCGGACACTATGTTGAAGGTGCCGATCCTCATAACTTTCTGCTCGATCTTGTCGCCGTTGGGCTTGGCCACCTGGGCAGTGAAAGATACCACCTTGCCGGACTCGACCATTTCGCGGTTCAGTTCATACCAGACCCGCTCGATTTCCTCAATGCTGGGCAACTTTTCGCTGCCGCTCATCTTGGCGATAAGCTCTTCCAGGAACACCTCACGGCCGGGGAACTGGGAGCTGACGATGGAAAACTCCATGTTGGTCGCCAGGTCACCCGAGGTGGAGGTCAAGTGCCCGAACAGCTCGGCCAGGGTACCCAGTTTTTCCTTGAGCTGCTTCTGCTTGGCGGCAACCAGTAGCTCATTCGCCTCGAAGGCATCTTCCAGTTCGGCGCTTATTTGCTCCTGGCGAGTGCGCTCGGCTTCCGCCTTCTTCAGCTCTGAGGCCTGGTTGGCCTTGTCTTTGGCGAAGCGCTGCTCACGGGCGCGATTTTCCTTGGCCTCGGTCACCTGGCCCTGCTTGACGAAACCCAGCAGTTCATCCAGGGACTTGGCGTCCTGTGCCAGCACCGAGCCGGCGGAGAAAGTCAGTGCACCACAAAGGGCAAGGGCAGCGGCTTTTACACATTTAATGCTCATTACTTCGCCTCCGGCGCTGCGATTGGCAGATTCATCAAGTCAATAGTAGCCTCTTTGCGCGAGATGCGTAGGGCTTTCATGATGGCGTTGCGGTACTCACCGCGATCCAGAGGCACCCAACTGCGACTGCGCTGATCCCACGCGCCCGCAATTTCGGTATCTGTAGTCTGGTACAGCAGGGCGATGCGTCCCACCTGGAGGAAGCTGACATCGCGTTCAACGCCGTCGATTTCCACGCTGGCCTTATAGTCGCTGATCTTACGACCGTACTCATTCTCGATCTTGTAAGCTTCCAGTACCTGGCGAAATTTTTCAGCGACTGATACGTCAGAGCGATCCAGGTTGGCGCGCAGGAAGGCAATACGCTGCTGGCGCTCATCCATATGGAAGGGGCACATCCAGCTCCACAAACTTTTCCAGACCGTCGATCATGCGAATAATCAGCGGCGTCATCTGGCGCGAGATGATCGTCACCTGATCGATGGATTCATCGATCTCACCAATGCGCGCAAGCTGGTTGTCGATCTGGCGCTGCAAACGGGAGTTGTAGACCACAAGGCCGTCAATCTGCTTGGTAACTGTCTTGTAGTCGCCCAGCAGGTCGCGGGTTTCATCGGCCAGTCGGTCGATTTTTATCTGCGATTTGCGCGCGGCTTTATTCTTGGCTTCTCCAACATCCAGGATGGAGTCCAGGGTACTGGCTTGCACCGCAGCCACAGTGCCCAACAGGGCGCCTGTAGATACCAGCGCAGCGATCAATACGTTTTTAAATCGATGCATAGTCATGGGAATCGCGTTTCCTATATTCCAACAAGGTTATTCAGGGCTTATAAATTCAGACTTTGTCTCTCTCTATATAGTTGAGAAACCGGAGTCAGTAAACCGAGGCTGCGAATTTAAACCAATTAAGTGTTGCATTACAATCAAAGCAGCTTGTCATATTGGGTATAAAATGTGTCTGTGTACTTAAGTTACACATTTGGGTGGGAGCCCACCACAAGGTAACAGTATTCACTGAACACATGGCGAGCTCAACGGCCTGCACAGCTGTAGACGACAAAGCTGTAATCATAGGGATTCGCGTCCGAGGCCCCGTGGCGCTCCCTAGCGACTTCGTCCCAGAGAGCCCAGTCGATTTCCGGCAGGAAAGCGTCTCCTTCGACACTGGCATGCACCTCTGTAATATACAAACGATCGGCACGGGGAATAGACGCCCTATAGATCTCCGCACCACCGATCACCACCAGCTCCTGCGCACCGTCGATCAGGGCGATATCTCCGGCCAGGCGCAGAGCTTCATCCAGCGACGCTACCACCCTGACACCCTCCGCCCTAAAGTCCGGGTTGCGAGTGATGACAATATTGGTGCGGCCGGGCAGCGGCCTGCCGATTGATTCAAAGGTCTTGCGGCCCATCACAATGGGCTTACCCATGGTGACCCGCTTGAAATAGCGCAGATCCTGGGGCAAATGCCAGGGCAGCGCATTATTCCTGCCGATAACGCCGTTCTCGGCCGCCGCGACAATGACTGCAAGTCGAATCATACCGCTCTAAACCGCCACCGGGGCGGCAATATGCGCATGGGGGCTGTAGTCCAGCAACTCGAAGTCTTCGAATTTGTAGTCGTAGATACTGTCCGGTTTACGCAGGATATTCAGGCGCGGCAGGGGCCGCGGCTGGCGCCCCAATTGCTCCTGCACCTGCTCCATGTGATTGCTGTATATGTGGGAATCACCGGTGCAAATAATGATCTCCCCGGGCTCCAGGTCACACTGCTGCGCCAGCATCATGGTCAGCACAGCGAGGCTGGCCGTGTTATAGGGCAACCCCAGGAAGGAATCGCTGGAGCGAATCATCAATTGCGCAGACAGGGTGCCTCCCGCCACGTAAAACTGGTAGAGCAGGTGACATGGGGGTAGCGCCATGCGCCCGGCTTTAACATTGTCCTGGGGACTCATTCGCTCATCGGGCAGGTACTCAACGTTCCAGGCATGGAACAGGATACGACGGCTGTCCGGGTTGTTGCGCAGGCAATCCACCACATAATCAATCTGGTTGATGCTGCCACCATCGCGGGTCGGCCAGGCGGTCCACTGGGCGCCATATATCGGCCCCAGATCACCCTCCTCGGTAGCCCATTCATTCCAGATAGACACGCCATTTTCCCTGAGCCAGCCCGTATTGGTATCGCCGCTAAGAAACCAGATCAGCTCGTTGATAATGCTTTTCAGGTGCAATTTCTTGGTGGTCAGCAGGGGAAACCCGTCCGCCAGGTTGTGACGATACTGTCGCCCGAATACGGACAGGGTGCCGGTACCGGTGCGGTCGCCCTTGCGCGCGCCGTTATCGAGGATGTCCTGTAACAGATCCAGGTATTGCTTCATTTACGCTTTTTCCCCTTGGTTTGCGGAGCAGCAGATGCGGCGCGACGATAGGAACTTACAATCAAATAGACACCCAGCGCGATCATGGGCAGGCACAGCATTTGCCCGCGTGTCATCCAGCCCAGAGCCTGGAAGCCAATATGCTGGTCCGGCTCGCGGAAAAATTCTGCGACAAAACGCAGGCAACCGTAACCGAGGGAGAACACTCCGGCAACCGCCCAGGTGGGTCGCTCCCGGGATGAATACCACATCATGATAATAAACAGCAACACACCTTCCAGGGCAAACTGATACAACTGTGATGGATGCCGGGCGAGCTGCAGGGGATCCCTGGGAAACACCATGGCCCACGGCAGATCGCTGGCCCGGCCCCACAATTCCTGACCGATAAAATTTCCCAGCCGGCCAAAAGCCAGGCCCAGGGGCACCAGTGGCGCGACAAAGTCCATCAGCGCACCAAACACGATGTGCTGGCGGCGGGCAAACAGGTACATCGCGATCAACACCCCCAGAAACCCACCGTGAAAAGACATACCGCCCTGCCACACACGCAGTAACCAGGTCGGATCCTGTGCCAGCTTGTCGCCGCCGTAGAACAGCGCGTAGCCGAACCTGCCGCCCAGGACCACCCCCAGCGCGGCGTAAAAAATGAGGTCGTCCACCTGCTCGCGGCGTACCGCAGACCAGGGACGGCGGGTGCGGCGCACCGCGAACCACCAAGCGAAGGCCAGGCCCGCCAGGTAAGCGAGCCCATACCAGTGGACTTTCACCGGGCCCAGGGAAATTGCGACCGGGTCTATTTGAGGGTAAGTCAGCATAGTTGCGTATCAGTGAGTGCCCGCTCGAAACACCGGCCAATGTTGGCAGGCACAAGTAATCGGGATGCAAAAACGGTATTATCATCCACCCCGTGGCGTTTCACAATTGATTCCCCGCGCAACCCGACCTGATCCGACCTGATGTCATGTGCCTGTTGATTTTTGCCCATCAAACGACCACCCGCTATCCGTTGGTGGTAGCTGCCAATCGCGATGAGTTCCACGCCAGGCCCACCGCTGCGTCGCAATTCTGGACGGATCATCCGGGGCTGCTGGCGGGGCAGGATCTGGACCAGGGCGGCACCTGGATGGGCGTGACTCGCGATGGGCGCTTTGCGGCGATAACCAACTACCGCGACCCCTCTCGCACTGCCGCGGCCCCGCGCTCTCGCGGCGAACTGCCACTGGACTACCTGACGGGACAGCGTGACCCACAAACCTACCTGCAGGACATAACGGCGCTGGCACCGGAATATGCGGGCTTTAGCCTGTTGCTGGGTGACCGGGACCACCTGTGGTATCTCACCAACAGCCTGCCCGCGGCGCAGTGCGTCCCGTTATGCTTGCCACCGGGCATCTACGGGCTGAGCAATGCCCGGCTCGACACCCTGTGGCCCAAGGTTGATCTCGGTAAGACCCGGCTTAAAAATCTATTAGACAGGGAGCGGCCCTCTCATGACGCACTGGCGTCCGTGGTGGGCGACCAGCGCCTGGCGGACCTGCACGAGCTGCGCCCGCATGGCATGGAAACCGAGATGGATCAGGTGTTGTCCGCTCAGTTCATCGTCACCGGGAGCTACGGCACTCGCTCAAGCACAACACTGTGGACAGACAACACTGGCCTGGCCCATTGGCGCGAACTGAGTTTCAATGAGCTGGGGGAAGTAAAAGCGGTGAAGGAGTTCGAATTCGCGCTGGTTTGATGCCATGGGTCCGAGCAGTAAGAGCGGGCTGATTTTTAGTTTGGGCTTCGATCCGCCGCCACGGATATGCCAAATGGCGTTGCTGGACACGCTACAAGCACGTCCCTGTGCGCTCGGGCTCTGCCATCCATGGCGTCGCACGGTCCAGCAACGCCATTTGGCATACCCGCGGCTACCTTTTGTGCAAACTAATTGGATTCAGGTTATCAATCTACCGGGTTATGGATGAAATTTCTCCATACCGTGTTCGGTAAGGAATCGTTCCAGCCGCTGGTGAATGGTGCTGGCCTGTTCCATCTCCATGACTTCGTCCAGCAACTCCCGGGCTTCGCTGAGCTTGACGTTGCGCAGGGCCTTCTTGACCTTGGGCAGGGCGGTGGCGTTCCTGGACAGCACATCGTAGCCCATGGCCAGCAGCAGCACGGCCCCCTCCGGGTCCGCGGCCAGCTCGCCACAGAGGCTTACAGGTACGCCCTCGGCCTTGCTCGCCCGCGCGACGTCGTTGATGGCCTGTAAAACAGCCGGGTGCATCAAGTGGTACAGATCCGCCACGCGGGCATTGTTGCGGTCCACCGCCAGCAGGTACTGGGTCAGATCGTTACTGCCCACCGACAGAAAATCCACCCGCCTGGCCAAAACCCGGGCCTGGTAGACTGCCGCAGGCACTTCAATCATCACACCAATCGGCGGTAATTCCCCTTTGACGCCCTCTTGTAGCAGCTCCCGGTGGCTGCGGTGGATAAGATCCAGCGCCTCGTCCACTTCTGAGACATTGCAAACCATAGGCAGCATGATGCGCAAATTGCCCAGCCCCTCGTTGGCTTTCAGCATGGCGCGAATCTGGGCCAGGAATATCTCCGGGTGATCCAGGGTCACCCGTATGCCGCGCCAGCCCAGGAAGGGATTGTCTTCCTCGATAGGAAAATAAGGCAGGGCCTTGTCGCCGCCAATATCCAGGGTGCGCATGGTCACCGGCTTTGGCGCGAAGACCTCCAGCTGGTTGCGATAGATTTGTCGCTGCTCTTCTTCACTGGGGAAACGGTCCCGCAACAGGAAAGGGACCTCTGTGCGGTACAGCCCCACACCCTCGGCGCCCTGCTCCAGAGAACGGGTGACATCCGCCATCAATCCGGTATTAACCCACAGTGGCATGTGATGGCCATCCAGGGTCACGCAGGGCTCGTCCCGCAGGGACTCCAGGTCACGGGTCAGGGCCCGGTCCTGATCCACTATTTCCTGAAAACGTCGCTTCACTTGCGGCGGCGGGTTGAGATGCACGGTGCCGTTGTACCCGTCGATGACCAGCTCGCGGTCCTGCAGCCTGGTGTAGGGCAGGTCTACAGCGCCCATTACCGTGGGTACGCCCATGGCCCGGGCCAGAATGGCCACATGGGAATTGCCCGAGCCGCGCACTGAAATCAGGCCGGCCAGTTTCTCCCGGGGAATCTCCCCCAGGGACGAAGCGGTCAGTTCTTCTCCCACCAGAATAGTCTGGTCTGGGTACACCCGCTCTTCCTTGTCGGCCTCTTGCAGGTAAGCAAGTACTCGCGTACCCAGGTCTTTCACGTCCACCGCGCGCTCTTTCAGGTAGCTGTGCTCCAGGCGCTCGAAGTGGCGAATGTGCTCTATCATCACCTGACTCAGGGCTCCCTGGGCCCATTGCCCCGCCTTGATCAGGCCGACCACTTCTGCGCCGATGGTCGAGTCATCCAAAATACCCAGGTAAACATCGAACAGGGCGTGATCTTCCGGGCTCAGCTCGGATCCGAGGTTGTCAGCGACGGCCTGGATATCCACAACCACACTTTGCAGGGCCTCTCTGAAAGCGCGCACCTCCTGCCGTCGATTCTGCGCTTTGCGCTGTGGCACCGCGTACATATCCGCTATTGGCGATACCACCACGGCGGTACCGATGGCGATTCCCGGCGCGCCGGACACGCCGCTGATTTTCGCCGGTGCACCCGCCCCGGCCAGCGCCTCCTCCTGCACCGCGCCGGTCACCTGGGCGTGGGCAATAACACCGGCCAACTGGGCCGACATGGTGACCAGGAAGGCTTCATCGCTCTCGTCAAAGCGCCGTTGCTGGCTCTGCTGCACCACCAACACGCCCAACACCTGACGCTGGTGAATAATCGGGACACCGAGAAAGGCGTGGTACTGCTCTTCCCCGATACCCCGAAGCAGGCAAAAATCCGGGTGCTGCTCGGCATTTTCGAGATTGAGCGGCTCCTCACGCACCGCGACCAGACCCACCAGGCCCTCGCCATCGGCCAGGCTGGCCTGACCGATCAACTCCGGATTGAGCCCCTCAGTGGCGCGAAATACGTAACGGCCAGTGGTCGGATCGCGCATATAGACACTGCACACCTCGGTCCCCATGGCATCGCGCACGCGCCGCACGATGATTTCCAGGGCATCAACCAGCCCCTCGGCCGCGTTGACCTCCTGGACGATATGGCGCAGTGTTTCTAGCATAGAATTTTAAGTATTCCCCCACTTTTCGGTATGGCGACCATGGGGCAGGGCCAACTCTTTCATAGCCTTGCGATAAACTTCGCGCTTGAAGGAAATCACCTGTTCCAGGGGATACCAGTAACTGACCCACTGCCAGTGATCAAATTCAGGCTTGCCGCTGCGGTCCAGTCGCACAGCGGCATCATCCTCCAGCATGCGCAGCAGAAACCACTTCTGCTTCTGCCCGATACACAGCGGCTTCTGCCCCTTGCGGATAAAACGCCGGGGCAGGCGATAGCGCAGCCAACCACGAGTAGAACCCAGAACCTCCACCGCATCGCGCGACAGGCCAACCTCCTCATGCAACTCGCGATACAAGGCCTGCTCCGGTGATTCTCCGGAATCAATACCACCCTGTGGGAACTGCCAGGCATCGCGCCCACCTACCCGCCGGGCCCACAATACCTGACCCCGGTCATTGGCCAACACTATTCCTACATTCGCTCGAAAGCCGTCTGCATCGATCACTTCAAGGCGCCACTCACTATTAGAGCCAACCATTGTTCCACACTTTCGCGGCCCTGAGAAATTTACTATCGGGGGCGCACCGGCTATGCTGGCCGCCCATTTTTTGAGGCGCGTACCGTGACACTGGCGATTTTCGACCTGGACAACACTCTAATCAGTGGTGACAGCGACAATTTGTGGGGTTCATTTGTCTGTGAACAGTGTCTGGTAGACGGTGAGGATTTCGCCGCCCGCAACGATCAATTCTATGCGGACTACCAATCGGGCAGCCTGGATATCGACGCCTACCTGCGCTTCGCCCTGGGCCCCCTGAAGGGGCACCCACAGGGTGAACTGGACGCCTGGCACCGGGACTTCATGGCCAGCAAGATCGAGCCCATTATGCTCCCCAAGGCCGCTGCGCTGATTGCCGATCACCGGCAGCGCGGGCATGAACTATTGATCATTACCGCCACCAACCACTTCATCACCAGGCCAATCGCGACGGCGCTGGGGGTGGCGGAATTGCTGGCCTGCGAGGCCGAAATCGTGGACGGGCTCTACACGGGTGAACCCAGCGGGATACCCTCCTATCACGCGGGCAAGGTCACGCGCCTGTACAATTGGCTGGACGGACGGGATACGAGCCTGGAGGGCGCTTACTTTTACAGCGACTCGCACAATGATCTGCCGTTGCTGGAGCTGGTGGACAATCCGGTGGCGGTGGATCCGGATGAGACGCTGTTGGCTCGGGCGGGGGAACGGGGCTGGCCGGTGATTTCTTTGCGGGGGTGATTACTGGTGGGATTGTTGCTGTGCCGCCGATCCGTAGAAATGTTTTATGCCCTGGCTGGGACCGCTACAAGCACATCCATGTGCGCTCGGGCTCGGCCATCCATGGCCTCACACGCCCCAGCCAGGGCATAAAACATTTCTACGGCTCTACCACTGAGCACGAGATCAATATTCGTTAGAACGCGGCTAAAAAGGCCATTATTGACCGATACGTCTTTTGTAGCTCCGGTTTCAACCGGGCAAAACAATCAAACCCGCCTATACAAAACATCTAAGTAAAGGGGTGACCCATACTACAGAATCTCACTCAATGGGAGAGACGTGGCTGTTGGGCTTCTATCGCCTTTCTGGGGCGTGTGAGGCCATGGATGGTCGGGGCGGCCATCCGTGAGCCCGAGCGCACACGGATGTGCTTGTAGCGGTCCCAGAAAGGGGATAGAAGCCCAACAGCCACGGCTCGGCAGCCCATGCCAAGGGTTCAAAGGTTCGAAGGTCAAAGCTTACGAGCAAAGATAGCTTTCAAATATTCCGTCTCTGGAATCGCGGGATGAATTGGATGATCCGGTCCCTGGGCGCCCTGTTCTACCACGCGTAACTGGCAACCCGCGCGCACGGCGGCTTGCTGCATGGCGGATATCAGGTCGGCCCGGGACAGATGCATGGAGCAGGAGCCCGAGACCAGCAGGCCGTCGGGCTTTAGTAGTTGCAGGCCCAGTTCATTGATACGGCGGTAGGCGGCGATGCCTTTTTTGAGGTCTTTTTTGCGCTGGATAAACGCCGGTGGGTCGAGAATTACCACATCGTACCGGCAGCCCTCGGTGCGCATGGCCGCCATGGTCTCCGCCGCCGAGCCGCGACGCACGGTTACCCGATCTTCCAGGTCATTGAGGCGCGCGTTAGTAGCCACGCCCTCCAGGGCCTGGGCTGAGCTGTCCAGACAACAGACATCAGTGGCGCCAAAGGCGGCGGCCTGAATACCCCAGCCACCGATGTAGCTGTATACGTCCAGTACGGATTTGCCCCGCACCCAGGGCGCCAGGCGGGCGCGCGACATGCGGTGGTCGTAGAACCAACCGGTTTTTTGGCCATCGTAGACCGGAGCCAGAAATTGCACGCCGTTCTCTTCCAGCGGTACCTGCCGGGGTACGTCGCCGTACACCACTTCGCTGTCGCCGGATAAGCCCTGCTCCCGGCGGCTGCGACTGTCGCCACGCAGCAGGATGCCGCGGGGTTGTAGGGTAGCGATCAAGGCTTTTAGCAGGGGCTCGCGGTGACGCTCTATGCCCTCATTATTGAGCTGGACTACCAGGTAATCGCCGAAGCGGTCGATAACAAGACCGGGCAGCGTGTCGCTGTCGCCATAGACCAGGCGGTAGAACGGTTTTTCGAAAGCGGCTTGCCGACCGGCCAACGCCGTTGCCAATCGCGCTTCGAAAAATTCCTGCTCCAGGCCGCGCTGTTCGCCGGGCGCATACAGCCTGGCGCAGATCAGTGTCTGGGGCTCCATGTAGGCGGAGCCCAGCAGCTTGCCATCGGCGCTTCTGACGCAAACCGTATCACCGGCGCGATAATTTCCCAGTGGCGAACGGTTGCTGTCCACCTCGTTGGAATACACCCACAGGTGACCACCGCGCAGGCGGCGGTCGGCGCCCTTGCGCAGGAAAAGATCAGCCACCGCTTATTCCGGGTGCAATTGTGGAGATGATGAAGCGTTTACTCTTCTTCACACTGCTGCTGATAGTCCTCAGCAGACAGCAGGGCATCAAGCTCACTGGTGTCTGAAGGTTGCAGCTTGTAGAACCAGCCATCATTGTAAGGATCGGAATTGACTGTCTCCGGTTCGTCTTCCAGCTGCTCGTTAATGGCGATAACCTCGCCCCCTATCGGTGCGTAGATATCGGAAGCAGCTTTGACCGACTCGACAACCCCCGCATCGTCCGCCGCCGCCAGGGTCGTACCGACATCGGGCAGTTCCACAAACACCACGTCTCCCAGGGCCTCCTGGGCGTGGTCTGAGATGCCGATGGTAACCGTGCCATCTTCTTCCAACCGGGCCCACTCGTGGCTGCTGGCATATTTTAATTCACTGGGGGTCTGGCTCATGGTATGTCCTCTTACTGGTATTATGGGTCCGCCCGCGGGCCATTATTTTAACGAGCAAACTGTGAAAAACAATGACTGTGGGCAGGCGCGCCGAAAAAACGATAGTCCCGGATCCATGACATGACCATCCCGGGCTCGAGCAGCCACCACTGCCCGTGCCGACGACCGGACACCAGTACCAATACCGCTTCCGGGTCGGTGCCTGTAATACTGCTGCTCAATATGGCGCTGAGATTACCACAGCTAATGGATGGGCTGCCCTTCTTCAGGTGATAATTCCTGGTCCTGCATTCTGCAACGGGTGTCCATATAGACGTTGAGCGTGGCAAAACGCAGGTACTCGACGAGTTCCATATAGCTGCCCTCAGCCTCATCCTCAGTCTCACCTTCATCCACGCCGGCCTGGGCAATATTGTCAAAATCCTTGAGAATTTCGCTGCTATCCTCAGGCAGTGCGGCCGGGGTTTTGCCCGGCCCCGCTGTCATATGGGCAAAACCCGCCAGAAACCCGCGGCTCCAGACAGCCAGGGCGGTGGTGCGCTCGCCAATATCGTCGTCGTCATCGGGCAACAGGGGATGAAAATCGAATTCCTCGTCCTCCAGCGCCCCGGCCGTTACCGTGTATAACTGCATCGTATGATCCGCCAGCTCACCGTGCAAAACCAGGCCCAGGGATGACTCCAGCGCATCCAGGCCCACCTCCGGTTCGGCTGCGGCCCCACCGGACAGCAGGCCACACAGAAAACCATGCAGCTCAGAGGGCGAGGCCTCAAGACCCTGCTCCAACAGGTGGTTTGCGAACTCGTCAAAGTCGAATACCCCCACTTTTCCCGGTAAATCATCGTACATTTTGTGTTCTCCCCGATATACCAATGCCGGGCGCACTTACACCGCACCTCTACCTATAGCTGTAAAAAGCTTGGCAGGCTATTGATATTTATGAATTTTGTGCCGTTGACCTCAGTGCCAAGCGCCACTATAGTAGGACTCCAATAATATCTACCCTAGTATAACTCCATGGCGCAAAACCAACTCAAGGTACTTGAACAGAAGATCGATGAACTGATCGGGCTGTGCAACGACCTGAATCGCGAAAACCAGGCGCTCAAGACAGACAACGCCGGCTGGCATCATGAGCGGCAAAGCCTGATCGACAAAAATGAATTGGCCCAGACCAAGATCGAGGCGATGATTGACCGCCTGCGCACAATGGAGTAAATAGTGTCCCAACCCCACACCGTGACTGTAAAAATCCTGGACAAAGAGTACCAGGTGGCCTGCCCTGAAGATCAGGAGGCCGAATTGGCCGTGTCCGCCAAGTACCTGGACAAACAAATGCGCAGTATCCGGGACTCCGGCAAGGTCATCGGACTGGAGCGCATCGCCGTCATGGCCGCACTCAATATCAGTTACGAGTTATTGCAGGCATCCGACCAGACCGAGACCAGCGCAGCCACGCCCGCCGGCGAATCGATTGCGCGCCTCAATCGCAAGCTGGACGATGCCCTGTACCAACTGCGTCAATTGGAAATCAGCTAATATTGTGGGGACTTAGTTAACACTATCGGAATTAAGTAAACTGTCCCTGCATTTTCTGGGCTATACTTCAGTTGGATCCCTGGCTTATGCGCCAGACATACAGTCCTCGAGCCGATAAATTGTTAACCGGAGGTTTCTCGTTGCTGTTGGTGTGCAAGTCCGGCCGCGGCCGGAAAGCCTGATACAGTGCAGGAACCACCACCTTGAACCATCGGGTTCAAGGGCAGTGCTGTCAGCGGTATGCCGGGAATCCCACTTCATTATGCCAGACCCCAGCCTCAGTAAATCCCAACTGCGCAGTGCGCTGCGTCATCGCCGGCAAGCCCTGAGCAGTGATCAACAGCGCCTGGCCGCGCAGGCTGTATCAGGCCATATCGTCCAACTGCCGCAGTGGCGCACAGCACAGCGCATCGCACTGTACCTGACGGCCGATGGAGAAATAGATACCACCCCACTGAGCGCACTGGGTCGCGCACAGCACAAGCAACTATTTTTGCCGGTGATAGAAGCCGGCAACAGCCTGCGCTTCGCCGAATGGCGGCCGGACTCGGTCCTGTCTAAAAACCGTTTTGGCATACCGGAACCACCGGCGCAGGCGCGTCATTGCCCGGCCCAGGACCTGGATATTATTTTTCTGCCCCTGGTGGGCTGGGATCTGCAGGGGGGTCGACTGGGGATGGGCGGCGGTTTCTACGACCGGACCCTGGCCGGCATTACCGGGCCACTACTGGTGGGCCTGGCACACGCCAACCAGCAAGTCGAGTGCATTCCACGGGAGGAGTGGGATATTTCCCTGAATTTTATTGCGTCGGATGCCGCCCTGCACTTTTGCAAGGAGTGGACTGACACTGCCGGGGGTTAATCCCGGATGATGACGCCAGCCTGTAACTCGGATGCCGGGGCGGCAACCGTGTTGTTCGCCATGGGAAGAACCAGTGTGACAAGCACACCCATCCCAAAGACCGCCATCAGAATCAGCAAAAAGTCTGGTTTACGCTTCACTTTAGATTTGTCCCACTAATTTCGAGGCCGGCTCTCTGAGGAACCTGTACCTCCGCCCTTATTAAAAATTCAACTACTAATTTTTGTAATTATTTAACAACTTCGAGAAAATTCTATACCACAGCGGGACAAAAGAAAACCCCACAGACCCAATGATTACTGACTTTTCTCCAGATTAGGCTCCCTTCTGCCAAGATAGAGCTGATAGGCGCTATTATCGGTCTCCTCCCAGTAGCGGAAGTTGATCTGGTCCAGTACCTGCTCGAATGCCCGGTGTTCATTTTTCGCAACTTGCACCCCCAGTAAAATCCGTCCGTAGGCGGCCCCGTGGTTGCGGTAGTGGAACATGGAGATGTTCCAGCGCTGCCCCAGCCCGGACAAAAATTTAAGCAGGGCGCCGGGACGCTCGGGAAACTCCACACGATAAACCAGCTCATTTTCCGCCAGGCTCGGCGCATGCCCCCCCCACCATATAGCGTACGTGCAGTTTGGCCACCTCATTGTCGGTCATGTCTTCGGTGCTATAACCGCGCCGCTGCAAGTCGGCGAGTAGCTCCGCCAGATCTTCGCCACCTGGCACCACCGAAAGGCCGACAAACACCTGGGCGGAACCGGCATCCGCATAGCGGTAGTTGAATTCCGTGATATTGCGCCGACCCAGAATACTGCAAAACCGTTTGAAGCTGCCGGGCCGCTCCGGGACGGTGACACTGATCACCGCCTCCCGGTGCTCACCCACCTCGGTGCGTTCAGAGATATAACGCAAGCGATCAAAATTGGTATTGGCGCCACTGACGATCGCCAGTAAATCCTGCCCTGTCACCCCCGTGCGCTCCACATATTTCTTCAGTCCGGCCAGTGCCAGGGCGCCAGCCGGCTCAGCGATGCTGCGCGTATCTTCAAAGATATCCTTGATCGCGGCGCACATCTCATCAGTGGACGCGGTGATCACCTCGTCAACGGTTTCGCGAATGACGCGGAAGGTTTCCTTGCCAACCTGGGCTACCGCACAACCATCGGCAAACAGGCCCACCTCCGGCAGGGTGACTCGGCGGCCACGCTGCAGCGCCAACTGCAAGCAGGCGGCATCCTCTGGTTCTACCCCGATGATGCGAGTCCGCGGCCAAACGTATTTCACAAAAGCCGCCACACCGGCGAGCAAACCACCCCCGCCCACCGGCACGAACAGGGCATCCAGCGGCTGCTGGTGCTGGCGCACAATTTCCATACCCACAGTGCCCTGCCCCGCGATCACATCCGGGTCGTCGAAGGGATGCACATAGGTCATGTCTTTCTCCGCCACCAGTTTCGCCGCATAGACGGCGGCCTCATCGAAAGAATCCCCATGCAGGACCACACGGGCGCCGCGAATACGCACCGCATCCACCTTGATCCGGGGGGTGGTGCGCGGCATGACGATGGTGGCTTTCACATTCATTTTCTGCGCCGCCATTGCCAGCCCCTGGGCGTGGTTGCCGGCGGAAGCCGCAACCACACCCTTTGCCCGCTGTGCCTCGCTGAGGCGATACATCTTGTTGTAGGCGCCGCGCAACTTGAAGGAAAACACGGGCTGCAAGTCCTCGCGTTTCAACCAGACCCTGTTGTCCAGGCGGCGCGACATGAGGGCAGCCTCATCCACCGGGGTCTCCCGGGCGACATAGTAGACCCGAGCATCCAGGATGCGCTTGATGTAAGACTGTGGCATATCGGTACACTTCCAAAAAATACAAAAGGCATGGCCATCTTAATGGAGCAGCGCCTGTTTTTCAGCACCAGGTATTCTGGGGACA